>JAEEGG010006477.1_pt1 | contig 27441 bp, 17 predicted proteins | sample 9134161 | NCBI WGS metagenome assembly JAEEGG01 (sample SAMN16246543, study PRJNA631951) | gut metagenome | biome: gut microbiome; feature: rumen; material: CR-attached | host: Bos | place: Iran: Karaj | collected 2018-10 | reverse complement strand
CTGAACGGTCTTTATTTCCTGCAAATGCTTGAGGAGCACTTAATCCCATAAGGATTACGAAGCTCAAGACGATATATCTAAATGATTTCTTCATGATGATAAGTTATTTACGGTTAGCAATTACATTTTAGAATGTGTTCAGGTCAACTTGACGCATGGCACCGAAGAACTTTATGGTACGCTCGCCACCACTGGTCAAATCCTTGACATGGATCAAGTAGAAGCCAGAAGCCACAGGCGTATTGGCAAAGTTCGTGAGGTCCCATTCAATACTCGTTGTTTCATTGTCCTTACGGAACTGACGCACCTTTGTGCCACTCAAGGTGTAGATCGAAACGATACACTTATTAGGTAGGTTGATAATCTTAACCTTGTTGGTTAAGGCATTGCCCTCGTATGCATTATAGGCATAGTAAGGATTGGGCACCACAGTGATGAGATTAAGATCCTCATCGGTCTTTTTTTCATCGTTCATGACAGGATCCCAACCTTCAATCGAGAAGGTATATTTCGGATTCATGTTGTTGACCATCAAATCCGGATTCTCTTCTTGCAACGGGAAGCCGTAGCCAGGAGCGTAAGGTTTGGCCAAACGGATACGGATACGGCATTCATTGCCTTCAGGCAGCCAATCCATGCCTTCAACGCCCATCGGCATACCAATCCACATAACCAACTTGTAGAAGTTTTTGATTGTGTTCAAGGCATGGCTATTGTTAGTCATGTTCTGAATGCTACACAGCGAGTTGAACAACAGCTGACCACCATCGTATCCATAGTTCTTCACTTGCTTCCAAGGAGCTGAACTTGCCATTGCGATGGAGTCCATACGCCAAATGTAAACGAAATGCTTACCGCCAAACACGGGATCGTTGTTCGTACCACGGAAGATGGCCGGATCATATTCCTGCATCAATCCTGAAGCATCTTCAGCAGTAGTCTTCAAGACCTTGGCAGGATTGAAGATCATATCGCGACCTCCCAAATCTTCCAAATAGGAGTCCTCACCAAAGGCCACATTCAAACGAACGCCTGTCTCAACATCAATCACATAGCCCGGGAACCAACCCATGCCAGATGCGCCGATGAAGTTCGGGTCTTCCTCATTAGTGCTGACATATTGAGCATCGCCAGCCATCGACCAAAGGTTGAACGGAATATTCTTGTTAGACTCGTCCTTAATCATATAAGGATTACCGTCCTTGTCAACCGAAGCATGCTTACGCATCCAGAAACGCTTAACGCCATTCTCGTTAAGGTTTTCATCCATACCCATCTCAATAACAGGACAACGGGTCCATTTGCTCTTGTCAGCAGTAAACACAATATCAACACTGTTAGTGTAAGCAAATAAGGAATCGACACGCGAGCCACCAGCCACAGGGCCAGGATTCATCTCATTACCATGTTTTGAATCCGTGGCAAGAAGCGGTGGAGCCCACGAACGATTGGCTATCTTCTCCCAGTTCTCATTCGGATCCCACGGCTTACTTGAACCAGCGGAACCATATTGGCTAGATGACATGCTGTAGTCATTCCATGAAGCATCACCCATCTCGACATACGTACCCGAACGAATCCAGTTCAAGAACGAACTAGGCACATCAATATCGCGAATGAAGCTCATCCATTGGTAGCTAGGATCATCATATTCGACAGACGAGCCGACGACACCATTATTGGTGGCCACAACCGTCTCATAATCATGCCACAGAGTGCCATCATCATCTTTTCTATAGAACTGACCAACCCAAATACGTCCAAATTTATAGACTTGAGTCACACTGACGGAGATACCGCGGTCTATGAGCAATTGTTCGTTATCATACACCGTAGTAGTGTCGCTATGGATGGTATCCATGTCGTCCAAGTCAACCAAATACCAGTCGTTGACCATACGTTTGGCCGAGTCACCCTTAATATCGGGGTTGTTAGTAATGTTGTGAGTGTATTTCTCATACATGTCTTCAAACACCAACTCATATCTGTGTGACTTCACATTCAACGGGTCGATAATCTTTACGCTGATGGGACCATGACCAGGTTCATAAGTAGGATGGTAGCAAGCAGGATAGTTGGGATTACCAAAGCGATTAGTCGAATCATTGGCCATAGGTTTGCTCATGATTTCGTCAATCGAAGCCTGACTCAGTTCCAGTTCAGTATAACCGTTACCAGCACCAACGACACGGGTAATTGCCGGGCTGTCACCATACTGGGCTTGCAGTACAGTACCATTGACAACCTTGTGAGGAATAGCTGTATACACCTGGATGTTCTTTCTACCTTCAAGATAAGGTTTCTTTTGACCTTGCAGGCCAAGAGCATCATCCTGATTATAGTCCAAATAATTGTTGTAGGCATAAGCCACAGCCATGAAATAATATGGTGTGTGGTTCACCAAACGCGGATTGTCGCTCGTTGAGAACACGTCCTCTGTAACCACAAAACTGTGGGTGATACCAGCATCGCCGCCGTTTACCTTCAAACTCGGTACATTGGCTTGCAACGATTCGTCGAATTCGTAGTTGAGCAGACGGCCCACATTGTTACGCACGTCGCACTGGAACACCAGACGGGCTTTGTCGTTGTTGTACAACTCGTCGGCACCCACTTCAGCGTTGGCCAGCTGATACACTTTGTAACCTTCGAAGCGATAATATCTATCATAAACATAAGTGGAGTCTTCATATTTCTCATTGACTTGGAAAACGCTATCGCCTGGATAATAATTTCCGAGCGAATCCACTTCAAGACTAATATGCCATGTAGTATCCCTGGACACCAAGATATTCTCCGTTCTACCTGTCGGGATTTCGGGGTCAAGCTCAATGTATTTCTCCTTGTAATTGTTGGAGAGAGTACCGTTCGACAGATAAATGATAAGCTTTTGGTCAAGCTCGCGGATGGTCAAATCAGGAGCGCTAGGACCATCAATGACCTTGAAGCAGTTGTCGAACAAAGCTTGGCACTTATCGTCAACTACACGCAGCAGTTCAACAGATGCCCATGCACCACCAGAAGTGGCACGAGCCCACGGCACACCAAAGGTAATGTAATTGACAGCACCAGGTTGCAAAGTGAAAGGACCAGCCGATTGCATGAAACGACGGTCATTAGGTGCATTGCCGCACTGCTCTTCTGTCCAGTACTTTCCACCTTCGTTGAAGCCGCCATTCGGTTTGTTGCCTCCAGTACCCCAGTTCCATGGGTCGGAATCGCCGGGGAACATGAAGTCGCATTCGGGACCGACAACGTCACTGCTTGCAAATGCATCACCACCGAAGCGCATCTTGGCACCGTTCTTCCAAATACCACGCAAGTAGTTATAGTACTCAGGGGCAGTTTCCGGGTCACCGTTATCAGCATTACTATTGTTGTGATACACGAAACGGCGCATACCGAAACGTTCGTCATCGACGATGCCGTTACCAAAATTCACACCATTGATACTGAAGTCAACCACTTGTGTCTTGTTAAGGGTGTCATAGTAGAAGATAGTATCCGTCGGATTAGCAGGGTCAACTTCATAATGGTCAATTACTAATTCATAGGTATACTTGGGGTTGTCGATTCCATCGGGGTCCATATAAGGGCCTTGGAAGAAGTCGATACCGATCGCTGGAGGCTGAGCACCGTATGCTTCGGGTTCACCACTGCCGTCGATATAAGCACCGTTATAACCGTAACCGAGACCACGACCAACATCGCAGCCCACATAGTCGTCCTTAGCATAGCCGAGGTCAACGTCGGTCCAAGGCGAGAAGTAAGTACCCGTCAAAGTATAAGTGGAACGGTTAATGATTTCATAACTGTAGAAAGTCATGTTGTTGATTTCGTCGTTCGTTGCGAAAGCGAAAGCTTGAGCACGCACCTCGATACCAATGGCTTGACCTTTTGATTCAGTGTGAGAAGCACCTTTATCATTGAAGATCCACCACAAGGTTTGGTCGCCTTTCAACACCTGGTCGGCCAAGATAGAACCATACATGGTACCAAATCTCTCCTCTTCCATGGTCGGAATCTTGGTGTGGCAAAGTTCATTGGTGATGTCGTAATAAGGATAATCGCCGAGTTCAGGATTATATTCACCATCGCCGTCGGCATCGAAGAAAGGAGCCAGATATTTGGCAATACCATCTGGATCGTCGTCAGCTCTCATAGCAGGCCAATTCTTAATGATGGATGGAATCTCATAACCAGTCTCAGGCGTGCCAGTAACTGGGTCAAGATGGCTGAGGAATTCGTCCACCTCAGCACGGGTAATCTTGAAGATTTTATCCCACTTGGCGCAGGTTTCGGGGGTGATAGAGGCCTTGCCATCAACGGTCAACGGGCCAGTGTAGTAGTCATTACCCACCTGACGGAAACGTAAAGCGGCACACTTCAATTGATTGTTGACGTCGACACCAGCAATCCACAGAGAGCCAGCATACAACGAAGTAGCCGAGCCATTGGCAGGGATAAAATACTTGGAACCCGTTCCCGAAGGAAGATCCCACCACATGTCACCTCCTGCATTGACACGGGTTCTGACATTATTGATGTCAAGCCATTCGAAAGATGACGAAGGTGTACATCCAGCTGCAGTTTGGGCACGCTGGCCATTGTCGCCAGTTTTTCCATACTTGTACATTTCAGCCTTTCCGGGAGTCACAGCGCCCGCAATGAGCAGCGCCGCTAACAAAAATCGAAATATATTCTTCATAATACTTGTAATTTTTCGTTATGAATATTCTCTCCTATTAGAAATTGAAGCTCAAACCGACTCTGATGTGACGAGGCATCGAGTAGTTGCCGCCGGCATTGACGTACAGTTCATACATTTGGATGTAGGCCTGCGGGTCAATTTGGCTGTTGATTTCATTAGCCCATTCGGGTGCAGAGAGGTAACCATCGTCATCGGGGTTACCAGTAGCGTTATACACACCAACGATGTTCTTTGAATTGAGCAGGTTCAGCACTTGTAGATACACGTTCACGAAAGCTTCGCGGCCTTTCTTGCCTTCTTCCTTGCCTCCAATGGTGAAATCAAAGTCTTTGTCGACACGGAGGTCGAAACGGAACGAGGCAGGGATACGGGAACCGTTGTAAGTGCCTTGGAGCAAGTTGTTGCCGCCCGAGATGGGTGACGACACTTTACGGGCAGCGGTGAAAGGCGTACCCGAACCACCATTGACTTGCAAGGCGAAACCAGTGTTGGAAAGAATCTGATGTCCTTTAATGGTGGGACCGTCATAGTCTTTACCAATACTGTAACGATAGTCGAGCGTCAGATTGAAGCTGTGACGACGGTCGGCGTTGGTCGGGAAGGTGGACCTCAAGTTAGGAACACCAGCAGCGATCAAAGCGGCAGCGGTAGAAGTCGAAGAACCGGTCATATCGGCATACTGCAAAGTATAGCTGGCACGGATACGGGCGTTCTTCGTACGACGCATATCGTAGCTGGCGGTCACACCCTTAACAGTACCGAAGTCGAGGTTGCTGTAGGAGTTGTAGCCCTTGGGGAAAGCACCGTTGAAGCGGTACATCTGAATCATATTACGCAACTCGTGGTAGTAGGCCGAAATCGTCATTGACGAGGTGTTGGTCACCTTCTGGGTGAAACCGAGTTCATACTCAATAGTCTGTGAAGGCTTCAAGTTGGGATTGGCAATCGTACCAGAAAGGTCAGTGAAACGGTAGTAGTACAGCGGGCTGCAGTAGTAGGCACTGGTAGGACGCTGTGTCAATACATCATAGTGAGCGAAGAACAAGGCTTCATCGGAAATCGGGAAGGAGAATGAAATACGAGGCATGATGCTCCAAGCGGGATCATAATCCTTGAAGGAGTTGATATCAACCACTTGATTCTCTTTTTCAATATACTTATCCTGGAGCCAAGGCGTAACGCCGGTACCCATATCGAGGACGCTCGGGTCGGCGATTTCAGTACCCAAATCGTTATACCAAGTATTGTCTTTACGATAACCCACAACAGCAGTCTTTTCGGAAAGCTTGTTGACATAAACGGCATAGTCGTCTCCGATGTTATCCGGAACATCAACCCAAGTTTGGGCAGCTTCCAGCCAAATGCGGCCATTTTCAGCCAGATCGCCAACTGTCTTATAGTCATACAGAATATAAGGATCTTTCAGCACTTGCTGGTTGGCATCGAAACGGTCAACACGGACACCAATGTTGAAAATCAAGTCTTTGAAAGCGAACTTGTCTTGGAGATAACCAGCCATGTAAATAGGCTGTTGGGCACCAATCGGACGGGTGAACACACCTTCATCGTCAGTCTTGTTGAAGAAATCAGAGAGTGAGGGACGTTCAGTCAAAGCATACTTGGTATGACCGTCGTAGCTGTAACCATAGTAGTAAACTGAGAAGTTACCGTCGCGGGTCAGCTCGTCGGCGCCGAACATGCTCATATCGAGACCGCCTTCAACCTTACCGATTTGCATCTTGCCTTCTTCATCGTAATATTTAATGGTATTGTTGTCGAAATCGTAGGTATCAATCAGGATCCACTCCGTACCATTAACAGGCAATCTCTTACCATCCTTTGTCACGATAGACTGACGCAGGCGGGCGTCGAAGGTATACTGGGTCTTGTCGTCATACAGTCTGTGATACAACACTGTATCGGCGTGTCCATCATAAGCGTTGGCATAAGGTTGTGACATGTCAAGCTCTCTAATGTGGAAGTTGGTCATATCGCGCATCAGATCCCAATAGTTGGCACTATACGACATCTGTGCGTTGTTCTGTTGCTCATATTGGAAGCCCAACTTGATATCGTGAGAATTGTCGCCTCTGCCAAGGGTCATTGAACCATTGACATTAACGGCAATCTGGTCGTTGACAAACTTACCGTATGAATCTTGGATGGTGCCAGGCACTGCATACATGCCATACACATAACTGGGCGACATGCCATTGATCAAACCATTATTCAGCATGATGTTGGACAGGTTGTTGTAATAACCCACAGCACCATAATCTTTATACAATTCGAAATAGTTTTCGGCATAAGTAGCCAGATCAGGGTTGAAACTGGAGGGCTTGAACGTGACCAAGGTGTCGTAGTAGTTATCCAAGACGAACACGTTATTGAGGCTCTTGTATTGGCCATTAACCAACACCGAATCGACAGTCGTCGTCTGGAAATGGAAGTTGGGAGCTCTATAGGTGGTGAACTTGCCCAAGTTACCATAAGCGAAGATGTTGTTCCATAAGTCGGGGTCACCTGATTCGCTGGTGTAGCGTGAAATGTCACCCTGAATGCTGTAATACACGTTGGAAATCAACGAAGTACTGTTGGGATCACTCTGGAAACGCTGCGTGAAGCGAACATAACCACGATAGGTGCCCGACTTGGACAGATAGTTCTTGTCGGTGTTGAAGTAGTACTGGCTGCGGCCATTGGCATAGTGGCCACCGTTCATAACCATTGATCCACCAATGGTGAGGTTGGTGGTCTTGCCTGTACGAACGTCTATCTTACCCGTCAGGTTAATGCTTTGGTTGGTCGTGTTGTTGAGGAAGCGGGTGTGGTACAGGTCATCTTTATGCGTGTATGCGGCGGTGGCGTTGGTACCGATGCCAATGGTCAGAGGTTGCTTCCTAATCTTTTCCATGTACTCGTCATTAGCACGGTAGTAACCGACAGCGGAGCTGTATCCATATTTGTTGTGAGTGATATCAAAAGCGAGGAAGAAACCAAGGAGGGCTTCCTGATCGTTCTTCCTACTCTTGATGAGCGGTCCTTGCAAGCTACCACCCAAGCGGGCGTGGCCATAACCGTCAACCGAATACTCGGCTTCGATACCACCTCCCCAAGTACGGCTGGGACCTTTGGTGGTCATGTTGATGATACCGCCCATGGCGTCACCATACATGGCAGGCGTACCACCCAAGATGACGTCCACCTGGTCGATGGCACTCTGGGGCACGCTGGTACTACCGATGACTTTCACACCATCGATGTAGTAGACAGCGCCTTCACGGGAACCACGGATGGAGCCGACCTCACCATCTTGCGAGAACACGCCACCAACACTGGCGGCAACGCCTTCTGCCGAACGTACTGGCAATTTGGCGATTTCCTCAGAGGTAATGGAGGCACCTTGCGTAGTGTTGTCCTTCGAGATCAAAGGAATCTCGTAGTCGATAATTGTAACTTCACCAATGTTGATGGCTCCACTAGCCATCTTGATGTCGTAGAAGGTGATCTTGTTGGCTGGAATAACAATGTTCTTCACAACGAAGGCATTGTAGCCAATGCAGCTCGCCTTGAGGTCATACGTTCCCGGAGGAATCGGGTTGATGTCATAATTACCGTCAAAGTCAGAAGATGTTCCTCCCACTTGTGTTCCGCCTTTTTCAACAATGACGTTTGCAAATGGTACCGTTTCTCCTGTGTCATCGGTAATCTTGCCTTTGAGTCTTCCTTGCGCTTGTGCCATGGTCATCGTGCAGGTGGCCAGGACGATGGCAAGGGTCATTAGTAAATTTTTAAACATACCTTGTAATTTTATGTAATACTACTTTGTTTGGTGCATAATTGTGCATTAAAAGTCGTCAAAATTACAACCTTATTTCAAAGTACGCAAGAAAAATATGCGTTTTTCGCATTTTTTTCTTTACGAATTTTCATTCCAATTGTTTATTTTTTTGATTTTCAGTCATTTGTAGAAATACGTTTCAATAAGATTTTTTACCGTTTCAATCGCGTTTTTTAGCTTCTATACCTTTTTCTCGCTCATTTCAGTATCAAAAGAAAGGGTTGCTACGCTGCCTACGTCGCATCCGCTCAGCACGGCGCTTATCTTTCTCCATCATGCGTTTGGTTTTCTTGGCCTGACGCTTATAATGGGTCGTCTTGGCCTTTTCATACTGTTTTTTGGACTGCTTTTCCTGCTGTTCAAGTTGGCGTTCCGCCTTTCGCATGGCTCTAGACCGAGATGAGGCACACGAACCAAACGCCAAAATCAAAGCCAACAGGCAGGCAACTATGTTAATTCGCTTCTTCATGGCATATTATTTTGGTGGCAAATGTAACATTTTTCCACCATTGCGGTACTATTTTCAGAAAAAAAGCGTTTCTTTGCTGTCATGAAAAAAGCAAAACTACACCTATTAATATTAATATGCGCCTTGCCCCTACTGCACAGCTGCACGAAATATTCAGAAAACCCCAACAGACCAATTCTGCCCAGTCCTATCACGATTTACCCAAACCAGATGCAATATCAGAACCTACATACCATTGGTGGTTGGGAATACATCACGTCCGAGATAGAAAGCACTAGCCGTGGCATCATCGTTTTCCACAGACCCGATGCCGACAATCTTGACGACACGTTTGCTGCCTACGACCGAATACCACCCAACGAGCCCGACGCTTGCACCGACAACCAAGGCAACACCACAAGAATGGTTGTGGATTATCCTTTTGTCGTTGACCGCTGCAACAACGCTTATTATAACATTCTGAATGGTCAGATCATCATTCGAGAGCCTGACATGATTCCTAGTTTTCCCACAGATGGCACACCGGTATATAATTTGATCCAGTATCATACCACCTTCGATGGGAGCAAGCTGACGATTTACAATTAATGGGAATCTTCCTCATTTTCCATGATGCGACCTTGCCGCTCAATAGATGCCTGATGGATGGCCTCAAACACCTTATTAATTAATATGGGCGACAAGCCCATATCGGCACCCGCGGCAACATGATCCGCGAGAATCTTCTTCCAACGATCCATTTGCACTACGGCAACATTGTTGCGTTTCTTGTATTCTCCAATATGCGCACTCACCTCCATGCGACGTGCCAATAGTTGTATCAACTCACTGTCGATGTCGTCGATTTCGCCACGAAAACCAGCAAGGTCACGCTCCACATTGCATGACTGTTTGGAGCGGAAGGTCAAGTTCGACAGCAAAGTTTTCAGCCCATTAGGCGTGATTTGCTGCTTGGCATCGGTCAAAGCTGTGTCAGGATTGATATGACATTCAATCATCAGCCCGTCAGTAGCAAGGTCGAGAGCCTTCTGTGCCGTGGCTTGCAACAGCTCGCGGTTGCCGCAGATGTGGCTGATATCGGTGATGAGCGGTACATTCAGTCTTTGCGTCAGTTCGATCGGGATTTCCCACATGGGGAAATTTCGGTAGAGCGTTTCCTTATAATATGCAAAGCCGCGATGGATGGCCGCCAAATGGGTCAGCCCCGCCTTTTGGAAGCGTTCAAATGCTCCGATCCAAAGGTTGACGTCGGGCGAGACAGGATTTTTAATGTACACGGGAATGTCAACACCCTTCAGCACCTCTGCCAATTGCTGCACCGAGAACGGGTTGACCACTGTGCGGGCACCTATCCACAAAGCATCGACCTCGTATTTCAAGGCCAACTCGACATGTTCGGGCGTAGCAACTTCGGTGATGACAGGCAAGCCAGTCTTCTGCTTCGCTTGGCGGAGCCAGATGAGTCCCTGTTCTCCCCTGCCCTCGAAAGTTTCAGGACGTGTGCGAGGTTTCCAAATGCCGCCGCGGAGCATTTTTACCTCAGGGATTTGGGCCAAGGCTTTCGCCGTGGCTATGATCTGGTCTTCAGATTCTACGCTGCAGGGACCAGCGATAATGAAATGTGTGGACAACTGTGTGTAAGTATTGACCATATTGTTTGCAAAAGTACAATATTTTCAAACCTGCATTGCATTTTTTTGTAACTTTGCACTTTATTTATGTTACGCAACAAAGAATAACATCATACAATGAAAAGAGTAGAAATCAAGCAAGCCTTGCAGATGCAAGCCTCTGACAATGAGATTACTGTAATGGGCTGGGTGCGCAACAAGCGCGGCAGCAAGAACGTGGCCTTCATCGCCCTCAACGACGGCTCCACCATCAACAACCTGCAATTGGTCGTCGACCTGAACGTTATACCCGAAGAAAAACTGGCCTTAATGCACGCTGGTGCATCGCTTTGGGCCAAGGGTGTTTTGGTCGCATCAATGGGTAGCGGACAAGCCGTGGAGCTCTCCGTGAAGGAAATTGGTTTGTTCGGTCCCGCCAACCCTGATGAATACCCGTTGCAACCCAAGAAACACTCTTTGGAGTTCTTGCGCGACATCGCTCACCTGCGTTTCCGCACTAACACCTTCGGTGCCGTCATGCGTCTGCGCCATGCCATGGTGTTCGCCATCCACAAGTTCTTCACCGAGCGAGGCTTCTATAACATTCATACTCCATTAATCACCGCATCCGACTGTGAAGGTGCCGGTGAGATGTTCCAAGTAACCACCCTCGACCTTAACAACCCGCCTCGTGATGAGCAGGGCAATATCGACTACAAGCAGGATTTCTTTGGCAAGTCGACCAACCTCACCGTATCGGGGCAGCTCGAAGGCGAATTGGCAGCCACGGCACTAGGTAAGATTTACACCTTCGGTCCTACCTTCCGCGCCGAGAATTCCAACACCACACGCCACTTGGCCGAGTTCTGGATGATTGAACCTGAGATGGCCTTCTATGACATCAACGACAACATGGATCTCGCTGAGGAGATGTTGAAATACTTGATCCAATATGCTTTGGACAACAACATGGACGACCTCCAGTTCCTCAGCAAGCGCCTGCAAGAAGAAGAGAAGGGCAAGAAAGAGGAGGAGAAATCGATGGAGCTTATCAGTAAACTGCATTTTGTGCTCGAGCATGAGTTCGTCCGCCTAACCTACACCGAGGCCATCGACATCCTACGCAACTCTAACTACAACAAGAAGGGCAAATTCCAATATCCCGTCACGGGCTGGGGCGTCGACCTGCAATCGGAGCACGAACGCTACCTCGTCGAGAAGCATTTCCAGAAACCCGTCATCTTGACCGACTACCCGAAGGAAATCAAGGCCTTCTACATGAAGCAGAATGAAGACGGCAAGACCGTCCGCGCCATGGACGTGCTTTTCCCTGGCATTGGAGAGATCATTGGAGGCTCTGAGCGCGAGACCGACATCAACAAGATTCTCAACCGCATGCACGAAGTCGGCATCCCCGAGGAGTCCATGAACTGGTACCTCGACAGCCGCCGCTTCGGCTCGGTGCCGCATTCCGGCTATGGCTTGGGCTTCGAGCGTCTGCTACTCTTCATCACCGGCATGACTAACATCCGTGATGTCATCCCGTTCCCACGTACACCTAAGAACTGTTTGTATTAAATAAGTTGTCAGTTGTTCAGTTATTCAGTTGTTCAGTTGATGAACGACACTAACTGAACAACTGAGCAACTCCAAACTGACAACTGAAATGAATAACCAACGATTGACTCAAACCCAGCGGCAAGAGCTGAAGCTCTCTCCGCAGCAGATCCAGCTGATGAAGTTGTTGCAATTGCCATTAATCGAACTCGAACAGCGCATCAAGGAAGAGATGGAAATCAATCCTGCCCTTGAAGACGTTCGCGACACCGATTATGACGAGAACGAGCCAACCGTTGACGAGCCCGCCGACGACAACGGCGAAAATGACGACTATAACGACGACGAGATAAACTTCAGCAAAGACGATGAGTTCGACATCAACGACTACCTCTCCGAAGAAGACCGAGAAGACTATTCCTACAAGCTGCAAGCCAACAATTACAGTGGTGACGATGACGACTACGAAGCCCCCATCGCCAACGAGGAGACCTTCCAAGACTACCTGAACCAGCAGCTCGCCTACCACGACCTGACAGAAAAGCAACTCGAAATCGGGCAATACATCATCGGCAACTTGGACGACAACGGCTACCTCAACCGTCCCGTCGCCAACATTGTCGACGACATGCTCTTCACAATGAATGTCTCCACAACTGAAGAAGAGGTCTCCGAGGTGCTCCGCATCGTGCAACAACTCGACCCACCCGGTATCGCCGCCCGCAACTTGCAGGAATGTCTGTTCATCCAACTAAAGCGCCTTCAAGAAGACAACCCCTTCCACAAAGACTACAGCCTCGCCATGACCATCGTCATGGACTTCTTCGAGGAGTTCACCAAAAAACACTATGACAAAATTGCCAAGAAACTGGAAGTCAGCAACCACGACTTGAAATTCGCTTTGGATGAAATCCTCAAACTCAACCCCAAACCTGCCGATGCCTCCAGTTCAAGTACCAAGAACATCCATTACATCACGCCCGACTTCTTTGTTTTCGTCAGAGACGGAAATGTAGAGCTCTCTTTGGATGGCCGCAACACCCCTGAACTGCGTATCAGCAAATCATATCTAAAGATGTTGGAAGAGTTCTCGAATAGCAAAGATACCCGAAGCAAGCAGGAAGCCGTGCAGTTTGTTAAGCAGAAAATCGATTCTGCCAAATGGTTCATTGATGCTATCAATCAAAGACAAAATACGCTATACATCACGATGAAAGCCATTGTCGACATTCAGAAAGATTATTTCCTTACGGGTGACGAAACACAGCTCAAGCCAATGATACTCAAAGACGTGGCTGATAAGGTTGGCCTTGATATCTCCACCATCTCGCGCGTAGCCAACAGCAAATATGTGCAGACGCCTTATGGCACCCACCTGCTAAAATTCTTCTTCAGCGAAGGCATCACCAACGAAGAAGGCGAAGAGGTATCGACCCGCGAAATCAAAAAGATCCTAAAAGATGCCGTCGAAAACGAAGACAAGACCAATCCCATGACTGACGAGCAGTTGATGTTTGTATTGAAAGAGAAAGGCTACCCCATTGCGCGCAGAACCGTGGCGAAATATAGGGAACAGTTGGGGATTCCTGTAGGCAGGATGAGAAAGAAGATTTAATACTTCTCTCCGTTCTCTCCGGATTGCTTCGTTCCTTGCAATGACAAGAAGGCACGAAAGTATAATAATTTACAAACATTATCGTTTTTAACTTTGTGAAAACGAACCTTTATACCAATAAAAAACACTGGAAATGGGCCTTGGCGATTGTTGCCCTCCTCATTATTGGTGCATCGTTATGGTACACCAACCACCTTGTGAAATCCATTGCCGAACAAGAAATCAAGCAGGTAAAGATGTGGGCCGCCGCCATGGAGCAACATGCCGTGATGATGCAGTCGACGGAAGAGTTTTTTAATAAGGTGAGCGAACAGGAACAGATGCGCGTCGATCTTCTGGCCAATGCCTACCGCAGTGTAATGGACATTTCATCCAACGAAAACACCGCCATCTATGTAGACATCATTCGTAACAACATTAGCATCCCTTTAGTCCTCACCGACAACAAAGGCAACATCGTGTCGCGCGCTAATCTGCCTCCCGAACAAGATGAAAAGACGGTTTTCGATGACGAGATGAAACAAGCCTATTCCAAGTTTCCGCCCATAAAAATCGACCCAGGTTATGGCTTTGTGCAATACCTCTACTACAACGAATCCCAAATCTACACCGACTTGAAGGCCGTGTTGGAGGACATGATCGAGCACTTTATGGAGGAAATCACACTTAATTCCATGGGTGTGCCCGTCATTGTCACCAATGAAAACCAAAAACAGATTCTCAGCTTCGGTAACCTCGACTCCCTCATGATGCAGGACAGCAACTATGTGAAACAGCAATTGGCCATCATGCGAGACGAAAACAACCCATTGCAAATCGAGTTCATGAACAAAGGCAAGGCCACCATCTTCTACCGCACCACTGACTTGGTGCAGCAGATGCGCTATTACCCTGTCATCCAGTTTGTAGTATTCGCATTATTCTTATTGATTGCCTACCTTCTCTTCAGCTATGCCCGTCGTTCGGAGCAAAACCAAGTGTGGGCAGGCATGGCCAAGGAAACTGCGCACCAACTGGGCACACCACTATCCTCGCTGATGGGTTGGATTGAACTCTTGAAGATGCAGGATGAACCTTTCGTGGGCACCTACGAGATGGAGAAAGACATCGAGCGCCTGCAAATTGTCACCGACCGCTTCTCGAAAATCGGCTCCGTGCCTGTGCCTGAACCCACCGACATCAACTACCTCATCCGTGACACGATGGACTACCTGCAAAAACGGTTCTCCAAGAAGTTTGAGTTTGAAGTCAACCTGCCTGAGGGTGAGCTCATTATGCCCTTGATTCCATCGCTGTTCCGTTGGGTGCTCGAAAACCTGACCAAAAACTCCATCGATGCCATGGGCGACCACGGCAAAATCACCCTCGATCTCATTGATGATGGAGACCACATCCACCTTGACCTAAGTGACACAGGCAAAGGCATTCCAAAGTCGCAAATCAAACAGGTTTTCAACCCTGGTTATACAAGCAAGAAACGTGGCTGGGGCCTCGGACTCTCCTTGGCCAAGCGCATCATCGAAGACTACCACAAAGGCAAAATCTTCGTGAAGTCATCCGTCGTGGGTGAAGGGACGACCTTTAGAATTACGTTAAAAAAATGAAACTTGTAGGGCTGTCACACCATGACAGCCCTACAACACAATTATTTCACGACAATTCTTTGAGTTTCGCTATTTCCTGATTGGTCATAAACCTTGATCATATAAACGCCCTGACTCAAAGAACTGACATTCATCTTCTCAACCAGGCTTTCCATGAGTTTCTGTCCAGTAAGGCTATAGATTTCAGCCTTCTGGAATTCTTCGGCCTGAATCTGGATTTCATTCTCGGCAGGCACAGGATACACCTTGAAGCTAGCAGCAGAAACAATTTCGTTCACACTTGTCAAATCGACATAGGCCACTTCAACACTATAACCATAGTATTCATTACTATTCTCACCATTGCCGAATACCATCTCGATATCGCCATCGTCTGGCACCCAGTCATAACCTTCAAACTCAAGGCAAAGGCCACTCACGGCGTTACCGTTGCCATCATAAGTGTATTCAAACTTCAGATCATCCTCCCAAGCCGAACCATTCCATTCCTTCACGGTCTTGGTGGGAAACACATCACCTTCATAATTGTAAGTTGTCAATTCATCGTTGACCCATGAAGAACCAACCCAGTCTTGATCGAGGATTTCAGTAACTCTCTCATCAAAATCAAGGGTGATAATCTCTTTCTCATCGTTTTGCCAAGCACCACCTTGCATGTATTGCATGACAAGTTCGATGGTGTTGCCATTGCGGGTGTAGGTGTATAGCTCGTCGGAAGTCCAATTGGAACCATTCCAATCCCAATAAAGGACTGTGGTCACATCACCATTATAGTTATAGACCTCTTTCGTTTCGTTCTCCCAAGTTCCGTCTTCCCATTCTTGATAAATGACTTCGCTTAACTGATCGCCATCGTAAGTATAGGAAGCGCGAGCCTCGTTTTCCATCACACCAGTTTCGTATGCCGACTTGGCCACCGCCTCAAGCAAATTGCCATAGAAGTCATACTCATAGTTAATCATGTAATAGTCCATCCAGCCGTTGCCTTCGTCTATTTTTGTGTACTCTTCAATGAGATAATAATCATACTCATCGTAAGTGTAAACCGTACGATACTTCTCGCTACTAGTGTTTTCCCAAGTGGCAATCTCCGGCACCAAAGTTGTTTCGTCGCGAACGCCATAGTGCTTGAGCACATTGACCGTCGCATCTGATTTCAGAATCGCTTTGTGTTGTGCAAAGCCCAAATTTCCAAATGCCATCACAAGGATAGCCAAAGTAAATAATCCTTTTTTCATAGTTGTAAGTATTTAGTTTTTAATGACATCAAAATAATAGGTAGGATGATTATCCCTGTTTTTCCTCACAAAACCGTGCAAACGAATTTGTCCTGAAACGTTAGTGTAGACATAAGCTGTGAGATCATACAGGCCATCCTCATAGTTAATCAAAAAATCGTCATCGTTCAAGCCTGTCGGACCTACAAGACTCGTATTCAACTCAGCACTAGCACTATTAATGTCGAACTGTATCTTGGATCCAGAATACACCTTAATGCTAATCCTAGCATCTTGGCAAATATGACATAACGAGCTTGAAGTCAATCCATCAAAGGCATCACTCACGTTGGAGTAAGTATATGTTCCAACAATTTGCTCATTGGTGTAACCATAAAGCTTGTTCCATTCATTCTTTTTTTCCTTTTCGCAGGAAACGAGAAGGACGCCCAGCATCAATAATAAGGACAATAACTTGATATTCTTCATTTTATTACTCATTTAACGATTAATTTCTTTGTTTCCAAAACCATGCCGTTCTTGTTGAGACGCATGACGGTATAGCAGCCTTTGGCCATGTCAGCAGTTGAAAGCTCAAAGCTGTTGGCCTGCGTGAAAACGACACTCTTTTGTTCCTTCCCGTCCATACCGACAATACGGATGGCTCCATCGCAAATACCGTTCCAACTCATCCTCACTTGACCTTTGGTCGGGTTGGGAAACAGCTGCATCTGTCTATCTGGTGCGATATATTCTTCGGTGCCAAGGGCTGCCTTGTCCCACACAGCGATGGTATATTCTCCAGGCTCAAAGTTGTCAACCACAAAGCGACCTTGCCTCCAGTTGGAACCATTATAGAGGGTATACGCAATCTCGTGCCAAGCCTCGGAAGCATTCTTGCGGTAAAGCAAGGTGGCCGAATCGTTCTCGGATTGGATGATGTCGCCATCTTGGTTTTTCGAATAGTCGAACATACCTTTCACCTCGGCATCGCCAAAATCGTAGCGATTGATAACCAAAAAGCGTTTGGTTGAGAGCGTCAGATGCGGAATCAATGGGTCGTCGTAGGGACCCACCAAGTTGTTCTCAACGGCAACAAAAACCGAATCCGTCAAAGCGGTGGCTTCGCATCTGAAATAGCTAAAGGCTTGTTGTGCCGACGACTTCAGCATGAGGTTCTTTTGCAGCTTGCCATCCAACCAGTTGTTGTTGATGTCGCTGACCATACAAACAGGCTCAAAGTCGAGTACGACCGCTGCATCGCCATGTTGGTTATCCCAATTCACCTTTTCTGTAACCCACTGGAAGTCAGGTCCGATGAAGGTCAGCTCGCAGACGTTGTTCTGCCCAACATGGGTATCACCAATATGCTGATAATGCAAATCAAGCCTCACCTCAAATTGGTTGCCCACCGGTTCAACAGACAAAATGGACGCATACATGTTGGGCATGCCGCTCGAATAGACATAGGTGTCGAAGAAGCCATGCATGTCGATGCCCGAGTATTGAGTCAAGGCTTCGCATAACTGCTCAGAGGTGGCCGTCTGAAAAGCATATTGCTGGAAATAGGCACGCATGGCGGCGAGGAAGTTCTCGCGACCCATGTAGTTCATCATTGTGTTGACAATGACCGCACCACGTTCATAAACGGCATCGCTATCGTAAGTCATGTCCAAAGGCATATTGTTGAGCGGCATCCAGTTGGCAGGACTATTGCACCAGGTTGTGATGGCGCTGACCTTGCTTGAAATCGTGTTTTGGAATTGTTGCTCGCCATAAACGCCCGCTTCGTAGAATGCACCCCAGAACTGCGCGAATCCTTCGTTGAGCCACATATCGCCAGCCTCGGCACAAGTCACCAAGTTGCCCGACCACATGTGCGAAAGCTCGTGGGCCACATACTCCTCACCTGAGGTGTTGCCATTAATGATACTCGACGCAAAGGCGATGTTGTCGGTATGTTCCATGCACCCCTTACCCGTGCTGACATAACCGATACGGTTGAAAGGATAAGGACCAAGATTCTCCTCAAAGAACGAAATGATTTCCTTGATGTGGACAAATGTACCAGGCACATTGCTCATCTGGTTGGGCTTGGCGTACACCGTTATCGGGATGTAGTGCTCAACACCGTCATAGCCGTCTTCCCAAACATCGTAATCACCCACGGCAAACGAGATGTGGTAGGTGGCAATCTCCTGCGGCGTAATCCAATGCCAAGTGGTGGTGCCGTTGCCGTTGTCAACAGCCCCAACCAACTCGCCACCGCAGATGGCCATCTTGTCGTTGGTGGTGGTGACAAACACATTGTAGGTAGCCTTGTCAGTGAAGTTATCGACACAGGGGAACCAGGTTTTTCCGAGGTTGTGCGGCTGGCTATCGAAGCCCACGCCAAGGTTATAGACGTAGTCAGCGCCCCACCATTCCACACCGCCCCATGTCTCGCTAAAGGTGTTGCCGCCATAGACAATGTCCAAAGTGGAAGTGGCACCAGCCGCCATTGGCGAAGCTAAATTAATGATGAGCAGGTCGCCTTCTTGGGTGAAATTGGCGACCACAATATCTGAAGCCATCACCGAGGCGACCTCCAAGGTTTTAAGCTCCAAGACGATTTGCTGCACATTGGCCGTAGCCGTAAAGTCAACGAAGGTCTCGCCTTGCAAGGTTCGGTTGGCAAAATTCAGCTCGTTAATATGGATGGCATAGTGCATCACATCAATGTTCTCACCAGCCGTCTGTGCCTTTATAGTAACGAAAGACAGAGCCAACAAAAAAACCATTAATAGGGACAATCTTTTCATATCGCTGTATTTATTGTTTAAAAAAAGGGTTGGTATAAATAGGATCAGTAAGTATCGCATTGCTTTCATGCAAGGCTCGATCAAGGATACGGATCTCGAATTTTACAGTGTCATCTGGCGAAAAGGGGTTCTGTACCATGAGTTTGTATTCCATAGTACCACTGATAGCCTTCGGCTCTTCCGAGTCGCAAAGCCGCTTGAAGCGGGCATTGAACGTAACAGTATCATAGCTCTGCGTCTGTACATTCCAACTCAATAGAGGCATCTTCACAAATTCACCATTAATGCATTTAAGGTAGTCAATTACCATATTATAATAATGTGCATCGTTGAATCCAAAAGGAGGCAAGGTATCAGCATCGTCGAGACCAAGGTCTCCGTCACCGTCAGTATAGGAGAACGAAATGATGCCCTCGCCGCTGAAAGTGCTGTCAGCATTGAGTAAATAGGTGAAGCTTTCGTAGCCAATCTTCGGTTCGATAGGATAATCCACTGGCTTTTGGCAAGAATAAACCGCCAAGGCCAAAAGCAACGCACCGATCAGATACCGTGTTTTCATTGATTTCGTTTTAGGCGGTAAAAGTACAAAAAACTGTCGAAATAGCCACAACAAAAATCACATTGAATTTTCTTTGATTTTCAGCCATTTAACCAAGATTCCCCAAAAAAAATCGTGGAAAAGTGTGGAAAAGTGTTGACATATTCACATTTTTTGTATCTTTGCATCGTGATTTGGCACGAAATATGCCATCACAAAACGAGCAGATTCATTATTTGATGCCGAATTTATATATCATATCAGGTTGCAACGGAGCTGGAAAGACCACAGCCTCCTTGACTGTTTTGCCTGAAACGCTGCAGTGCAAGGAATTCGTCAACTGCGACGAAATCGCCAAAGGTCTGTCGCCGCTCAACCCCGATGGTGCCAAAGTCGCCGCAGGTCGCCTGATGTTGACATGCATCAAAAAACACATCGCTGACAAAGTTGATTTTGCCATCGAGACCACCTTGGCTGCCAAATCCTACCACTCTCTTATCCTCAAAGCACGTGAACAGGGCTACAAAGCCAGCCTCGTCTATTTCTGGCTGCAAAGTCCCGAACTGGCCATCAAGCGTGTGGCGGAGCGAGTGAAGCATGGCGGCCATCATGTGGACGACAACATTATCCGCAGGCGTTACAAAGCGGGCATCAAGAACCTATTCCATCTTTATTGCCCCGTCGTTGACTATTTCCTGTTCATCGACAACAGCATCATGCCCTCCGAAATCATCGCCGAAGGAAACATCAAATCCATCAAGTTTTACAACGAAGAAAAATTTAAAAAGATCAGACAATATGACAACAGTAACAGTGAATGCCAAGAAGAATGAAGTATCCTCCTTCACCAAGAAGCTGATGAGTGGCCTCGACCTCTCCATGCAACGCTTGCTCACCATGCGCTGCCGCCACAATGGCACCTTCTGCTTCTGCGATGCCGATGGTAACATCTACACCGTGAAAGCCAAGGAAGTCAAAGCCCTGATGGAACAGGAATAATCTTCCAACATCACATAGAAAAACCAACCACGATTTGCAGTGTTTGCTGCGAATCGTGGTTTTTTCGTATCTTTGGCGCATTAAAACTCAGCTCCATGAAGAAAAAAGCATTTCTCCTCTTATTAATAAGCATTTTCTACGCGACCACCTTTGCCCAAACCGACCAACTCCCCGAAACCAACCCCGTCATTACCAACCGCATCAGCCAATGGCAGGACCTGAAATTCGGATTCATGATGCATTGGGGCATCTACGCCCAATGGGAAGTGGTGGAGTCGTGGTCCATCTGCAACGAGCCTTGGATCAACCGCAATGGTGCCGATTATTACCAATATAAGACTGATTACCAAAACCTTAATAAAACCTTCAACCCGCAATATTTCGATCCTTCAAAATGGGCCGAGGCCGCAAAAAATGCAGGCATGAAGTATGTCGTCTTTACCACGAAGCACCACGACGGCTTCTGCATGTTCGATACGAAAGAGACCTCATACTCCACAGTAGACCCGAGCTGTCCTTTCTCGAAAAACCCGAAGGCTGACATTACCGGCGAAGTGGTGAAAGCCTTCCGCGAAAAAGGCTTTTGGACTGGTCTCTACTTTTCGAAACCCGACTGGCACTGCGACGACTATTGGGCACATGAATGGGCCACCCCCGACCGCAACGTCAACTACGACCCCATGGCTATGCCCGAGCGTTTTGAAAAATACAAACAATTCACCCACAGACAGATCCGCGAACTCACCCACAACTACGGCGACATCGACATCCTTTGGCTCGACGGCGGTTGGGTGCGCCCCGAATGGAGCGTAAACGAAGAGACACGTCCGTGGCTCGGCTGCCAAGGCTACATCCAAGACATCGACATGCCCACGGTGGCCTCCATCGCCCGCGAGAACAACCCCGACCTCATCATCGTCGACCGCTCGGTAGGCGGCAAATACGAGAACTACCAGACCCCAGAGCAGCAGGTACCCGACTCGCTCCTGCCCTATCCTTGGGAAACCTGCATGTCGATGGGCAACTCATGGTCGTATGTCTCCACCGACACATATAAAAGCACCAACACACTCATCCACCTGCTTTGCGACATTGTGGCCAAAGGCGGCAACTTCCTCCTCAACGTGGGACCCGATGCAGACGGCAACCTGCCCGACACCGCCCTGCTCCACATGAAAGAAATCGGCGAATGGATGCAAGTGAATGGCGAAGCCATCTATGGTACGCGACCCATCTATCCCTTCACCTACGGCAAGTTCCGCTTCACGCAAAAAGGCGACAAGGTCTATGGCATTTTCCTTTTGGATGAGCAGGAAAGCCCCGTGCCCAACTTGTATTGGTTCGATTCCAAAGGAATGCCCGAATTAAAAACAGGAAAAATCAAGATTCTTGGAAGCAACAAAACAGCTACTTTGAGTCTCAAAAGCGGTTCAAAAGACCTAGACTATTACAGCCCCACTTATCAAATCGAAATCCCAAACGATTATCTGTTCGAGATGCCTCACGCGGTGGTGTTTGAAATGCGTCGTGGCAAAGCGGAAATCACCCCACAACGATATTAACGAGTTCGAAATTCCAAACGCGGTAGTGTTTGAGATGCAAGCAAAATAAAAACGGCACCATCTCACCTAATTAAAATGAAGTACAATCAAAAGGTACTCTGCTGACTGTTTCATTTTTGTCGCCAAACAATAGGAAAAGCCAGTACATGGACACTAACTGGTGTTAATGATGCCGTTGTGCCGTTTTCATCTTGGTTACAAAAATAGAGCTATTCCTACACAAATCAAGTAACGATTAGAACGAAATAATTATCATTTGGTCGGGTTATTGCAAACTATTTAGACAATTTTAACTATTTTTGTAGGCAAAACGTCCAAAAAATGACAAAACCGACAAACGAATTGGAGAAAATGAGAGAGCGAATCACCGAGCGTGGTTTGATGCTCTTTGACAATATCAGCCGAATGCCCATTTTCGAAAAGCCCTACACCTCACCTTTCATCGTCATCAGCATCAGCCATCGGGGCTGGATGAAAACCATATACGACATGAAACCAGTTGAATTCCGGTCGCATGACCTCGCTATGGTTCCCCCTGGGCATATCCTTTTTGCAAAAGAATCAAGCGAAGATTATCTTACTTCGTTATTAGTCATTTCACCTCTCTTCATTGAAAAGTTGAGCCATAACAACCATCATTTCACTGTAAACCCTTTTGAATATCAATACAATTCAACTTTTCATCTAAGCCAAGAGCAATACGAAGGAATGCTTGGAAATTTCAGAATGCTCAACTGCATTAGCCAATTAAATCATCCCGATCGCGATGAATTACTTGCCAACCAAATGGAAATCGGAACTCAATTGATGGAAATCTACCTTCAAGAAAAAGGCATCATTTCAACACAAGAGTTCCATTCCCCTCAACAGTTGCTCAACCGTTTCCTAAATGCTATTGTCAAGCATTTCCGAGAGAGCAAAGAGGTGCAATATTATGCCAACTTGCTTTGCTTGTCACCCAAATACTTTGGGAGCATCATTAAAGAAAGCACTGGCACTAGCGCTTCCGATTGGATTTCGCATTATGTCATCATCCAAGCAAAGTCCCTGCTTCGTCACAACAAGGACCTCAACATTCAGCAAATCAGCTACCAACTCGGATTTCATGACCCATCCGCATTCACCCGCTATTTCAAGGCCAACGCGGGACTATCGCCCAAGGAATACCGAGCACAACAATAAGAGACGTAGCGCGCTACGTCTCTACAAGTTGATTATCCTACCACGATATTCACAATCTTTTTCGGTACGTAAATGACCTTGCGTATCTGCTTACCCTCAATCCACTTGGCGGCTTCGGGGGCAGCGAACACGGCTGCCTGTACCTCGTCGGCATTCATTGTGACGGGCAACTCCATATTGAAGCGCATCTTGCCGTTGAAGCTGATGGGGTAGTTAAAGCTATTCTCCATCGTCTTGCTTTCATCGTAGACTGGGAACAAAGCGTTCACCACAGAAGTCTCATGACCTAGCAGGTGCCACAATTCTTCAGCGATATGCGGTGCGTAAGGCGAAATCATAATGGCCAAAGGTTCAAGGATTTCACGCTTGTTGCACTTGAGATCGGCCAGCTCGTTGACGCAAATCATGAAGGCTGAAACGACCGTGTTGAACGAGATGCTCTCGATGCCATCTTCTTCCTTCTTGATGAGCTTGTGTAGGCTCTTCAGCTCAGGCGCAGTAGCAGGCTCGTCGCTAATGCAGAACTCGTTGTTCTCGTTGTGGAACAGTCTCCAGAACTTGCGCACGAAGCGGAATGTACCTTCGATGCCTTGCGTGTCCCAAGGTTTGGATTGCTCCAAAGGGCCGAGGAACATCTCATAGAGACGGAGCGTGTCGGCGCCGTATTTCTCCACAAGGTCGTCGGGGTTCTGCACATTGTATTTAGACTTCGACATCTTCTCGACTTCGTTGCCGCAAACGTAAACTTCGTTGCCGTCCTTGTCCTTCTCCTTGATGAAGTGGGCATCCTTCAAGTCGTCGCGCCATTGGCGAAATACTGGAACATCAAGAATGTCGTTGCGTACCATATTGATATCGACATGTATCGGGTCACTGAACAACTCGCGATCAGGTATGTTTTTGGATACGAAGATAGGACCACGATTGTACTCTTCGCCTTCAACGAAAGCCGGGACTTGCTTACCCGCAATCAAATCCTTGATTTTCTGCTCAACGATATGGGTTCCAGCCCTATAATCATTCAAAACATCGATATTGGGCACCAAAAGTAGCTTGTAACCCTTCGATGCCGCATATTCCTCCCACGGTTCGGCCACCTTCTCAAGGTTGCCCATGCGGTTGATTTCGATGAGAATGCCTTTCTCGGGACAGAAGAAGTCGAACTGACGGCGACCATCCTTGTAGTTTCTGACAAATTCCACACCTAAACGCTTGTCCTTGATGATGTTCCAAACGTCGTATTCGCACAACTTCTCCAAATTGACACGATAGGCGAAGCTGGAACGGCCTTGAATCATGCCTTGGTTGATCATGCGCTGGAAAGGCTCATCCTTACATGACAAACCAATATCAAACAAGAACTTGCACCAGAAGCGGCTGTAAATCAAGTGGCCAGTGGCGTGTTCAGCACCACCAATATAGAGGTCGACGTTTTGCCAATAGTCGTTGGCTTCGCGGCTGAAGTATTCCTTGTCGTTGTGTGGGTCCTCATAGCGGAAATAGTAACCGCTGGAACCAGCAAAGCCCGGCATGGTGTTAGTCTCGATGGGATAGCCTTCCTCCGTGACCCAGTTCTTGGCGCGGGCCAAAGGCGGCTCACCCGTCTCGGTAGGCTTGTATTCGCTGATAGCAGGCAACTCTAACGGCAGTTTCGACTCATCCATGGCGTAAGGCATGCCGTCCTTGTAGTAGATTGGGAAAGGCTCGCCCCAATAACGCTGGCGGCTGAAGATGGCATCGCGCAGGCGGTAGTTGGTCTTGCCCGTGCCTACGCCGAGTTTCTCCAGTTCTTCAATCATGCGCTCAATGGCTTTTTTGACGGTCAGGCCATTGAGGAAGCCCGAGTTGACTAACTCGCCGTCCTTGGCATCGAAGCTCTCTTCCCATGTGGCAGGGTCAGTCGGCTCGGTGCCGGGTTTCTTCACCACTTGGATGATGGGCAGGTTGAAATGACGGGCAAAGGCAAAGTCGCGACCATCGTGGGCAGGCACGGCCATGATGGCACCGGTGCCGTAGCCCATCAACACGTAATCAGCAATCCAAATCGGCAGCTTAGCACCCGTGATGGGGTTGACGCCGTAGGCACCCGTGAAGGCGCCGCTCACCTTGCGCACCTCAGCCATACGCTCACGCTCGCTGCGGTTCTTGGTGCGGGTGATGTATTCCTCTACCTCGGCGCGCTGCTCGGGCGTTGTGATTTCGCTCACCAGCTCATGCTCGGGAGCCAGCACCATGAAGGTGGTACCAAATAAAGTATCCGCACGCGTCGTAAACACCTCTAAATCGATATCTTTACCGTCAACCTTAAAGATAACGGAAGCACCCATAGACTTGCCAATCCAGTTCCGTTGCAAATCCTTCACCGATTCTCTCCAGTCCACGGTCTCAAGACCATGAAGCAGACGGTCGGCGTAGGCGGTGATACGGAGTTGCCATTGTTTCATCGACTTGCGTTCCACGGGGAAGCCGCCACGCACCGAGAGGCCATCTGCCACCTCATCGTTGGCGAGCACCGTACCCAATCCCGGGCACCAGTTCACCATGGCCTCAGCTTGATAGGCAAGACGGTAGTTCATAAGCACTTCTTGCTGTTCTTTTTCGCTCATTGCCTTCCATTCGGTTGCGGTGAAGCTCAGCGGCTTGCTCTCGACCACATTGAGGCCTTCGGTACCTTTTTCCTCGAAGCGGGCAATCAGTTTGCTGATGGGCTGGGCCTTCTGGCAACCGTTGCAGTAGAACGAGTTGAACAACTGAAGGAATGTCCATTGTGTCCACTTGTAGTAGCCTGGCTCGCAGGTGCGCACCTCGCGGTTCCAGTCGTAGCAAAAACCGATCTTATCCATCTGCTCGCGGTAGCGGTTGATGTTCTTCTCGGTCGTCACGGCGGGGTGTGTACCGGTTTGGATGGCATATTGCTCGGCGGGCAAGCCGTAGGCATCGTAGCCCATCGGATGCAGCACGTTGAAGCCCTTCAGCCTTTTATATCTTGCATAAATATCCGAGGCAATATAGCCTAATGGGTGTCCCACATGCAGGCCAGCTCCCGAGGGATATGGGAACATGTCCAAGACATAGAATTTCGGCTTATTGTGGTCAATATCAACCTTATAGATTTTGTTGTCGCGCCAATATTGCTGCCACTTTTTCTCGATTTCAGTAAAGTTATAGTCCATACAACGAGGTGTTTTTTGCTGTTTTTGAAAGAAACTGCAAAAATAGGGAAAATTTGCTTTAGGATTGATGACCTTAATAAAAACTGCAAATCAACCCACACTTTTTAAACAAGCAACAACTAAAACATTGATCAATTGCAATATATCCGACAGCAAACGCCAACAAATGACCACAGTCGACTACAAACGTTTAATCAACGGATAATTCTTGACAGATAACATAACTTTGCTGCGAAATAACTAAATGTAGTATCGTTATGGAAACTCCGAAACCCACTAAAGTTATCCCAAATGATGTGCAAACAGGAAACATCGAAAACATCAAGAGTGTAATTTATGAAATTCGCGGCCAAAAGGTAACGCTAGACCGCGACCTTGCCAGTATTTACGGGGTAGAGACACGAGCTCTCAACCAAGCAGTCAAACGAAATGCAGAGCGATTCCCCGAGGATTTCATGTTCAAATTGTCTAAAGAGGAATGGGTTGAAATTGAGAGGATTAGCAATATGTCGTCACAAAATGTGATGACATCGCCACAAAAACGCCCCAAGACAGCACCTCC
>JAEEGG010006476.1_pt1 | contig 27445 bp, 19 predicted proteins | sample 9134161 | NCBI WGS metagenome assembly JAEEGG01 (sample SAMN16246543, study PRJNA631951) | gut metagenome | biome: gut microbiome; feature: rumen; material: CR-attached | host: Bos | place: Iran: Karaj | collected 2018-10 | reverse complement strand
AAATGCCTTCCGTCCCAGCAAGAATCTGGTACCACTGAACTGTCATTCAACCAATTCGGGCTTCATCCTCGTATCTGTCATTCTGCCTTGCCATTCAGTCGCAGCGTGGCATTTCGCTGACTTATGGATTTACCAGCATGCTACACTCCCCGTCGGGTTTCCCTTTCGGATAAGCTGGTCGGCAGCAGGTCTCTCGGAATCCTGACCTGTCTCCTTGCCAAAGGAGCATTTATCAAGCAGCCATCACGGGCGCACTAGCATAAATCTGGGTGGTCACGATATTGGTGTGTCCCAATACTCGGCTCACGCTCTCGATAGGCATTCCTTTTGAAAGAGCCAATGTTGCAAACGAGTGCCGTCCACAATGATAGGAGATGGCTTTCTCAATGCCGCAGGCTGTCATCACCGTTTTCAACTTCTTGCACATCGACCAGTAGTTCATCTTGCCGAACACCAGTTTGTCTTCCTGTAGGTGCTTATAGCGGTCAATAATCTGTAAGGGGACATCCATCAGTTTCACCTGGAAGGGAATGTTGGTCTTGTGCCGCTTGCTGATGATCCACTTGTCACCGTTGATGTCCACGATGTTGTCCGTGGTCAGGTTCTTCACGTCAATGAACGAGAGGGCGGTGAAGCATACGAATACAAAAATATCACGCACGAAGGCCAAATTATCATCCTCGAACTCATGGGTTACGACGGCCTTCAGCTCTTCCTCGGTTAGGAACTCCCTTTCCTTGCAGTTTGGACTGATGTGGAACTGTGCAAATGGGTTACGAGGAATCTTGCCATTATAGTGTGCCCTCATCACAACACCTTTCAGCCACATGCACCTCTGCCAGATAGTGCCATTAGCCAGTCTCCGGTCTGTACTGAGGTAAGCAGCGAAGTCCTTGATAAACTCAGGTGTCAGTTTCAGCATCGACATATCAGTGCGACGGTAGTGCGACTGGATGAACTCTGCCACATCCTTACGTGAACGCTCCATAGCCCAGAGTGTGCTTGCCGACCTGTCTTTGCCCACACGTTTCTTCAGGTTGGCAATGTCCTTGTCGAAAGCACTCAGCAAAGTCTCGTATTCGCTACCGAAGCCCTGATAGGAGTTGCGCACCATCTCAGCCGTCACGAAAGCCTCACGGTCAGAAAGATGCTGATAATGTTTGATAATCTGTGCCTTGATGTTATTCAGTTCGCGGTTGATCTGCAAAGCCTCCTTGCTACGGCCTTTGGCACAATTGCCCTTTACATCCCAAATGTCAAGCGGGATAGTCTTCTTACAACTGAACTGGCTCTGAGTGCCGTTAATCGTCACTCTACCCATTACTGGCACCACACCATGGTACCCTCCCCGAGACACTCAGTCTCGTGGTCCCTCCCTTCTCCTTACTCTTGTTTACATAGAACAGAATGTTAAAAGTACTTCTCATGCTTCTTACTCCTTTTTTAATTTTGGCTGCAAAACTACTATTTCTTTAGGCATCCATCGCTATGCAAAATGTAGCAGTTTGAGGAATAAGAAACTGGCGGTGAAAGGGCGGTTATAGGTGCGCCATTCTGCCCAGATTTGCTTAGTCGATTAACCTGCACCAGAACCCAGTTTTGGGGTTACGAATTAGAAACCTAACTGCTTCACCAATCCTCCCCAATTTGCTTTTTGACCCAAATTGAACTTCCTCGTTTTTACCTTGATTGCCTTTATTTTAGGCCGAATTGCGTTAATCTTCCAAAATCGCTTCGCTTTTACAAGCTTTTTTCGTATCTTTGCAGCGAAATTGCTATAACGACTGTAAAAAACCAAGCTTATGAAACACAACCGACACAACCAACTGCTAGCCTGTTTTCAGCTGATGCAGAAAGCTGTGGTGCTGCCTTTGCTGCTACTGATGATGTTCTCCTCAGCTGCCAGCGCCGCCGACATTGGAACCTTCGCTGAACCTTCTACGGCCTTCACGTGGTTTCAGAATGGTCAGGGCTGCATGCGCCTGAAGCTGATGCTTACTTCGCGTATTAACAACTCTACCTATCGCGACCTGAAGGAATGTGTGTTCTATCTGAAGGACGACATGGGCAACATCAGCAATATTCTCTATGCTAGCGAGACGAACACGCAAAAGGGGTATGCCGTTGCCACGCTGAGGAACATGATGGCCACGGAGTCGCATGCCTTCCTGGCTAACGACAAAAGCGGCACGCCCTGGTATATTCCTGGCGAGAACCAGGATTTTCAGGTGAGCAACAGTGGCGCCTACGACCACCCGGACACCTGGCTGGAGATAGACTGGTACTTCCCTGTCAGGATGGCAGGCAAGAGGTACACCATGGGCATCACCGGTAAGCTGTGGATGGGTGGAAGCAACCGTGAGGACTATAACCGCGAGATTGGCACCATCGAGTTCCCCGAGCTGCCGCTGCAGGTCTACGATGCCTATCCGGGCTATGAGGAGGCGGACTTCGGCAAGTTGATATTGCCTGTGGTCTGCGACCGCGACATCAACTGGGTAGAGGTGTCGTACAAGGACTCCCTCGGCCAGGAGCACACTTTGCCTCGCGTCACCCTCGACAAGACCAATGGAACGAACTACACCTGTTTCGTGCCTGTCACCGCCTACGAGGCGCACCACGACCTGAAGGTGAAAGCCAACGTGGTCTCGGCATCGTGGACCAATGTGGTGCCCGAAGACGCTCCGCGCAAGCTGGAGGGCGACGTGACGGTGAATGTGGGCCGGGTGGCGATGCTCCACGGCCCGCAGTGGCTCACGGCCACGCCGGCCGACGACGGCTCTGTGGTGCTGAAGTGGAAGATTGCCGACCTGGGCTTCGACGATGTCCTCGAGGGCGACCAGTTTGTGGTGGAGCGCTCGCTGACCGGCCAGGAGAGCGACTTTACGGCCATCGGCACCGAGCTGTTCGACAAGAACCAATGGGGCTACACGTTCAAGGACTCCATGCTGGTGCAGTCGCTCAAGCCGGAGCTCATCGACCAGAAGCTGGGCATCCCCCTGGTGCGCTATCGTGTCAGCCGGGCATCGGCACAGTCGATGTGGGGCAACGACAAGAACCACACCGTGGCCTACGCACAGCCGCAGTTTGCCCCGCTGTCGCTGCTCCAGCCCATTGGCGCCAAGGCTGCGTGGGGTGCCGACGACGGTGAGGATAACCGCAGGGTCACTGTCAGCTGGGACTATAGGAAGAGCGACGAAAAGCACACCTACGTCTGGGACGACCGTGCCGAGATGACGCTCGAAGTGCTGGCCTATAATGCTGCCGGCGAGCTGGTGGACAGCACGTCGGTCGCGCTCAGCACTGCCCAGCGTGTCGCCAAGACGATGGACGTGCAGGTGAGTCGCTCGTGCGTAAACTACTCCATGCGCCTCCGTGTCAACGGCAAGACGTCGCCCATCGGCAGGGGTACGGGCAACATCTTCTTCGTCATCGACAGCGATGAGGACTTCATCACCTTCAGGGACCGCGTGCTTGCCGGCGAGACTGGCCTCAACGCCATTGTGACCCGCGATGTCAATGCTAAGGGTAATTCGATAGCGTCGGACAGCAGCAAGCCCTATACGGGCAACTTCAACGGCAATGGGCACACCATCTCCATCGACTTTAACATGCATACCGACTATGCCGGGCTGTTCCGCTTTGTGGGTAAGGGGGCCGTCCTTTCGAATGTAAATGTCAAAGGCCAGATATCCTCTCCCAACAAATTTGTCGGCGGTCTGACAGGTTATGTGATGACAGGCCCGGTGAACATTGAGAACTGTGTCAGCTATGTGGATTTATATTGTAGTAAAGCAGGCAATCAGCAGCATGGCGGCCTCGTCGCCAGGGCTGATGGCGACCTGCGCATCAGCAACAGTATGTTTAGAGGGACTATGCTGGGCCAAGCCGCCGACTACTGCGGTGGCATCCTGGGGTGGCGCAAGGGAGACAGCTTTGTGAAAATTGCCAACACCTATTTTGATGCATTGGCCACTGCCTTTTCTTATGCTCATTCGAGAACCTTCATGTGCAGCAACAACGACAACGACATCGTCTGGGCCGTCCTCGAAGACTGCACATACGACGGCGCCTTCGGAGCCGCACAGGGGGTGAGGAGCGCTCTTCCGCCCTCCAACTGGTGTTGGAAGGACGGCGTTCCTGCCGTACGGCAAATCACTTTCAACCCACCTACGGCCGACAATGTGGCAGATGTGGCGATGCCTGCCGACCGCTTCTATTTCTCGAACAACGGCAAGGTGGAGGAGTACTCGCTGAATACGAAGACGCTGCAAAGCTCGGTGCTGCTGACGTGGGAATGCTCGCCGGAGGGCTCCGTCGACTACTACGAGGTGTGGCGCATGGACATGGACAGCGAGCAGGAATATTCTGTCATTGCTACCCAGATCACCGACCTGGAGTATGAGGACAAGACGGTGAGGCCGCTGCACCAGTATTACTACAAGGTGGTGTCGGCCGTCGACTGCGAGGGCAAACACTTCAGCGAGACCCACAGGGTGATTGGCAAGTGCGTGGAGACCTGCATGATTGAGGGCTACGTGCGCTTTGCCGACGGCACCGGCGTGCCCGGCGAGCGCGTCGTTGCCACGCCCGACGGCAACACCACGGCCACCTCTGGCGGCTCTGCCACCACCGACGAGAGCGGCTACTACTGCATCAGCGGCCTGCCCTACTGGGGAGGCACGACGGGCAAGTACAACATCAGCACCAGGAACGGCGGCGACATGCTCTCCGTGGAGTTCGACACCAGCTCCAACCATGTCACGGGAAAGAACTTCACCGTGAAGAGCAGTGTGAAGTTCTCAGGCTACGTCATGTTCGAGGGCACGAGCATCCCCGTGCAGAACGTGGGCTTCAAGGTCGACGGCCGCGAGGTGATGACCGCTTCGGGCAAAGTGCTGACCGACTTCTCGGGACAGTTCGCCTTCCGCATGACCCCCGGCGAGCACTCCGTACAGGCCTTCAAGGACGGCCACGTCTTCTGGCAGGACGGTTTCTACATGGACGGCAACAAGACCAACGTGAACTTCGATACCGACAAGGCTCAGGTCTACTTCTACGACCAGACTACGGTGACGCTCATCGGCCGCATCTGCGGAGGCAAGGATCAGGGCAGCCTGCCGCTCGACAACTCGCTGTCGAGGAATAATCTGGGCGACAACCTGAAGATGGTGATGTCGCTCGAAGGCGACAACACCTCGTGGCTGGTCTACGACAATACCGATACGAACAAGAAGGAGGACGACAAGGAGTTTGCCCACGGCCGTCACGACAGGACGCACGACTATAAGACGAAGGTGCACTACACGCGCCACCGTCTGGAGATTTCTCCCGACCCTGCCACTGGCGAATACAAGGTGGAGCTGCCGCCCGTGAAGTGGAAGATTACGCAGATTTCGGCCCAGGGCTATCCCTCGCTGTTCCAGGAGGGCAAGACGGGCGACGTCATCGACCTCACCGACTCGCTGACCAGACACACCGACCACTACAACGGTGCCTGGACGACACCCGGAGGCGTTGACGTGGTGGAAGCCGACGTGAGCTATCATGCCATCTACAACCGCATCTACCACTCACCCGTGAAGCTGAACAGCCGCCAGCTGACCTACGACACCTTCGACTACTTCGGCGACCGCAATTACACGGCAAGGAGCACCGCCAGCGGCAATGCCGTGGTGGAGCTGGCCTCTCCGGTGAGAAAGGAGGGCTGGCCTGTGGGTAAGAAGGACTCGCTGGAGGCGAAGTACACCTTCGGCTACCCCGTGTTCAGCATCGAGCGCTCCTACCCGGTGAAGCTGTCGGCCACGGAGACCTACTATTATAATAATGATGAGATTTTCGGCGAGAAAGACGTGGTGAAGCTCAGCGGCGGCGTGGTCACTGTCAGGAACGGCATGGTGAGCAGCATGCACCGCGACACGGTGCAGCTCGACGAGAATGGCGAGGCCGTCTACAAGCTGACCGCCGCCCAGCTGCCCTACCTGCTGACCGACGACAAAGCGCTGCGCACCGTGACGATGACCCTGCTCATGGACGGCACCTACTACGAGGCGGAGCCGCTGCGGGCCTATGTGCTCAACATCTTTGCCAAAAGCGGCAGCCGCGACTTGCTGACCGTTGGCCAGCCTTCACTGGTCGACGTGCTGCGCGACCCGCCCGGCGGCGGCTCCTCGGCCAAGCTGTCGAAGGGAACGCAGTTCAAGTATGGCTTCACGCTCGACTACAAGGGCCGCTACGGAGGAAAGTTCTCGTTCGACGTTGGCACTTCGTGGAACACGTGGGCCGGTGTGGCAACAGGTATCTATTCCTCGGCCAGCAACCTGTTCTCGTTCGACCTCGAACTGGTGTGGAACTTATCCGGACAGAATGCCTATTCCTACACGATGACCGCCAATAGCGACATATCGACAAGTTCCGACAAAAAGATGGTTGGTGCAGATGCCGACGTCTACATCGGCATGGAGACCAACATCACCATGACGCCCACCATCTCCATCCGGGCCATCCCCGACAGCCACTACCAGCAGCTGCGGGGCGAGGAGGCGGCTGGCCGCCTCGTGGTGATAGCCACCAGCACCGGCCAGGACGGCAAGCCCGTCTATCTGGTACGCGAGGAACTGGCCACACTGGGGCCGAAGGTGACCTCTACGTTCGCCCATTCTCAGAACTACATCCTCACCCAGCTCATACCCAATCTGGAGGAGCAGTGCAAGGCACTGATGTTCACCGGCACCCCCGAGCAGGCCAAGCAGCAGGCCAACGTCACGGGAAAGCCCGTCTACCTCTCGCTGCGCAGTCACGACGACGAAAACTTCGGCGTGCTGAACACCAAGAAGGTGGTGGACAAGGGTGACGAGACATGGGAATACGTCTACAACACCACCGTCAACAAGCCTACAGAGGGTATCAACTATCAAATCATCCTGCCCGACAGCTGGGACAAGTCGAACGAGGAAGACAAGGTGGCCGATTTCTGCGATGCCATGATGAAATGGTGCTACATGATAGCCCAAAACGAGAAGGTAAAGATGACGGCTACGACGCTCATGCAGAACTACGATGTGGACGGCGGCGCCCCCATCAGCTATAGCGAGGAGTTCACTACCCAGAGCGATGATACCAATTCGAAGGTCGACGTCACCACCAACTCCATGTATGGTGGCGAAGATGAGAAGGATGCCGCCAAGTTCGGCTTCTTCTACAACACCATTGTCAAGACCTCGTGGAATGCCCTGTGGAAAGCTATCTCGAAGGCAATGAATAACGAACCGAAAAAAGACCAAGACCAGCACATCACCACGCCGGGCATCAGGATAGGCATATCGCTCCTGCCCATTATTGAGGTGAGCTACACACCCAAGTATACTACGTCGGGGAGATACACCCGCAAGGAGAGTTTCTCTATCAGCATGGACCGCAAGAGCCACCTGAACTTCGACGTCTTCTATGCTGAGACAAAGTTGGACACAATAAAAGATACCGACTGGAACAGTGTCTATTCCAACTTCCAGTTTGATGGTTCCTATGACGATGTGACCGATAAGATTTTCAGTACGAACAGCTCGCTGACAAACCCCAAGGTGGTGCGACGAGGCTTCGTCTACCGCACACGCGGCGGTGCCACTTGCCGACCCTACGAGGGTGAGCGCACCACGAAGTACTACAACATGGGCAGCGTGCTCGACCAGGCCACGAGGAAGATTGAGAAACCCGTGATAACCCTCGACAGGCAGAGCGTCAGCGGCGTGCCCATGGGTGAGCCGGCACGCTTCAAGCTTTACTTGGCCAACGAGAGCGAGCAGCCCGAGGCCGCACACCCCTACTGGCTGCTGATGCTCAACGAGCTGTCGAACCCCAACGGCGCAAAGATAATGATGGATGGCATGCCCCTCAGCGGCGATGGCCGCACCATGGAGATCCATCCCGGCAAGGTGACTGAGAAGACCATCGAGGTGTATGCCGGAGAAGCCTTCGACTACGAGAACCTGAGCCTGCGCCTGCAGTCGCAGGGCGACGTCGGCACTTACTGCGACGCCCAGTTCAGCGTCCACTTCCTCCGTGCTGCCGGGGCTGTCGACATCGCCTCGCCGGGCGACAAGTGGATTATGAACACCGATGCCCCCTACGACTCTATCCGTGGCTGGTACCTCCCCGTGGTCATCAGTGGCTACGACAAGAACCAGCACAACTTCGACCACATCGAGCTGCAGTACAAGGAGACGACACGTGGCGACGACTACTGGGTGAACCTCTGCTCGTTCTATGCCGACTCCCTCTACTACAACACCGCCAGCGGCTCGAAAGAGATGATTCCCGCCAACGGCTTTATCAACACCCGCTTCTACGGCGAGGGCAAGGAGATGGAGAAAGGCTACGACCTGCGCGCCGTCCTCTTCTGCCGCAATGGCAACGGCTTCCTCACCAACTCGTCGGCCGTGCTGGCGGGCGTGAAGGACACCCGCCGACCACAGCTCTTCGGCACGGCAGAACCGAAGAACGGCATCCTGGGCTCGGGCGACAACATCATCTTCAACTTCTCTGAAGATATAGAGCACAACTACCTGAGCGGCATCACCAACTTCGAGGTCGTAGGCGAGACCAACGAGACGGCGCTCTCCGAGGGCACCACGCTCTACTTCGGCGGCAAAGGCTATGCCCAGTCGCAGTCGCGCCGCAACTTCACCGACAAGAATGTGACCATCGACGTCATGGTGAAGCCCGACCTCACCAACACCGACATGCCCATCTTCAGCCACGGCACCGACGGCCATAACCTGCAACTTTGGGTGACGGCCGAGAAGAAGCTGAAGGCCGTCGTCAACGACGTCACGCTGGTCAGCGACAAGACCATCAGCTTCGACCACTTCAGCGAGGTGGCCCTGGTGCTCGACAACACCAACAAACGGCTCTCCCTCTACAACGATTCGCTCATCGGCAGCATGGACAATGTCAGCTATAGCGGATATGGCGTCCTCATCTTCGGCTCCACCAACCAGAGCGACGTCAGCCGACGCACCTTCTACAAGGGCCGCATGATGGAAGGCCGTGTGTGGAACCGTGCCCTGAACGAGACGCTCCTCAACACCTATGGCAAGCAGGAGCTGACCGGCTACGAGGTGGGACTGACCGACTACTATCCGATGGACGAGGGCGAAGGCGCCGTCGCCGTCGACCAGTCGATAGGCAGTGCCGACCTCACGCTGACAGGAACCTCCTGGGCACTGCCCCGGGGCATGTCGCTCTACCTCGACTGGGATGAAGACCGCGACGTAAAGGGCCTGCAGCTGAAGACCGACTTCATAGCCCGCTCCAAGGAGCAGGACTACACGCTGATGTTCTGGTTCAAGACCGACCGCGACGGCCGGGGCGCCCTGTTGAGCAACGGCTCGGGACGGGCCACCGACGTGAATGCTGCCGACCGCTTCTTCATCGGCTTCGAGGGCGAGACGCTGAAATACCGCTCCAACGGACAGGAATACCGCCTCGGCGACAGCTACAGCGACGATGTCTGGCACCACTATGCCATGACCGTCAACCGCTCCCAGCAGGTGTGCAACATCTACGTGGACAATGTCCTGAAGGCATCCTTCCTCACCGACCAGCTGGGCGGCATGACGGGCAACAACTTCTACCTTGGCAACATGGTGTGGCAGGAGACAGGAAACAACCCCGAACTGTTGCACTACCAGAACGCACTCACAGGACACATCGACGAGCTGTGCCTCTTCCAGCAGGCGCTGCCCACGACGCTCATCAAGCGCTATGCGAAGAAGAGCCCCAGCGGCAAGGAGAGAGGACTCATCACCTACCTGGGCTTCAACCGTCAGGAACGCACGAAGCAGAACGATCTCGAGCTGTTCCCCTACGCCATGAACCAGGTCGTCATCACCGATGAGGACGGCGTAGAGCACCTCTCCACCGACAGCGTCTTCGTCGTCTCCACCAATGAAGTCATGCAGCACATCGACCCGACGCTGGGCGCACCCGTGCAGCCCTTCCAGGAACTGAAGAACCTCGCCTTCAGCTTTGTGGGCAAGGACAACCAGCTGCTGGTGAACATCGACGAGCTGGATAAGAAAATCAATAAAAAGACGGTCTATGTCACCGTGACCGACGTCCCCGACAAGAACGGCAACTACATGGCATCGCCTGCCACGGAATCGTTCTACGTCAACCGCAACCCGCTGACGTGGGGGAAAAAGAAAGTCACGCAATACTGGCTGGCACGCTATGACAGCTCATTCCATCTCACTTTCACCAACAATAGCGGCTCCGCACATGTCTATACCATCGAGAACCTGCCGCGCTGGATGACAGCAGAGAAGACAAGTGACATCATCGAGGCACAGTCCACAGAAGATATCATCGTCAGGGTGGGAGAGGACCTGAACGCCGGCACCTTCGACCAGATTATCTACCTCACCGACGAGAACGGACTCTCAGAGCCACTCCTCTTGGAATGCGTCATCTGGGGCGACGACCCCGATTGGGAGGTCGACCGCAACCTGAAGCGCTACTCCATGAACGTGGTGGCACAGGTGAGCATCGGCGACGCCATCGTCACCAACTCCAACGACCTCGTAGCTGCCTTCGACAAGGACGGCCGCTGCATGGGCGTGGCCAATGTGGACTACAATGCCCAGACGGGCCTCAGCCTGGTCTACCTGACGGTTTACAACGACACCAACGATGCCACGGAACTCAGCTTCCGCCTCTGGCATTACGACACGGGCAAGACCATGCTCCTCACCACGCCGAAGAAGATAAAGTTTGGCGACCAGACCACTGAGGGCACCGTGAAGAATCCCGTGATGATGACCGCCAGCGACCTCTACATCCAGCAGCTCAATCTCAAGGCAGGATGGAACTGGGTGTCGTTCAACGTCTACAACGACGACCTGTTCTCCAACATTGCCACGCTGCTCAACATGTTTGAGTGGAAGGACGGAGACATCGTGACCGAGGACTCGCAGGACCTGACACTGGCCTATAAGAACGGGCATTGGATGAGCAACAGCAATACCGACATCAGCAAGGTGAGCCTGTCCACAGCGCTGAGCTACCGGGTGAAGACACAGCGCGACTTCAGCTTCGACATCTTCGGCAGCAGCCTGAAGCGGCCTGAGCAACGTGTCATCCATGTCAAGCCAGGATGGAACAGCATCGGCTACACACCGCTGGTCAACCTCCCCGTGGCCACCGCTCTGGCCGAATACTGGAGCTTTGCCCAGGACGGCGACATCATCAAGAGCCAGAATGCCTTCGCACAGTTCTATGAGGGACCCGACGGCAAGACGGAATGGATGGGTTCGCTGAAATACATGAAGCCGGGCGAGGGCTATATGCTCTACCGCCAGAAGGAGGGAGAAATATCCTTCCGCTATCCCTTCTACGAGCCAGGCTCCACCTTCATCGACACCGTCGGCAGCTCGTCGAGGAGCGGCTTGCCCCACAGCACGACGATGACCATCGTGGCAGAAGCCACAGACATCGACCTGCAAGAGGGTGACCGCCTGGTAGCCTATGCCGCTGGCGAGCCGGTAGGCGAGGCCGTCGCCGTGGCCAGCCCGCTGGCCCAGGCCGACAGGGGCAGCGCTTCCTCTGCCGACACCTCCCTCATGGGAGCGGCCGAAAGGAAGCTCTTCTTCCTCTCCGTCAATGGCGACATTGAAGCCCCGCTGACCTTCACCATCGAAAGGCCCGGGATGGACACCCACGACATCGTCGCCGTCTCACCGCAGGTGATGACCTATCATTCAGACGCCATCTGCGGCACCGTCTTGCAGCCCACCGCCATCAGCTTCGTCAAGGCCGAACAGGTGTCGTCCGCCGGCTGGTACGATCTCAGCGGCCGCAAGATTGCCAATAGTGCCAGCGGCAAGCTGCAGAGGGGCGTGTATGTGTCAAACGGTAAAAAGGTAATCAAGTAAAAAAGCTAATCAAGGAAATGACAAAAGAAATGGATATGAGAACATTATTCCTTTGCTCCCTCCTTCCTTTGCTCCTGTGGGGGTGCTCATCCCATGACGATGACAACGACAGCACGCTGTCGGCCAGCACATTCGCCGCTGCCGAGAAGCCGGCGTGGAAAGTAGACCTGACGGGCAACGCCGCACCCCCCTCGTGGACATCGCCCGACCCGGCGAAGTTCGAGAGCTCCATGTTCATCTTGGTCAAGCTGCAGGACGAGCTGAAGCCATACTCCACCGACGGCGACCTGATGACGGTGTTCATCGAAGACGAGTGCCGGGCGGTGCCCGCCGTGCGCAATGTCGATGAAAATGGCGACATCTACTTTGTGCTGAAGATTCGCGGCAACGGCAACGACCGCGATGTCAACTTCGGCCTCTGCTACTATTGTCCCGCCATCAGCCAGCTGTTCATCCTGGAGGGGCGTGAGACATTTGTCACCGAGGTCACCTACGGCTACGACGAGGACTTCGAGCCCCCGCTGCTCATTGGCTGCCGCCGCTATCCCGTGAAAAACTATGTCACCGCCTCCCTGCCCGCACAGCCGCCCTTCACGCCCGACCAGGGCGACGTCGTGGCAGCTTTCGTGGGCAACGAGTGCCGGGGCGTAGGCGCTGTAGGCCAGTCGTTCGTCGTGCTCCGTACCGACCCCTCCGAGACCGTCACCCTTCGCTACTACAGCGCCCGGCAAGGTGGTGTCTACACCCTGCAGCAGCGCCTCGAACTGATAAGAGACGAAGAGACGAACGTCACGCTAGCCTTTTAAGCAACCAGCAAATATGTATTTATCATGAAGAAAAAAGAATATCTTTTCTTGTTGATGCTTACGGCAAGTTTCGTCGCCTGCTCTTCCGACGATGAAGAGCAGGCGGCCACAACCGGAACGACGCTGCTGATAGAAGTCAGCGAAGAGCCAATGACATACACCGTAGGCAGCAGGAGCGTCGGCACGAGGTCTGCCGTTTATACGATGAATAACGTCGATAATTTATACCTTAGCGATAACCGTACACAGGATGACATCTCTAATTGGCCCATTAGAAGAGACGGTAACAGTAACAGATGGTCTGTTCAGAACTATAGCTGGCCGTCATCCTTGAGCGAAGTCTCGTTCTTTGCAAGGAACACCAGTAGCACACTATACTATGACTCTGGCTATTATATCCCCCATGCTGTAGACCAGAACGCAAGCAGCCAGACCGACTTGCTTGTTGCCACAACTACTGTTCCCAGGAATTCGCCAAGGATTCAACTTTCGTTCAATCATGCCTGTGCCGCAGTGGATTTCACCATCAGCAAGACGGCAAAGCTCAGTGGTTGCCAGGTTATAGTAAAGACTGTTAAGCTGCATAACATCATCGACAAAGGCGACTACTATATCGGCCGTGCGAACCCTTGGGCTTACAGGACTAGTAAAACCTACTATACCATCCGTTCCACAGAAGGAGAAGTCATAGGCACCGACCCCACGCCGCTCATGGCTGCGAACGACTATATGTTCATGATTCCCCAAAGCCTCACCGCCTGGGACAAGTCTTCAAATCTTCAAAACTGCTATTTCTCCATAGAATGCACCATCAACGGCACCATCGAAACCAAGGAGATCCACTTTGATGGCACCGCCTATATTCCTTTTGCACCGGCATGGGAGGCAGGAACAATGTACACGGTAGACATCCTGCTTGGCACAGGGCTGAGGGATGGCAACGGAAACAAAATCTTCTAATTCGTCATGAAAGAATACCATAAACCCACTCTGCTCGTCTGCATGCTAGAAGCCAGGCCCCTGCTCAACAGCATGTCCATCAAAGATTATCAGACGGGAGGCCGCCAGACGGTTGGTGGCGATGAAGATTGAAACCTGTTCGTGGCAGTCTGAAATAAAAGCACTCTATTTGCACCCAGTGTGCAAAATAGGTGAGTAATGACATATTTAGGCAACTGCTATATTGTTGCCTAAATTTTCACGAATTAGCCACGATTTTCCATAAATTATTCGTATCTTTGCACCCGTAATGTAAACAACGATATTTATGGAAGCAATAACATTTACCCCGGCACAGGTGCATGTGTTCAACTTGGTGTCACACATCAAGTCGGAAGTAGGCTTGGAGCAACTGCGGAAGCAACTTGCAGCCTTCTATGCCAAGCAGGTGGACGATGAGATGGACCAGTTGTGGGAGAGTGGTCAGTTCGACGAAAAGAAAATGAAGGAACTTCGTGGCTCCCACTTCCGCACACCTTATAATAAATAAAGGATGAATTCTGTAGTCATCGACACCAATTGCTTATTGCAGATTATTGCCCGCAAGAGTCCGTACCGTCCTATTTGGGATGCTTTCCTCGAGGGGCAATATGAGTTGTGCGTACTTTGCTCAGCCGGATTTGAAATCCGGCGGGTGTGAATATAAGCATCTCCAGATGCGATAATCCCCCCGGAGTGACAAAAACAGGTTATGTCCTTGCTTGTCGGATTACAAATCCTTATACTCAAAGTGGTCGGATTTCAAATCCGCCCGAGCGGGAAACGTTGGTGTTGCCACGGTTTTTCACGGTTTTTCACGGTGGGGGCGGTTTTTCCAGTTGTTGTTGCCACGGTTTTTCACGGTTTTTCACGATGGGGCGGTTATTCTAGTTGTTGTTGCCACGGTTTTTCACGGTTTTTCACGGTGGGGGCGGTTTTTCTAGTTGGTTTTGCCACTGTTTTTCACGGTTTTTCACGGTGGGGGGCGGTTAATCAAGTTGTTGTTGCCACGGCTACTGAGCGGCGACCCCTTCAGGGTCGATTATACCCCGTACCTCCTATCCGCAGGTCGTACCGACCTACGGCTACTGAAAGGTGACGCTTTCAGCGTCAATAGCACTTCTTTACGGATTTTCTGTTCATGACATGGACGCTGAAGGCGTCCCCTCTCAATACCCGAGGGTACGCAGTACCCCCGGACAGTTGGATGCGACAGTCATCGACCCTGAAAGGCAACGGATAGACGAGCTTAGTTTGGGAATAGGGACCGCCCATTCCTCCCTTCCCTTCATAATAGAGCGGCGACCCCTTCAGGGTCGATGTTACCCCGTATCTCCTATCCGCAAGTCGTACCGACCTACGGCTACTGAGCGGGACCCCTTCAGGGTCGATGCCACCATGTACTACCATCCGCAGGTACTAGAAAAACCGTGTAAAACCGTGGCCACACCAACTAGAATACCCGTGCAAAACCGTGTTAAACCTCGGCCACACCAACTAGAATACCCGTGCCAAACCGTGTAAAACCGCAGCCACACCAACTAGAATACCCGTGTCAAACCGTGTAAAACCGTGGCCACACCAACTAGAATAACCGTGTCAAACCGTGTAAAACCGTGGCCCCACCAACTAGAATACCCGTGCCAAACCGTGTAAAACCGTGGCCACCAGCCCCCCGCCATTCCCCGTTCATCTTCCGACCGTGCCCCCTCGTAGCTGAACCAAGTACAACCCTTCCGATTGAGTTTGCACAAAAAATGTGAACGAGAAACACTTTTTGTATATTATTAATGTTATTATCCATTTTTATTTTGTAATTTTGCACCCGCAATCACGCCATACTTGCCCGTAAGGGCAGTGAAGGTGTGGGCAAACATTATGGAATAGCGTCTTACAACGCTTTGTATCTGGTCATTTGAACCTGAGAAATTCAAAACGTACACTCCAGAGACAATGCAGAGGAGATGCTTAGGCGTGGTATATCATTGCCCCGTCAGTGTGCTTAGAGGCTCGTGTAGCCTCAGCACACTTTACGGGTGTATCATATACCAATAGGCGTGAGCATGTATTCTGTCTGTTTATGTGTACAGGTTTTCTCAGGACCTAAATGACGGACTGGCAGGGTGAGAGTTCACGCTCTTTTTGTATACTTAGGTCAACACCTGACCCCAGTTTCCATTTTGAGCTTCGCTGTTCCAGCACGATTGTCCTGGCGTTAGCGTCAGGCGATGACAGGTAGGACACTGCCCGGAACGAGGATGCCCGCGCAAGGCGCCATCCATCGAGAATCCGCAGGAGCAACTCTTGCCAGTGTACCTAACCAACTGGAAAACAACTGTTTCGTCAGTCCCTCGCGGGCTGACGGATAAGGAGAAGATATGCCGCGTATGAAGCAGAAGCAAACAGCAAGGACCTTCCGCAGCCAGAAGCACTGGTATGTGATGCTCCACTTCGAGCCCGAGGAGATAGAGCGTAAGCTCCAGCAGGAGAACGCGCAGCGCGGGCAGCGGGGCAGCATGCTGCTGGAGTATTTCGTGCCCTACACCTTCCTGCCCCGTGCCGTGCCCGACAAATATGCGAAGGATGCCGAGCAGCAGGCCAGCGACGCCCGCCAGGCCAACAGCCTGCGGCAGGCCCTCCGCCGCTTCCTGTTCATCAGGGCCGGCTCCCGCGAGATTGTCAGCCTCGTCCACCGCGACTGGAACCGCGAGAGCCGCCTCCACCTGTTCTTCTACAACACCCGCAGCGGCGAGCATATCACCATGCCCGACGAGAAGATGCGCCAGTTCATCACCCTCTGCTGCGAGAGCCTGCAGCGCTTCGACTTCGGACCGCCCATCACCGACATCGACAGCTGCGACACCGTCGTCATCAAGAGTGGTCCCCTCAAGGATGCCGAGGCCAAGGTCATCGGCGTGCAGCATACCGCCAGCGGCGTCAGCCTGACCCTCGGGCTGCCCTTCTTCTGTGGCGAGAAGACACTCGTGCTGGAGAATACCAGCCTCGACGACGTCCACCTCCCCCGCACCGTGGAGAGCCTCCTCAACGACCGCTTCATCGACAATGTGGAGAGCGCGTTGCTCGCCGTCCTCCACCGCCGTCTGAGGCCGTCGGCGCTGCCCGTCGGCGAGGAGCCGGAAGAGCAGCTGCTGAACCGCATCTTCCACTACAGCTACGTCCGCATGCCCGACCTCCCCTCCTACCTGCGCTTCCGTGCGCTGATGCTTGTCTGCGCCACCCTGCGCCTCGATGTGGAGAGCCGCCGGCACATCGCCACAGAGCTGTCGGCACAGCTGGAGGGCAACCCCTCCATCACCGCCGCCGACCAGGCGTTCATCCAGGCCGCCCTCTATGTCTCCACGGGCGCTGCCGCCTGCCGCTCTGCCGCCAAGGCATACTGGCAGGCCCACCGCGAAGACGGTGGCCCCGTCTGCCGCATCATGCCCATCGTCACCCGGCTCGACAGGCGGTTCTTCCGCCTCCACAAAGTCGACGTCCTGTCCTCCCCCAACTGATATTTACCCCCCGTAAATATATGTTCCAATAAGGTTCGACTGTCCCTGCCTGCCTAGGAGGCAGGGCAGTTTTTTGCTCCTTTCTTCTGTCATTCCGTCATTCTCCCGCATATCCTGCTGTCACCCAGCAGATTAACGGTCAAAACACGGCGCTCTATCTGTCATTATCCGTCATTTTCCGTCATATCCCCCACCATTCCCTGACGATTCCTTCCCGAACCCCCATAATCCATTCATGTTTCATTCGCGACCGGAGAAAATACCGCCACCATTCTGAAAAATACTGCCGCTGTTTGGGAAAATACGCACGCCGTTTGGAAAAATACCGCCACTATTCTGAAAAATACTGCCACTATTCTGAGCTGACAGATAATGACAGATAATGACGGATAGCCCCACCATCCTTCACGGCTCATTTCATTGATTGTCAGCCCGATGACATCCAAAAATGACAGAATGACGCTTTTTCACTCTCTTACGAGCGTTAAGCTAAGGAGCAAGTGCTAATGGGGTTTGTGGCCTACGAAAGTTTTTGTGTTTTTTCTTGGATATTCCAGATAAAAGAATTATCTTTGCACAGTCTTAAATGGATTATGAATTATGTCAGCAACGCTCAGACCCTCGCAAATAGTACAGCTACAGTCATTTTGGAATCTCCTTCAGACTACAGATGAGGGGGTTCAGCGTGAGTTATATGTGTTGTTACAACATAAATATTCAGAATCTTCTCATAACAGTCGACTCGAAACTCCCTCTTTCCTCCAGATGGAGGGAATATTAAAAGGCAATGGCAATCAAGAGACCGACAGCCAGATGTTAGACGAATACCTTCAGGAGAAATACGGCGTATGACTATTTTCTGTGACACAAACATTGTTATGGAGTTCCTGCAGCAGCGTACTTTTCTTGCCTTTTGCCGACCACTCCATGATAAAGGTATTTACGCCTATGGCTTTCATCGAGACATATTTGCAGGATTAACTGTTTATCGTAGAAGCAATCTGGCCTGGTTCCCGGCCCCCATACTCTGTATCTTTCATCCATTATATATGGTCACTCCCTAGATATTGACACAACCAGGGTGACGCCCGCCTAAGTCAGGAAATACCCGAAGTAATATCGACGGTTGAAAAGACACTAAAGGCGTCTCCTTTCAGTAGCCGAGGGTACTCAGTACCCCCGGAAAGATGGATGCTAACGACATCGACCCTAAATGGGTCGCCCAACTATTCTGATGACAGGAGCGCATGACGGCCGCCCCCTATTCCCGAGTTATGCACCCGATTATTTTTCCCCAATTTTTCCTCAATTAGTGTTTAATAAGCACCCGAGTATTTTTTCCCCAATTTTCCTCAATTTGTTTTAATATAAACCCAATAATTCGTGTCCCATCAGCCGGCTATTCGCGTTCATCAGAACCAGTTAATTCGTGTTAAGCATCATAGATTGTGAGTTTCTAGTACTGGTGCGGTAGTATTGATGTTCAGGGCGTTCACAATTTCTGTTCGTTTTTTTTGGTAGTTCCGAAAAATAATCGTATTTTTGCATCGGTTTATTTCGAGTCAAAGAATGATATGAAGATATTTCAGACATACTCTGTAGAGAAGGGCAAGCATCAGGTAAACAGTGCACTGTTGTGGGAGTACCGTCTGGAGGATTTCGACTGGCAGAAGTATCGCCGTGTAGTGGTGGAGCGTGTTGTCAAGATGGGTCGTCTTTCCGATTGGTACGGAGCTTTCGACCTATACGGTGGCATCCGGGGGGTGCGTAAGATTGCCCGCGATGAAGTGGTCGACCTCACCCCCCGTGAGTTAGACTTTATGTGCAAGGCGTTGAATATCAATGTACAAGACACAAGATGTTACAAACAGGCGCAGTTAAGGAAAGCACGCTTGGGCTCTTGAAGAGTCTGCAAGCAGAACCACTACTCGCTTCCTGTAATCAATTTGCATCAATTAGTGTTAATAACAACCCGATATTTTTCGACGGTTGAAAAGACGCTAAAGGCGTCTCCTTTCAGTAGCCGAGGGTACGCAGTACCCCCGGAAAAACGGATGCAAGTGACATCGACCCTAAATGGGTCGCCCAACTATTCTGATGACAGGAGCGCATGACGGCCGCCCCCTATTCCCGAGTTATGCACCCGATTATTTTTCCTCAATTTTCCTCAATTTGTTTTAATAAGAACTCAGCCCCAATTAGTGTTAATCAGACTCCATTTTTTCCCCAATTTCTCTTCCGGTTTTTTGGTAGTTCCGAAAAAAAGTCGTATTTTTGCAAAGTAAAACTGAAAGATAACGAGATATGCCAGAGTCTACATACAATAAGATTGGTTTTGTTGCAATGATTGTAGCGATGTTCGCCAAGAAACATCGATATAGCGAACCAGTAGCTTATCAGTACCTAAGTCGATATGGAGGCGACAAACTACTGGTGGAGCATTATGGCTATCTTCATACACAAGACTACGATGAGGTCGTAGATGAACTGGGCGACTATTGCCGCCGTCATGGAGGTACGCTATGATTAAGCTTTATCACGGTAGTAACATAGAGATAGAGCGGATAGACTTGTCAAAGTCACGTCCATTCAAGGATTTTGGCCGTGCGTTCTATCTGTCACCCGACGAACAACAGGCGTGGGAGCGTGCATTTGCTACTATCGCGATATGGGGCGGTCAACCATGTGTCTCGACATTTGAGTTTGACGAGCAACTGATGAACACAGACGATTTGAAGGTGCTGCGTTTTGATGGCTATACTGAGGAATGGGCTGCTTTCATCTTTGCCAACCGCAATCGCCTCAAGCCAGCATTTCATCATGATTATGATATTGTTTATGGACCAATAGCCAACGACAAGGTAGGCGAGCAAGTAGCTTTGTTTAAAGGCGGTTATATCACTAAGGAGCGTTTTTTGCAGAAACTGAAACTGATGAGGGGTATTACGTTTCAGTATGCTTTTTGTACCGAGGCAGCTATCAACAAACTCAAGAAGCTATGACTGTACAGAAGAGAATAGAGTTCTTGAAACTCAAGCTGACCGAGGAGCTTGTCGCCATATTAGTGGAGGAGAAGGGGCTTTCGATAGAGGAGGCATTTACCACGCTTTATTTTTCGCAGACTTACTCTCGTTTATCCGATCCCAACACGAAGCTTTACATCCAAAGTGCAGGATATGTTTATTCGTTACTGGAGGAAGAGTTGGAGTCTGTAAATCGCTGACCTCATACCTTTCCTTCTCCAATTATACGCAAAGACTATTATTGGTCCATTCAGGATTAAAGTTCTTTCTGTTCCGGAAAGAGGTTTGTCAGGAGAGTTCTGCGCTCGGCTTGTCTAAGAACTAGAAGACGACCATTGTGGTCAGATTAGATAATATTCTTAAACTCATCAAGATGAGTCCTCGCGAGACCTATGTCCGTCTTCGTACTATTGGTATAATATAATACTATTAGTGTAAAATCGTGTCCCATTGGCGGCAATTCATGTCCCCCTTCCACCCGCAGCTCGTTTTTCCCTAATTTTCCTCAATTTGTTTTCATAAGAACTCAGTCCCAATCAGTGTTAATCACAACCAGTTAATTCGTGTTCCATCAGTGGCAATTCGTGTTCTTTCAGCCGCCCAATAATCTTATGCAGCGGTATGTGATAAGCGAAAGCACAACGGGAAGAGGAAATTTAATCTGAAAAATTTGGATATTTGCTTACTTATTTGTATTTTTGTCCCCAAAAAGCAATAACACTTCTATGGCATTAGAATCTATCAGACAATATGAAGATCAGAAAATAAAGGAAGTTCTTCTTTATATTCTGGGCAAGACAGGTGTGGTTGATTACTATCACCTAATGAAGATTCTCTATTTGGCAGAGCGTCAGCATTTAGCCAAGTGGGGCGATAGGATTATTGTAGATGATTATTATGCGTTGCCCCATGGTCCCGTACCTACCCGAATATATGATTCGCTGAAGGCAGCAAAGTGTGGTAAAGGTGGTTTCCTGTCTGATGTTGTCTCTGTTTCGCCTGATGCCCCTCTGGTGAGAGCTTTGCGTGATGCTGACATGGGGTATCTGTCCAAGTCAGAGATAGAGGCTCTTGACAGTGCGATTGCCAAGAACATCGTGAAAAGTTTTTCCGAGTTGGAGCAAATGACTCATGATGAATACTATTTCAAGGCATTGGAGAATGGTCGTAAGATGACGACTGAAGACATTGCTCGTTCTGGCGGTGCATCAGAGCAGATGGTTGAATTCATTCGCGAGGAGATGGCCTTCGAAGAAGCCTTGATTTCGTGACAATGGAAGAGCAGACCGTTGGTATAGGCCAGATTTATCGGATTAAGGCCAACAAACAGAATAACATCACGCCAAAAGATGGTTTGTTATTTCGTCTCAAATACTTTGTCGTGTTGGGTTTTGATGCTTTAGGAAATGTTTATGGTGGGGTTGTTTTCGATTCTGAAATTAATAGAGACTACATAAGCCCTGACTTTGTAGATTTCTTTTTGCCGATATCTAGTTCCAAGTATTCCTTTCTGAGCCATGATAGTTACATAGATTGTCGAAAGATGAAGCCTGTACTTTTATCCACTCTGCTAGAAGGCGACTATTGTGGTCAGATAGAGGCATCGGATCTAGATAATATTCTCAAACTCATCAAGATGAGTCCTCGCGAGACCTATGTCCGTCTTCGTACTTTTGGTATAATATAAAACTATTAGTGTAAATTCGTGTCCCATTGGCGGCAATTCATGTCCCCCTTCCACCCGCAGCACGTTTTTTCCCTAATTTTCCTCAATTTGTTTTAATAAGAACCCGCTAATTCGTGTCCCATCAGTGTAAAATTCGTGTTCCCCGCAGCACGTTTTTCCCTAATTTTCCTCAATTAGTTTTAATAAGAACCCGATAATTCGTGTCCCATTAGTATAAAATTCGTGTTCCCCGCAGCACGTTTTTCCCCAATTTTCCTCAATTTGTTTTAATAAGAACCCGCTAATTCGTGTTCCCTTAGTGTAAAATTCGTGTTCCGCGCAGCACGTTTTTTTCCCTAATTTTCCTCAATTAGTTTTAATAAGAACCCGCTAATTCGTGTCCCATCAGCCACAATTAGTGTTTATCAGAACCCGATAATTCGTGTTCCTTTAGTGTGTAACTATTTTTCACTTACTTTATATGTCAGTATTTAAAGACAAGGTGCTGCTCATTACCGGCGGCACAGGCAGTTTCGGTAATGCCGTACTCAACCGTTTTTTGAGAACGGATATCGGAGAGATACGTATTTTCTCACGCGACGAGAAGAAACAGGACGATATGCGTCATGATTTTCAGGCCCGTATGCCGGAAGTGGCGAACAAGATCAAGTTCTATATTGGCGATGTGAGGAACAAAAGCACGCTGAAGTATGCGATGCAGGGCGTGGACTACGTGTTCCATGCCGCAGCGCTGAAGCAGGTGCCCAGCTGCGAGTTCTTTCCGATGGAGGCCGTCAAGACAAACGTCATAGGAACGGAGAATACGCTGGATGCTGCTATTGAGGCGGGTGTGAAGTGTGTGATTTGCCTGAGTACAGACAAGGCAGCCTATCCCATCAATGCGATGGGAATCACCAAAGCCATCGAAGAGAAGATAGCTGTGGCCAAGTCAAGACTCAGTGGTGACACCAAGATTTGCTGCACCCGCTACGGTAACGTAATGTGTTCACGTGGTTCTGTGATTCCTCTTTGGATTGACCAGATTCGTAAGGGCAACCCTATTACAATCACCGAACCCAGCATGACACGCTTCATCATGTCATTAGAAGAAGCTGTCGATTTGGTACTCTTTGCCTTTGAGCATGGTAACAATGGCGACATTATGGTTCAGAAAGCTCCTGCTTGTACGATTCAGACCCAGGCAGAGGCCGTGGTAGAACTCTTTAAGCACCAGTCACCAGTTGAACCTGAAATTCGGGTGATTGGAATCCGCCACGGTGAGAAGATGTACGAGACGTTGCTCACCAAGGAAGAGGCGGCCAAGGCTATCGATATGGGTAACTTCTTTGCCGTGCCAGCAGATAACCGTGACCTCAATTATGACAAGTATTTCAAAGAGGGTGACGTGAAGCGGGCTACTATCGAGGAGTTCAACTCCAACAATACTCGCCGTCTGAATATGGAAGAGACCAAGGAAAAGATAGCCAGCCTAACTTACATCCAGAATGAACTGAACGGCATATCCAATCTGGTTTAAGGTGGGTTCTATTAAAAAATAATATCACGGTGGGAATTAATAGAACTCACCTTAATCATGAACCATCGTGCAAAACGAATGCAGCAAGCTTGCCTATTGCTGAGGTGCAGCCGATAGCGCATATACTATAATCTTATGAACATATTAGTAACAGGCGCAAAGGGGTTTGTAGGAAAAAACCTTTGTGCGCAGTTGAAGAATATAAGGGACGGCAAGGCGAGGAACTATGCTGTGAAAGTGGACGAGGTCTACGAGTACGACATTGATTCCACGCCCGGGCAGCTGGAAGAGGCCTGCCAGAAAGCCGACTTCGTGTTCAACCTGGCTGGAGTAAACCGTCCGCAGAACCAGGAAGAGTTTATGGCGGGCAATTTCGGTTTTGCATCTACGCTACTCGACACCCTCAAAAAACACCATAACACTTGTCCTGTCATGCTCTCCAGTAGCCAGCAGGCAAGCCTTACAGGCCGTTTTGGGAACAGCGAATATGGACGCAGCAAGAAAGCCGGGGAAGACTTATTCCTGCAATACCATCAGGAGACAGGAGCAAGGGTGCTCATCTACCGTTTCCCGAACCTCTTCGGCAAGTGGTGCCGTCCCAACTATAACTCCGCTGTCGCCACCTTCTGCCATGCCGTCGCCAACGACCAGCCCTATACCGTCAACGACCCCAGCGTAGAACTGGAGCTGCTTTACATAGACGACTTGGTCGAGGAGATGATTGCCGCCCTTACAGGCAGCGAGCATCACTGTGAATTCGACGGTCTGGAAGTCCTTCCCCAAGAAGAAGGCCGGTATTGCTACGTGCCCACCACGCATAAGGTAACCCTTGGCGAGATTGTAGCACTGCTCAACCAGTTTGAGGCGCAGCGGACGACGCTGGTCATACCTGAGATTCCTGAAGGCAGTTTTGCAAAGAAGCTGTATAGCACCTTCCTGAGCTACCTGCCGAAGGAGAAGATGGTCTATAAGCCGAAGAATAATGAGGATTATCGTGGCTCCTTTGTGGAGATTATCAAGACACGGTCGTGCGGACAGTTCAGCATCAACATCTCTAAGCCGGGCATCACGCGCGGGCAGCACTGGCATAACTCCAAGTGGGAGATTTTTGCCGTTGTGTCGGGACATGGGCTGATTCAGGAGCGCAGAGAGGGTGATGACGAGGTCATCAGTTTCGAAGTCTCCGGCGAGGAGATCAAGGCGATACAGATGCTGCCCGGATATACGCATAACATCATTAATCTGAGTGATACGGAACCGCTGGTCACGTTCATGTGGGCCAACGAGCAGTTCGACCCCAATAAGCCAGACACCTACTTTGACCCCGTGGAGTGATTCCTTTTCACATAAATCACCACAAATGATAATTCATTGACCACAAACTTTACATTACTATATGGCTAGTTTCAAAAATAACGGGAAGCTGAAGCTTTTGATTATCGTCGGTACCCGTCCCGAGATAATCAGACTCGCAGCAGTCATCAACAAGTGCCGGACGTATTTCGACTGTCTGCTGGCGCATACAGGTCAGAACTACGACTATAACCTCAACGGGGTGTTCTTCAAGGATCTGAAGCTGGCCGACCCCGATGTCTATATGGATGCCGTGGGGAAGGACCTGGGCGAGACCATGGGCAATATCATCGCCAAGAGCTACCAGTTGATGGTCGAGGTGCAGCCCGATGCCGTGCTCGTGCTCGGCGACACCAACTCCTGTCTGAGTGTCATCGGCGCCAAGCGCCTCCATATCCCCATCTTCCACATGGAGGCCGGCAACCGCTGCAAGGACGAGTGCCTGCCCGAAGAGACCAACCGCCGTATCGTGGATATCATCTCCGACGTGAACATGGCCTACTCAGAACATGCCCGCCGCTATCTCGCCGACTGCGGACTGCCCAAGGAGCGTACCTACGTCACAGGAAGCCCGATGGCGGAGGTGCTGCATCACAATCTCGCTGAGATTGAGGCCAGCAATATCCATAAGAAGCTTGGTCTGGAGAAAGGTAAATACATTCTGCTTTCTGCACACAGAGAGGAGAATATCGATACCGAGAAGAACTTTATGAGTCTTTTCACAGCTATCAACAAGATGGCAGAGAAATACGACATGCCGATTCTCTACAGCTGCCATCCCCGCAGTCGCAAGCGCTTGGAGGCAAGCGGCTTCCAGCTCGACAAGCGGGTCATCCAGCATGAGCCGCTGGGCTTCCACGACTACAACTGCCTCCAGATGAATGCCTTTGCCGTCGTCTCCGACAGCGGCACCCTCCCCGAAGAGAGCAGTTTCTTCACCTCTGTGGGTCATCCGTTCCCCGCCATCTGCATCCGCACCAGTACCGAGCGTCCCGAGGCGTTGGACAAAGCCTGTTTCTTCATCGCTGGCATCGACGAAAAGAGTCTCTTGCAGGCTGTTGACACCGCTGTAGAGATGAATAAAGCTGGCGACCACGGCATCCCTGTTCCCGATTATGTCGACGAGAATGTCAGCACCAAGGTCGTAAAGATTATCCAGAGCTATACAGGGATTGTTAATAAGATGGTCTGGAGGAAATACTGACGGCTAAGTACGGGCATAACAGATAAGCTCAAAGACCTCTGAAGAATTCTCTTTAGTTAAATGTTTTCCTGGATAATATGTGCTCAATTCGCGGGGATTAGTGTTTGAAGAACTGAAAGAAGATACAAATATAAATGCTTTACAACACTTTTATTATATGGAAGTTATAAAAACGGGGATAGAAGGCGTTCTAATTTTAGAACCAAAGGTGTTTGGAGATAACCGTGGGTACTTTTTCGAAAGTTTCAATGCCAGAGAATTCGCTGAGAAGACTGGAGTTGAAGTGACCTTTGTACAAGATAATGAGAGCAAAAGTAAGTATGGAGTATTGAGGGGAATGCACTTTCAACTTCCACCCTACACACAGTGCAAGCTCGTTCGCGTGGTGAAAGGTAAAGTGTTGGATGTCGTTGTTGATTTGCGAAAGGGTTCTCCAACTTATGGCCAGTATGAGATGTGCGAATTAACAGAGGATAATCACCGTCAATTTTTTGTGCCAAAGGGAATGGCTCATGGGTTTGTCGTGCTGAGCGAAGAAGCTATATTTCAATACAAATGTGATGAATTTTATCATCCTGAAGCAGAAGGGGCCATATCATGGAATGATCCTGATATTGACATCCAATGGCCGATTCCATTTAATGATGTAATACTATCAGAAAAAGACAAACATTATCCTTCTCTGAAGGATTTTGAGAGTCCATTTAGCATTTAAGAAATGAATATACTTGTAACTGGAGCCAACGGACAATTGGGCAATGAAATGCGTATTGTCACCAATGGGAGTGCAGATAAGTACTTGTTTACTGATGTTATTGAGATAGATAGTTGCAAAACAATCATCCTTGATATCACTAATCTTGATGCAATTAGAAACATTGTTAAACAGAATGATATCAAGATAATAGTTAATTGCGCTGCTTGGACTAATGTTGATGGAGCTGAAGCACCAGAGAAATATGATCTTGTTGAACTGCTGAATGCAAAGGCTCCGGAAAACCTTGCGATTGCTATGAAGGAAGTTGGAGGCATATTGGTTCATATTAGCACTGACTATGTATTTGGTGGTGATCCTTATAATACGCCTTGCAAAGAAGAACAGAAGGGTACACCCACAGGTGTTTATGGTTTGACTAAACTTCATGGTGAGCAGAATATCCAAAAAAGTGGAGTGGAATTTCTGATTTTCCGTACGGCATGGTTGTATTCTGAGTTTGGAAAGAACTTCGTAAAGACCATGCTAAATCTTACCGCTACAAAGTCTCAGTTGAAGGTTGTATTTGACCAGGTAGGTACTCCTACTTATGCTTACGATTTAGCAAAGGTTATTTTTGACATCATAGAAAATCGTAAGTATAAAGGTAATACTGGAATCTATCATTATAGCAACGAGGGGGTATGTAGCTGGTTTGACTTTACTAAGATAATTGCAG
>JAEEGG010006475.1_pt1 | contig 27452 bp, 18 predicted proteins | sample 9134161 | NCBI WGS metagenome assembly JAEEGG01 (sample SAMN16246543, study PRJNA631951) | gut metagenome | biome: gut microbiome; feature: rumen; material: CR-attached | host: Bos | place: Iran: Karaj | collected 2018-10 | reverse complement strand
CCGGAGCTCAACATGCACGAGTGCGGCCTTCCGAAATTCATGGCGGCCGAGCTCTACAAGCCCTACATCATCCGCAAGCTCATCGAGCGCGGCATCGTCAAGACCGTCAAGTCGGCCAAGAAGATCGTCGACCGCAAGGATCCCGTCATCTGGGATATCCTCGAGAACGTGATGAAGGGCCACCCCGTGCTCCTCAACCGTGCGCCGACCCTGCACCGCCTCGGTATCCAGGCTTTCCAGCCCCGGATGATCGAAGGCAAGGCCATCCAGCTGCACCCGCTCGCCTGTACGGCTTTCAACGCCGACTTCGACGGTGACCAGATGGCCGTGCACCTCCCGCTCGGAAACGCGGCGATCATGGAGGCCCAGCTGCTGATGCTCGGCTCGCAGAACATCCTCAACCCGGCCAACGGAGCCCCTATCACCGTCCCTTCGCAGGACATGGTCCTCGGTCTGTACTACATCACCAAGGTCCGTCCCGGCGCCAAGGGTACCGGCATGAGCTTCTACGGTCCGGAAGAGGTCATCATCGCCTACAACGAGAAGGCGATCGAGATGCACGCCAAGATCAATGTCCGCATCCCCGTGGACAAGCAGGACGCTTCCAAGGGGACGCAGATGGTTGAGACTACGGCGGGACGCATCATCGTCAACCAGTACGTACCCGACGAGGTGCCCTTCGTCAACGAAGTGCTCGGCAAGAAGGCCCTCCGCAAGATCATCACCGAAGTCATCAAGAACACCGGCGTGACCCGCACGGCCAAGTTCCTCGACGACATCAAGAACCTCGGTTACGACCAGGCCTTCCGGGCCGGCATCTCCTTCAACCTCGGCGACGTCCTCGTCCCCGACGAGAAGGTGAAGCTGATCGACGAAGGCTACCGTCAGGTGGAAGACATCAAGAACAACTACGCGATGGGCTTCATCACCAACAACGAGCGTTACAACAAGGTGATCGACCTGTGGACCGCCATCGACAACAACCTGACCGACATCGTCACCAAGCAGATTTCCGCGGACCAGCAGGGATTCAATCCCGTCTACATGATGCTGGATTCCGGAGCGCGCGGTTCCACCCAGCAGATCAAGCAGCTGTGCGGCATGCGCGGCCTGATGGCGAAGCCCCAGAAGTCCGGCGCGGCCGGTGCCGAGATCATCGAGAACCCGATCGTCAGCAACCTCAAGGAGGGAATGACGGTGCTCGAGTACTTCATCTCGACCCACGGCGCCCGTAAGGGTCTGGCCGACACCGCCTTGAAGACGGCGGACGCCGGTTACCTGACCCGCCGTCTGGTGGACGTTTCCCATGACGTCATCATCACCGAAGAAGACTGCGGCACGCTCCGCGGCCTGATCGCCACGGCCATCAAGAACAAGGACGACGTCGTCGAGTCCCTCGGCGAGCGTATCCTCGGACGCACCTCCGTGCACGACATCCACAACCCGCTCACGGGCGAGTTGATCATCCGTGCCGGAGAGGAAATCCGCGAAGATGCCGCCCGGCTGATCGACTCCCTCCCCATCGAGCAGGTCGAGATCCGTTCCGTCCTCACTTGCGAGAGCCGCAAAGGCGTCTGCGCCAAGTGCTACGGACGCAACCTCGCGACCAGCCGCATGGTCGAGAAGGGCGAAGTCGTCGGCGTCATCGCCGCACAGTCCATCGGTGAGCCCGGTACCCAGCTGACCCTCCGTACGTTCCACGTCGGCGGTGTCGCGGGCGGCGCGGCGGTCGATTCGTCGATCACCGCCAAGTACGACGGCAAGCTCGTATTCACGGATCTCCGCACCATCGCGCGTGTCAACGACGCGGGCGTGAAGGAGAACGTGGTCGTCAGCCGTTCCACCGAGGTCCGCGTCATGGACGAGAACACCGGTTACACCTACTCCCAGTACGACATCCCTTACGGCGCCGTGCTGTACAAGGCCGACGGCGACAAGGTGGCCAAGGGCGACCTCATCTGCGATTGGGACGCCTACAACGCCATCACCATCGTCGAAACGGCCGGTACGATCAAGTACGAGCACATGATCGAGGGTGTCACCTACCGCGAGGAAATCGCCGACGAGTTCAGCGTCAACCGCGACAGGGTCATCATCGAGGCCCGCGACAGGACCAAGAACCCGACCCTCGACATCGTCGATGACAAGGGCAACATCATCAAGCAGTTCAACCTGCCTGTGGGCGCCCACGTCATCGCCGAGAACGGCAAGAAGGTCAAGGCCGGCGAGATCATCATCAAGATCCCTCGCGCCATCGGCAAGGCCAGCGACATCACCGGCGGTCTGCCGCGCGTCACGGAGCTCTTCGAGGCCCGCAACCCGTCCAACCCGGCGATCATCTCCGAAATCAACGGAGAGGTCATCATGGGCAAGACCAAGCGAGGCAACCGCGAGATCGTCGTCAAGAACAAGTCCGGCATCGAGAAGCACTACCTGGTGCCCCTCTCGAAGCAGATCCTGGTCCAGGAGAACGACTATGTCCGTGCGGGAAGCCGCCTCTCCGACGGCGGAGTCTCCCCTTCCGACATCCTCGACATCCTCGGTCCGGTCAAGGCACAGGAATACATCGTCAACGAGGTCCAGGCGGTCTACCGCCTCCAGGGTGTGAAGATCAACGACAAGCACTTCGAAATCATCGTTCGTCAGATGATGCGCAAGGTCGAGATCGTCAACCCCGGCGACACCGACTTCCTCCAGGAAGAACTGGTCGACAAGTGGACCTTCATGGACACCAACGACGCCATCTACGGCAAGTATTTCGTCCTGGACGGCGGTGATTCCCAGAAGTTCGCGCCCGGCGACATCATCGACGCCCGCACGATGCGCAACGAGAATTCCTCGCTGGAGCGTCAGGGGCTCAAGATGCTCGTCGCCCGCGAAGCCCAGCCGGCTACGGCCCGCCTGGTCCTGCAGGGTATCACCCGTGCCGCTCTCCGCACCAACAGCTTCATCAGTGCGGCATCCTTCCAGGAGACCACCAAGGTGCTCAGCGAGGCCGCGATCCGCGCCCGCATCGACAACTTGGAAGGCCTCAAGGAGAATGTCATCTGCGGTCACCTGATCCCTGCCGGAACCGGCTTGAACGACTACCAGGACATCATCGTCGGCCGCAAGGACGAGATGGTCCAGGAGCTCAGCGAGCTGTAGGTCCGTACGGTTTGACTCCTTTTCCACCGGTCCGTCTTCAAGGCGGACCGGTTTTTTGTATATTTTCCTATCTTTTGTTATCTTTGAAACTTGTATAAAAGGCGAAACTGATGAAGAAAAGACTTTTGATCCTTGTCCTGAGCGCCCTGTTGCTCCCCGTTTTCGCGTCGGCCCAGTCCCTCAGCGAGATGGAAGCTGCCAAGGCGATGGCCAAGTCCTACGGTTACAGCGAGAGTGAGATCGAGGCGCTGCTGGGCAACGCCTCCAAGACCACGACCCGGACGGAGAGCCCGGCGGAGTTGGAGACCACCCTGACGCAAGACAGTCCGCTCCTGGTCAAGCAGGCGAAGATAGATGAAGAGGAGGAGGAAGATATCAGCCACAAGATCTACGGCCACGATTTCTTCAACTCCAAGGCGCTCAGCATCATCCCGAGCATCAACGCGCCGGCCCCGGCCAACTACATCCTGGGCCCCGGTGATGACGTATCCATCGACGTCTGGGGCAACACCACGGCGAAGATCAATTCCGTGATCGGCCGCGATGGCACCGTCCTCATCAACGGCGTCGGCCCCGTCGTGCTAGGAGGCCTTACGATCAAGCGGGCGGAAAACTCCCTCAAGACGAAACTGTCCAAGATCTACGGGGATATCGGCGGCAGCTCCCACATCAAGCTCAGCCTCAACCGCGCCCGTTCCATCACCGTCAACGTGGTGGGCGACGTGGTCGTGCCCGGCGCCTACGCGCTGCCGGCCCTCGCCCAGGTCACCTCGGCCCTGTTCATGGCCGGGGGCGTCCTGGAGACGGCATCCGTGCGTGACATCCGCCTGTACCGCGAGGGCAAGTTCATCGGCAGTTTCGACCTGTATGACTTCATCTTCCACGGCGCCTATTCCGAGGACCTGAAGCTCCAGGACGGCGACATCATCTCCGTCCCCTCTTACCGCTCCGTCGTGACCGTCGCCGGCGACGCCAAGCGTCCGATGCTGTACGAGTCCAAGGAGGGTGAAACGGTCGCCGACATCATCACCTACGCGGGCGGCTTCGCGGACGACGCCGCCACGGAGCGGGTGTATCTCGAGCGAAAGGGCACGGCCAAAGGCCAGGCCTACGACATCCTCAACAGCGAGATGTTCTCCTTCGCCGTGCAGCACGGCGACCTCATCTACATCAATACCCGGATCGTCGAATTCGCCAACCGCGTCTGCGTCCGCGGCGCCATCCGGCAGCCGGGCTTTTACCCCATCTCCGAACGGATCACCGATGTCAAGTCCCTCATCGAGACGGCCGGCGGTCTCACGGAAGACGCCTACAAGGAAAGGGCGACCCTGTTCCGCAAGGACGCTGACATGCAGCCCACGTCCGTCAACCTCAACCTTCAGGACATCCTGAGCGGCAAGACGACCCAGTTGCTCGCCCGCGAGGACAGTCTGCACATCTATTCCGCCAGCGAAATCTACGATTCCACGACCGTCACGATCTACGGGGCGATCAAGAATGAAGGAGAGTTGGATTTCCGCGCCGGCATGTCCGTCTATGACGCCATCCTGGAAGCCGGCGGCTTCACCGAAGGAGCCGACAAAACCAACATCGAAGTGGCGCGCAAGGGCCGCGGGGAGAAGGGCTTCGTCCGCCGGATCAACCTGATCGAGAATCCCGAATCCGGCGCCGAGCCGCTGCAGCCCGAGGACGCCATCTTCATCCGCAGCCTCCTCTACTACCGGGAGCCGCAGACCATCGTCATCAACGGCGAGGTCAACTATCCCGGTACCTACGTCATCGACAAGAACGTCGTGCGCCTGTCCGACATCATCGAACGCGCCGGCATGTTCACCACGGACGCTTATGTCAAGGGCGCCCAGCTTGAGCGCAACATGACCAAGATCGAAAAGGCGCGGATGGAAGCGGCCATCGAACTGGCGGGCCAGGAAATGAAGTCCAAGAACAAGGCCGGCATGATCGACTCCCTGAAAAACGCCCTCAAGGACATCTACACCATCGGTATCGACCTGGAGAAAGCCTTGAAGAACCCCGGCTCGGATGCCGACGTGATCCTGCGCACGGGCGACGTCATCACCGTCCCCGTCATGAACAACACCGTCAAGATCTCCGGCGCCGTGTTCTATCCCAATACGGTCGTGTACAACCCCAAGTACACCTGGCGCGACTACATCAACCAGGCGGGCGGCCGCCGCAGGGACACCAAGTCCAACAAGATCTACGCCGTCTACATGAACGGCCTGGTCGCCAAGAAGGGAAGTTCCAATTTCAAGATGGAGCCGGGTATGGAGCTGGTGGTCACCAGCGAGCCGAAGGAGGATCGCAAGCTGACCACCGCCGAAATCGTGACCATCGCTTCTTCTTCGACTTCCATCGCGTACATGATCACGGCCCTGGTCCGAATGTTTTTCTAAAAAGCTGATATGGATAACTACGATAACGAAAGGGAAATCGATCTCCTGGACCTGTTCCGCACCCTCTGGAAACGGAAAAAGATCATCCTGATCATTACCGGGATCTTTACGGTCCTGGGATTGATCGCGGCCCTGGCGACGGAGCACCGCTATGTCACGAAGATCGCCTTCGTCCCCCAGTACAACTCCACCATGAGCAGCCGGCTTTCGTCACTGGCCTCGCTGGCCGGCGTCAGCCTGGATGACGGCAGCAACGACGGCCCCATTTCGCCCGTCGTCTACCCCAAGGTCATCAGCAACCTGGACCTGCTGAAGGAACTCGCCTACACGCCTATCCATTTCAAGGGATATGCGGAGCCCATCCCGCTGATCGACTGGTTCAACGACGAGCAGTACCAGAAGAAAAACTTCTTCAAGGGCCTGGTCCGCTATACGGTCGGCCTGCCCGGCGTCATCAAGGACGCCATCGAAGCCAACAAGGAGGAGGATCTGATCGTTTCCGCCGACAGCACCGGCATCAGCGCGCCGGCCCTGACAAAGGAGGAAGCCGTCGCGATCAAGGCGCTCCGCAGTTGCCTGGACCTGGACATCGTCAAGTCCGAGAAGCACGCGGTGCTGAGCGCCACGATGAACGAGTCCACCGCCTCCGCCGAGCTGGCCATCGCGGCCTACGACCTCTTCAAGGAGTACATCTCCCGTTTCAAGGTCAAGAAAGCCACGGACAATCTCGAATATCTCGAGAAGCAGTACGCTTCCGCCAAGGCGGATTATGAGAAAAAGCAGGCCTCCCTGGCCTGGCTAAAGGACCGCCACCAGGGCAAACGCACCGCCGCTTCGGAGGTCGAATACCAGCGGCTGAGCACGGAAACCGAGCTCGCGCGCATGCTCTACCTCGAACTGGCCAAGAACTGCCTCTCGGCCCGGGTGAAAGTCAAGGAGGACAACGTGGCCTTCACGGAGCTGACCCCCGCCTACGTACCCCGCAAGTCCGCCAATTCGAGGAAGACCATCCTGCTGATCTGGATGCTCGCCGGCCTGGTCATCGGCTGCGGCTGGGCCCTGATCAAGGACCACGCCGAGTCGCAAAAGAATGAGAATTGAGATGAGAGAAGTTTTCCTGACCAATACGCTCAGCCACCGCAAGGAGCTGTTCAAGCCCGTCCGGGAGGGATTCGTGGGCATGTATGTCTGCGGTCCGACCGTCTACGGGGACGCGCACCTCGGACACGCCCGCCCGGGCGTGACCTTCGACGTGTTGCAGCGCCTGTTCCGGCACCTGGGATACAAGGTCCGCTACGTGCGCAACATCACGGACGTGGGCCATCTGGAGCACGACGCCGATGAAGGCGAAGACAAGATCGCCAAGAAGGCCCGCATCGAGCAGTTGGAGCCGATGGAGGTCGTCCAGACCTACACCCTGCGCTACCACGAGGCGATGCGCCGGCTAAACGTCGCTCCCCCGTCTATCGAGCCCCGCGCCTCCGGGCACATCCTGGAGCAGATCGAGGCCGTCAAGACCATCCTGGACAGCGGCTATGCCTACATCAGCAACGGCAGCGTCTATTTCGACGTGCGCAAGTACAACCAGGACCACCATTACGGCATCCTGAGCGGCCGCAACCTCGACGACACGCTCGAGGGCACCCGTTCCCTCGACGGCCAGGACGACAAGCGCGCCCCCTACGACTTCGCCATCTGGAAGAAGGCGGAGCCCCAGCACATCATGAAGTGGCCCTCCCCCTGGAGCGTCGGTTTCCCCGGCTGGCACCTCGAGTGCTCGGTGATGGGAGAGAAATACCTCGGTTCCGAGTTCGACATCCACGGTGGCGGCATGGACCTGATGTTCCCGCACCACGAGTGCGAAATCGCCCAGAACGTCGCCTGTCGCGGCACCCAGGGCGTGCGCTACTGGGTCCACAACAACATGATCACCATCAACGGACAGAAGATGGGCAAGTCCCTGGGCAACTTCATCACCCTCCCCGAGCTCTTCGCGGGTACGCATCCCAAGCTTGACCAGGCCTACAGCCCGATGACCATCCGTTTCTTCATCCTGCAGGCGCATTACCGCGGCACCCTGGACTTCAGCAACGAAGCGCTCCAGGCGGCCGAAAAGGGTCTCAAGCGCATCCTGCAGGGAGCGAAAGACCTCTATGCGATGGCCGGGCGCGTCCTGCCCGTACGGGAATACGGCGACTACGGCACTTCTGTCGCGCCCGACTCCTGCCCGGCGGACAATCCGGAAGTCAAGGCCATCTTCGACGGCGTCTATGACGCCCTCTGCGACGACATGAACACCCCGGTCGCGCTTTCGCATCTCTTCGACGCCGTGCGCCTGATCAATACCGCCAAGGATAAGAAGCTCACGCTGACGAAGGGCGACCTGGACACCCTGGTGCAGCTTTTCGACGACATCGTCTTCGGCGTGCTCGGGCTTGTTCCGGAAGAAGAGGAAAGCGGCAAGGCGGGCAAGACCATCGCCGGCCTGATGGACATGGTCCTGGAGCAGCGTGCGGCGGCCAAGGCGGCCAAGGACTGGACGACGTCCGACCACATCCGCGACGCCCTCAAGGCCTTGGGTATCAGCGTCAAGGACACCAAGGACGGGGCCGAGTGGACCCTCGAATAGCCATGAAATTCATCAGTTGGAACGTCAACGGCCTGCGGGCCGTCGCCGGCAAGGGATTCGCCGACATCTTCACCGAGCTGGATGCCGACTTCTTCTGTCTGCAGGAGACCAAGCTCCAGGCCGGGCAGATCGACCTGGAGTTCCTGGGTTACACTTCCTACTGGAACTACGCCGACAAGAAGGGTTATTCCGGGACGGCGATCTATACGAAGCACACTCCCCTCTCCGTTTCATACGGCATCGGTGTGGACGAGCACGACCACGAGGGCCGCGTCGTGACGCTGGAGATGGAGGAGTTCTTCCTGGTCTGCGTCTATACGCCCAATTCGCAGGACGGCCTGCGGCGTCTGGACTACCGTATGCAGTGGGAGGATGCGTTTCGCACTTATCTTTGCGGCCTGGCTTCCCGGAAGGGCGTGGTCGTCTGTGGCGACATGAATGTGGCGCACGAGGAGATCGACCTGAAGAACCCGGCCACGAACCATTTCAACGCCGGCTTCTCCGACGAGGAGCGGGCCAAGATGACGGAGCTGCTGGCAGCGGGTTTCACCGATAGCTGGCGCTTCCTGCATCCGCAGGAGGTGAAGTACAGCTGGTGGTCGTACCGCATGGCGGCGCGGGAGCGGAACGTGGGGTGGCGCATCGACTATTTCCTCGTCTCCAACGCGCTCAAGGACCGCATCGTTTCCGCCGAGATCCACGACGACATCTTCGGCTCCGACCACTGCCCGGTAGAGCTGGTACTCCGCTAGTCCGTTTTTACCGCTTATACTGGATCATACTGTCACTGAGAGCGGAACCTTTGGATCTTCTGACTATACCGAGACAGACAGAGGAATCGGTCATACGATCTTTACACCGGCCATCACCCTCCGTTACGGTTTCCTTTTCTAGCGATCTCTCTTGGTGAAAGTCTCTTGCAGATAGCTGGCGCCGCCGGTGATGAGCATGGTGAGCGCCTGGGATTCGTGAGCGAGGGTGGCGAAAACGATGCCGACGCCCGCCTGCGGGAAACCGTAGAGGACGAAGAGGGCCGTGGAGATGATGAAATGGTAGGCGCCGAAGCCGCCGGGGACCGGCAGGCAGGAGGCGAAACTCCCGACCAGCATCAGGAAAAGGCAGTCGAGTACGCCCAGGACCGACACGGCCGGCAGGGCTTCCTTGATGAAGACCATCTGCAGCCAGTACATTCCCCAGATCAATGCCGTATAAAGGAAGAACAAGCCCTTGTCCTTCATCCGGAAGCAACTGACGAAACCTTGCAGGAAGTGCAGGCATACGTCGCAGATTTTCCGGCAGAACTTGCTGCGCTTGCGGAAATGGAACACGGCCCAGACGCCTGCAGCCCCGGTCAGGACGATGCCGGCGACGGCCCAGCCGATCCCGCCGCGCAGTGAATTCGCGATGGGGCCGAAGATGTGCTCGACCAGGAATCCGCCGAACTCTGTCCATTTGAACAGCAGCAACACCACCAGCAGGATGACGACGGACAGGATGTCCCAGCCGCGCTCCAGGATCGCCGTGCCCAGCACCCGGTCGTAGGAGGCCCGGTGCCTTCCTGTCTCGGGATCGATGGGACTATGGCGCGTGACTACGCCGCAGCGGACCAACTCGCCCGAGTACGGAATGACCATATTGGCGACGTTGGAGATGTTGATGCCGTTGATGCAGGGAAGGCGTCGGGTCGAAGGGTCCAGGGGATGGAGGATCCTGCGCCAGCGCAGGCCGCGGATGATGAAAGCCAGGGCGCCCGCCAGCATGGACAGCAGCACATAGCCCCAGTGGCAATGGCGGATCTCGGCGAAAAAGTCCTTCCAGTCCACTCCCTTGAAAGAATACCAGAGCAGCACCGCGGCCAGGGCCACGGAGAGCAGGGTCTTCAGGAATTTGGACAGCTTGCCGTTCACGGGCGCAAATATACCGATAAAATTGATTAAATTTGTCAGTTAATCCTTGCAAGCGACATGAAATCGATCCTCGGCATCGGCAACGCCCTCACCGACATCCTGGCCATCCTGCCGGATGACTCGTTCCTCGAGAAATACCACCTGCCCAAGGGCAGCATGCAGCACGTCGACATGGAGACCGGCGACAAGATCTGGTCCGCCCTCAAGCCCCTCGGCGTCAAGTATGTGGCCGGCGGCAGCGCAGCCAATACGATCACCTGTACCGCCATCTTCGGGATGCCGTCCGCCTTCATCGGCAAGATCGGCGACGACGAACTGGGCCTGCTCTTCAAGAGCGACCAGGAGCAGTACGGCGTCCATTCCCTGCTGCTCAAGAGCGAGAAATCCAGCGGACGTTCGATGGTCTTCGTCAGCGGCGGCAACGCCGAGCGCACCTTCGCCGTCTATCTAGGCGCTGCGCTGGACCTGGTCCCCGAGGACCTCAAGCCCGAATACTTCCAGGGGTACGATTATTTCCACATCGAGGGCTATCTGGTCCAGAACCAGAATCTGATCCGCCGCGCCGTGGAACTGGCGCACGAGGCCGGCTGCATCATCAGCATCGACATGGCGTCCTACAACGTCGTCGAGTCCAACTTCGCCTTCCTGCACGATATCGTGGACAAGTATGTGGACATCGTCTTCGCCAACGAGACCGAGGCCAAGGCCTTCACCCGGATCCAGGAGCCGATAGACGCGCTGGACGAGATCGCGAAGCAGTGCAAGATCGCCGTCGTCAAGGTCGGCAAGGACGGCAGCTGGCTCCAGTCCGGCGACGAGCGCCACTATATTCCAGCCTGGCCGGCGGACCCCGTGGACGCCACCGGCGCCGGGGATACCTACGCGGCGGGCTTCCTTTACGCCCATTCCCTGGGCATGCCGCTCAAGGTCTGCGGGGAGGTTGGTTCCATCATCGCGGCCAAGGTCGTGGAGATCGTCGGCACCAAGATCGACATCCCCCGCTGGAAAGCCGCCAAACAGGAGATCCGCGAGCTGATCGCCCAGTATACCCCCGCCACCGACCCGACAAACGCAGACTGACGTGTTCAAGAAATACCTGATCGTTTTCCTGATTTCGATGGTGCCGCTGATCGAGCTGCGCGGCGCCATCCCCTATGCAGTGGGCTTCAACCTGCCCATCGTCCCGTCCTGCATCGTCGCGGTGCTGGGCAACATGCTGCCGGTCCCTTTCATTTTCCTCTTCGCCCGCAAACTGCTGGAGTGGGGTAAGGACAAGCCCGTGATCGGCGGCTTCTTCCGCTGGTGCCTGACCAAGGGGGACAAGGCCGTCAAGAAGATGGAGGAAAAGGCCGGGAACGGCCTCTACATCGCCTTGCTGCTCTTCGTCGGCATCCCGCTTCCGGGTACGGGGGCCTGGACCGGCACCCTGGCGGCCAGCTTGCTGAACATGGATTTCAAGAAGAGCGTGATCTTCGTGATGCTGGGCGTGCTGCTGGCCGGGGCCATCATGCTCGCCGCCTCCCTCGGCGTCTTCGGCGCCATCTCTCTGGTGAAATAGCGACTGCATACATGCGGCCAGGGGCCGTGCAGTTTGGACAGCAGAAATGAACCCTTTCGGGGAATGCTGTCCAAACTGCACGGCCCCTGGCCGCTATCGAACGCCCGCAAAGCAGGGCGTCAATCGGTCGTCAGACCAGCTTCGAGAGTGCGTCCTCCGTGATGATGGTCAGCCCTGCGCGGACGATGGCGTCGCGGGCCTTCCCGGCATTGTCGGTCCGGAAAACCAGCGCGCCCTTGCCCTGGATGCGGAACGAATACAGGTAAGCGATGCTGATCCCCTCCTGGGAAAATACCTCGATGGCATCGGCTGCCCGGCCGGGCTCGTCATCCAGCTCGACGGCGAAAACCTCCGAAAGCGACACGGCTACCCCGGCGTCCTTCAGCACGTCGTAAGCCCGCGCCGGCTCGCTGCAGATGATGCGGCAGATGCCGTATTCGGCCGTATCCGCGATGGTGATGGCGATCAGCTGAACGCCCTCGTCCTTGAACAGCTTCAGGACCTTCACCAAGGTCCCGGATTTGTTCTCCAAGAAAACGGAAAGTTGATGAATTGTCATAGTATCTGAATTTTAATATTGTTTGCGCAAATCTTTCACCCTGACCGCCTTGCCCTCCGAAACGGGCAGCGTCCCCTTCGGAACGAGACGCACCCGCGGCGTGATCAGGATCTCGTCCCGCAGCCGGTGCGTGATCTCCTTCTCCAGGTTCTGCAGCTTGGCATAGTCGTCCAGGAACTCATGCTTGAATTCGACCTCGACCGTCATCATATCGTTGTCGTCGCGGGTCTCCAGCGTGATCAGGTAATCGGAAGCCAGCTCCGGATACTTCATCAAGACGGTCTCGATCTGGATCGGGAAGATATTGACGCCCTTCAGGATGATCATGTCGTCACTGCGACCCTTCATCCGGTCGAGGCGCTTGTGCTCACGGCCGCAAGGGCAGGTGCCCGGCAGGATGCGGGTCAGATCGCGCGTGCGGTAACGAAGCAGCGGCATGGCCTCGCGGTTGAGCGTCGTCAGGACCAGTTCGCCCACTTCCCCGTCCGGAACGGGCTCCAGGGTCTCCGGATCGACGATCTCGACGATGTAGTAATCCTCCCAGATGTGCATGCCGTTCTGCTCGGGGCACTCGAAAGCCACGCCCGGGCCGCACATTTCCGACATGCCGAAGGAATTGTAGGCCTTGACGCCCAGCATCTCCTCGATGCGGCGGCGGGTGTCCTCGCTGTGCGGCTCAGCGCCGATGACCAGGGTCCGCAGCTTCGTGTCCCGGCGCGGGTCGATGCCCTGCTGGCACATCACCTCATAGAGACGCCCTGCGTAGGACGGGATCGCATGGACCACGGTCGTGCCGAAATCCGTGAAGAACTTCAGCTGCCGGAGCGTATTGCCGGCCGCCGCGGGCACGGTCAGCATTCCCAGTTTCTCAGCCCCGTACTGGAAGCCCAGGCCGCCGGTGAACATCCCGTAGCCGGAGGTGTTCTGGAACACGTCGTCCGGGCGGCATCCCACCATCCAGAGGCAGCGCGCCACGGCCTCGGCCCACTGGTCCAGGTCGCGGGCCGTGTGCAGGATGACCGTCGGATTGCCCGTCGTCCCGCTGGACGAATGTAGGCGCACACACTGGTCCAGCGGCACCGAAGCGATGCCGAAGGGATAAGTGTCGCGCAGGTCCTGCTTGGTCGTAAAGGGAATCTTGTACAGATCGGCGGGGGTGCGGATGTCGTCCGGCGTCAGGCCGCATTCGGCGAAACGCTTCTTGTAAAAGGGCGAATCCATGCAATGCCGCACCGTCGCGCGCAGTCGCTCGGACTGCAAGGCCTCGATCCCGCTGCGGGAAAGGGTCTCCAACTCCGGATGGTAGTAAGGGGAAACGTTCATAGTATTATTTCAGTACTCGGTTGTCGATGACGAATTTGCTCTTGCCCTGGCTGCGCTCCAGCGTACCGGGCTCCTTGACCTGGACCTTCGCGTTGATACTCAGCACGCTGCGCAGCTTGGCAGCCAGCTCGCGCTCGAGTTTGAAGATGGGTTCGAAGGTATCGTAGCCCTGGGCGAAGAAGTCCTGCCGGACCTCCACCTGGACGGTGAGGGTGTCGAGATTGTCCACGCGGTCCACCACCAGCAGGAAATGCGGCGCGCACTCCGGCATGCTGAGGATGACGCTCTCGACCTGGGACGGGAAGACGTTGATGCCCCGGATAATGAGCATGTCGTCGCTGCGGCCCATGATACGTCCCATGCGCACGGCAGTGCGGCCGCAGGGACAGGGGTCGTTGTACAGGGCGCAGAGGTCGCGGGTGCGGTAGCGCAGCAGCGGCATTCCTTCCTTCGTCAGGGTCGTGAACACCAGCTCGCCCGGCTGTCCGTACGGCAGCGGCTCGAGGGTCTCGGGATCGACGACCTCGGGGAAGAAGTGGTCCTCACAGATGTGGGAGCCGTTCTGCTCCTCGCATTCGTAACTGACGCAGGGACCCATGATCTCGCTGAGGCCGTAGATGTTGTAGCCCTTCAGGCCCAGGCGTTTCTCGATCTCCTGACGCATGCTTTCCGTCCAGGGCTCGGCGCCGAAAGCGCCCATCTTGAGCTTGATCTGATCGACGGTGACGCCCATCTTCTCCATCGTTTCGGCAAGGTAAAGGGCATAGGAAGGGGTGCAGGCGATGCCGGTAACGCCCAGGTCGCGCAGCAGGCGGACGTGCTTCTCCGTGTTGCCCGTGGAAGTCGGGAGCACGGCGGCGCCCAGGTTCTCCACACCGTAGTGGACGCCCAGACCGCCGGTGAAAAGACCGTAGCCGTAAGCGACGCTGAACAGGTCGTCCCGCGTCACACCGAAAGCGGTCAGACAGCGGGACATGCACTCACTCCAGACGCCCACATCCTTGCGGGTGTAACCGACGATGGTCGGGTTTCCGGTCGTGCCGGAAGAAGCGTGGATACGGATGACCTCGCTTTGCGGAGCGGCCTGGAGACCGAAAGGATAATTGTCCCGCAGGTCCTGTTTGGTCGTAAAAGGAAGCTTCACGATGTCGTCGATCGAGGTGATGTCCTCGGGCGTAATGTCCATCTGCTGAAGCCTGTCGCGGTAGAACGGGACGTTGTGGTACACATAGTCCACGATCTTGTGCAAGCGCTTGCCCTGGAGTTCTCTCATTTGCTCTCGGGGCATGCATTCCTTGTTGTTGTTCCAGATCATATACTACTAACTAACTGATTATATTTTATTTACAGCTTGCTTGGAGGCCCAGGTCGAAGGCCAGCAGGTCGGCTTCGACGACGGCCTCCCCCTTCGGGGCGAACACCCGGGCGACGGCCTCTCGCAGGGCCTCGGGCGTGAGGATCCCCAGGAAAGGGGCGGTCATCCCGAGCAGGACCATGTTGGCCCCGCGGGGAACCTTGTGCTCCAGGGCGACCGACTCGATATCCAGCATCGAGACCTTCGGCAGCGCCTCCAGTTCGGCGGTCACGACCGCCAGGTCCGGATAGTCCGGGATGTTGACGAAAGGCTTGGAGGAGGTCACCACGCGGCCTTCCGCGGAAAGATACGGCAGATAGCGCAACGCCTCCATCGGCTCCATCGAGATGATCAGGTCGGCCTGCCCTTTCGGGATCAGGTCGCTCCAGATCGGCTCCGTGGAGAGGCGCAGATTGCTCTGCACGTCTCCGCCGCGCTGGCTCATGCCGTGGACCTCGGCTTGCTTGAGATGCAGGCCGCTCGCCGTGGCGGCCTCTCCGATGACCGTCGCGATGGACAGGATGCCCTGTCCCCCGACGCCGCACAGGATGATATCGGTTTTCATTTCTTCTTGCGTTTCAGGGTCTGCATGCATTCGCGGCGCGGGATGATGACCGACACGCCCTTGTAGGCGATTTCTTCGCGCAGGATGCGGGTGATTTCAGGGATGTTGTTCGGGGTGGGGACGACGACGCGCACATGGGCCGGATCCACGCCGAGGCCCGTGCAGATCGCTTCATACTTGCTCGTGCCCGCCGAATCCTGCCCGCCCGTCATCGCGGTCGTGAGGTTGTCGGAGATGACGACCGTGATGGGAGAGCCGTCGTTCACAGCATCCAGCAGGCCGGTCATCCCGGAATGCGTGAAAGTGGAGTCGCCGATGACCGCGATGGCCGGGAAGAGGCCCGCGTCCGCGGCGCCCTTCGCCATCGTGATCGAAGCGCCCATGTCCACGCAGCTGGCCAGTGCCCGGAAAGGCGGCAGCGCGCCCAGGGTATAGCAGCCGATGTCGCCGAAAATCCTCGCTCCGGGGTACTCGGCGGCTACTTCGTTCAGGGCCTTGTACACATCCCTGTGTCCGCATCCGGGGCAGAGCTGCGGCGGACGGGCGGCCAGGGTTTTCGCCGCGGGAAGACCCGCTGCGCCTTTCACGCCCAGCGAAGCCGCCACGCTGTCCGGATCCAGTTCGCCGGTACGCGGCAGGTCGCCGGTCAGGCGTCCCAGGACGGGATAGCCCGCTCCCAGCAGGGCCTTGATGTCCTGCTCCACGACGGGCTGCCCGTCTTCCACGACCAGGATTTCCCGGCAGGAGGAGGCCAGCTCCCTCAGGGCCTCGGCCGGCAGCGGATACTGCGACAGCTTCAGGATGGAAGCCCTCCGCGCCGGATCGGCGGCGAGCGCTTCCTTCACATAATTGTAGGCGATGCCGCAGGCGACGATGCCGAGGTCCGCATCCGCCTCCTTTTCCAGGCGGTTGAATGCGGACCAGGCGGAGGCTTCCTCCATCTGCGGCTGCTTTTCGATCAGCTTGACATACTGCCGGCGCGCAATGGCGGGCAGCAGCACCCAGCCGCGGTCCTCGGAAGGGCGGAAATCATTCTCCGAATGGGCCTCGCCCAAATCCACCGCGGCGCGGGAATGCGCCAGGCGCGTGACGACACGCATCAGGACGGGCGTTTTCAACTCCTCGGAAAGGGTGAAGGCCTTGGCGACCATGTCGTAGGCTTCCTGCTGGTTCGAGGGCTCGAAGACGGGCACCATGGCGAACTTGGCGTAGAAGCGGCTGTCCTGCTCGTTCTGGGAAGAATGCATCGAAGGATCGTCGGCCGCGAGCACGACCAGGCCCCCGTTCACGCCGGTCACGGCGCTGTTGACGAAGGCGTCGGCGCAGACGTTCATGCCTACGTGCTTCATGCAGACGAGGGCCCGCTTGCCGGCATAAGACATGCCGAGGGCCGCTTCCATCGCGGTTTTTTCGTTGGTGCACCAGCGGCTGTGGATGCCGCGCTCCCGCGCGACGGGATCCTTCTGGATAAACTCCGTGATCTCGGTCGAAGGCGTGCCGGGGTAGGCGTATACGCCGGACAAGCCGGCGTGGATCGCTCCCAGCGCGATGGCTTCGTCGCCGAGGAGAAGCTTGCGTATGCTCATTTGATCTTACTGACTTTGAAAGGTTTCTTGACGGCGGCGGCAGCGGATTTCTGCGCCGCTTCCACTTCCTCCTCGCTCACATACTGGGGGCGGAAGGCATTGCCCACCACGCTCTCGCCGAAGAGGGTCTGGTACCAGGTACAGGCGGCGGCGTAGCAGCCGAGCGGGTTGAGATGGAACCCGTCCTTCGTGACGTTGTCGCCGACGAAGGTGCCCCGCAGGTTCTGCATCGTCGTGCCGCAGGGGATGACGGGGAGCTTGTGCTCCTTGCAGGCCTTGGCGGAAGCCGCCATGATCATCGCGTACATCTTGTCCTGGTCCTTGTCGTAGTCGGGAAAGGCCTTGTGGGTGGAAGTCTTGGCATAGGCCCAGGTCTGGTGCCAGCAGAGTTTCGTCGAAGCCGGGACGCGGGCCCGCACATACTCGATCAATTCGGTAAGATAGGGCTCGTAGGTATCCGGAAGGCCGGAAAAATGGCTGGCCTGCTGGAAAGTCACGATATCCCAGGGCTCGTCCGCAAGGGCCTCCTCCAGGGTGAATTCCCCCTTGGTGGTCTTGACGTTGTATTGGTTGATCTTCCGGTAGGAATAATCCTTGCTGCCGGTCTGCGCGTTGTTCCAATGGCGCTCCAGCGAGCATCCGCCGATATACATGTTGCCGATGATCGCGCACTTGCCGTCCGCAAGGGCGATGCCGCCGAGGTTCTGCTCCACGGCATTCCACGAGAAACTGTTGCCGATCGCGAGGATCCGCAGGGTGTCCTTCTGTGCGGAGCGCGCCGTCAGGCCCGTGAGCATCAGAGAGACAAAGACAATGATTCCAAAAAACCTTTTCATATCTTTACTGAAAGTTCATCTTTCAAATATAGGCAAAAACTTGGTATATTTGTCCCGATTCAGACAAATCACATCATGAAAGCGAAGTTTACGATTGAATACCGGACCGAGTGGGGAGAGAGCCTCTTCCTCGTCGCCGGAGGAAAGAAATACCCGATGACCTGGGGCGAAGGCGGCCTCTGGAGCGTGGAGATCGACCCCTGCCCCAAGGCCCTGCTGCAGAAATACGGCTACGAGGTGGTCCGGGACGGCCTGGTCGTCCGCCAGGAGTGGTCTTCCCACAGCCGGAAGCCCGGCCGGGGCGAGACGGAGTTCAACGACTGCTGGATCGACCCGCCCGCGGGCGCCTGCTTCCTGCGGGCCCATTCCAACGCGGCCTTCGACCGGCCCGGATACCGGGGCGCCGGCACCGCCATCCCCGTCTTCTCGCTGCGCAGCGAAGAGGACTTCGGCGTCGGCGAATTCTACGACCTGAAAAAGATGGCCGACTGGGCGGCGCGCACCGGACAGGGCGTGCTCCAGCTGCTCCCGATCAACGATACGACGATGACCCGGGACTGGATGGATTCATATCCCTATAATGCCAACAGTACCTTCGCCCTGCACCCTCAGTTCCTCAACCTGCCTGCCGCCGGCGTACGCCAGACTGCGGCTTACAAGAAACTCCAGGCAGAACTCAACGCCCTGCCCAAGATAGATTACGTCCGCGTCAATGAGGCCAAGACCCGCCTGCTCAAAGGCGTATACGAAGGCGCGACAGGCCGTAAGGTTCTGGAAAGCGAGGAATACAAAGCCTTCGTCAAGGCCAATGAGGATTGGCTCCTCCCCTATGCCGTATTCTGCGCCTTGCGGGACGAGTTCGGCACCCCCGACTTCAAGCAATGGGGACAGTGGGCGGTCTATTCCCCGAAGAAGGCGAAAGCCTACCGGGCGCAGCACCCCGACCAGGTCGGATTCGCCTGTTTCCAGCAGTACCACCTGGACAAGCAGTTGAAGGAGACCTGCGCTTACGCCCGTGCCAAGGGCGTCGTGTTCAAGGGAGACCTCCCGATCGGCATCAGCCCGACCAGCGTGGACGCCTGGTGCCACCCGGAGCTCTTCAACATGGACTCGCAGGCCGGCGCACCGCCGGACGCCTTCGCGGAAGACGGCCAGAACTGGGGCTTCCCCACCTACAACTGGGATGAAATGGCAAAAGACGGCTATGCCTGGTGGAAGAGCCGCCTGGGCAAGATGGCTGAGTACTTCGACGCCTTCCGCATCGACCACATCCTGGGCTTCTTCCGCATCTGGGAGATCCCCCAGCCGGAAAAGAGCGGCCTGATGGGGCATTTCAGCCCCGCGCTCCCCTTCGCCCAGGGCGAAATCGAGGCACAGGGGCTGCCGCTGGACCTCTTCCTGCAGGACCCGCACCGTCCCGGACGCTGGCATCCCCGCATCAACGGCCGCAAGACGGAAGCCTACGCCTGCCTGGACGAGGGGCGCCGCCAGGCCTTCGACCGGATGTACGACGACTTCTTCTACCGCCGCCACAACCATTACTGGAAGCAGCAGGCCCTGCGCAAGCTGCCCGAGCTGCTCGGCTCCACCGGCATGCTCGCCTGCGGCGAAGACCTGGGCATGATCCCCGCCTGCGTCCCGGAAGTGATGGATGCCCAGCGGATCCTTTCGCTGGAGATCCAGCGCATGCCTAAGAATCCGGAGCAGACCTTCGCCATCCCCGCGCAGTACCCCTACCTGAGCGTCTGCACCACCTCCACCCACGACATGACGCCCCTGCGCGCCTGGTGGGAGGAAGAGGACCCGCTGCTAATCCAGCGCTATTTCCGCGAAGTGCTGGGACAGAACGGCCCCGTGCCCGCGGCTCTCACGCCCGAACTCAGCGAGCAGATCGTCAGGCAGCACCTGGACTCCCCCGCCATGTTCACCATCCTGCCCCTGCAGGACTGGCTCGCCATCGACGGGACGCTGCGCTACGCCAACCCCCGGGAGGAGCGCATCAACGTGCCCGCCATCTGCCCCTGGTACTGGCGCTACCGGATGCACCTCACCCTCGAAAGCCTCCTCTCGCAGGATGCCTTCAACGACAAGGTGCTCTCGCTGGTGCGCGGAAGCGGAAGGTAAGCTCAGCTTTTCAGCCAGGAAAGGAAATCATCGACCCGGGCCCTGGACACCATCATTTCGAACGGCGGCCGGGGCTCGGTTTCCAATACCAGACGGCCGGCGAAATGGCGCGTGATGTGCCGGATCGCCTTCATCGACACGATGCAACTCCGCGAGATGCGGAAGAACCGCCGGGGATCGAGGTCCTCCGACATCGCCTCCATCGAGCCGTCGATGATATAATCGGCGCCGGCGGAGGTCACCAGGTGGTTGTATTTGTCCTCTGAATACAGGAATGCGATGTCGGCCGTATTGACCGGGATCACGCTGTCCCCCACGAAGACGACGAAGCGCTCCCGGTACTTCGGAGCGGCGTCCGTCCCCTTGCCCACCGCCGCGAGCAGCGCCTCCAGGTCGAAGGCGGGTTTCTGCCGGCTGCGGCAGCGCTCCACGGCCCGGGTCAGGTCCTTCAGGTCGATGGGTTTCAGCAGATAGTCCACGCTTCCCGCCTCGAAAGCCTTGACCGCATAACTGTCGTATGCCGTCGTCATGACCACGTCGGCACTGACCTTCTCCTGCCGGAAGATCTCGAAACAGTCCCCGTCCGAGAGTTCCACGTCCATGAAGATGAGCGAGACCTCGTGGGAGGGATCCCGCAGCCACTGCAGGGTCTCCCTGACGGATGCCGTCATCCCGACGATTTCGATATCCGGGAAATAGGCGGTGAGGGTGCGGGCCAGGCTCTGCCGGGCCATCTCCTCGTCTTCTACGATCAGCGCTTTCATGGGATTCATATCAGGGGGATTTCTACGATATACTCACTGTCGGTGGAAAGGATCGACACCTCCTTGCCGGCCACATCGCTGTACTGGCCGCGGAGGTACTTCTGGCCCAGGCCGGCGGAAGGGGCCTGCCGGAGTCTGGGCTTGCGGTTGTTGGATACGGTCAGGGTGTCCCCCGAGGCACGGACACGGATGTGCAGCGGGTCGGCGGGCTCGACGGCGTTGTGCTTGATCGCGTTCTCGATCAGCAGCTGGACCGAGCACGGGACGACCTTGCGGCTCAGCAGGTCCTCCGGGATGTCGGTCTGTACGTCCAGCCCTTCGGGGAAACGGACGCGCAGCAGGTCGACATACTGCTCCACGAAGTCCATCTCCCGCCGAAGGCTGACCACGCGCTCCTCCTCATTGCCGGTCAGGTAGCGGTACACGCCGGCCAGCTTGTGGATGTAGGCGGAAGCCTGCTCCTGCTGCCCGTCCCGGACGAGACAGTCCAGGATGTTGAGACTGTTGAACAGGAAATGGGGATTGACGTGCTGGCTCAGGTTCATGTAGCGGTACTGCTCCAGACGGGCCCGTTCCTGGTCCTCCCGCGCACGGGCGTTGATCCGGATGGCCGCCTCGGAGAGGAAGATGATCACGCCGAGGGTGAAGACATAATCCACCAGGATGCTGGCGGTGACGTTGCGGGTGTCGAAACCGCCGGGGGTCAGCAGCAGGATGGCCGCACGGACCGAAATGATCAGCACGAAGGCCAGGAGCAGCCAGCGGATCTGCCTCTCGCCAGCATCATGGAATCCATATTTGCGCCGCACCCAGCGGGCCGCCAGCCAGGTCGACCAGCCCAGGATCTCCGTGGTGACGAGCGTGGAGAGCGGGTACTTGACCAGCTCGGCGGCAATCAGCGGACTCAGCAGCATCGAGAGCCCCTTGCCGATGGCAAAGCCCAGGAGGTTGACCAGGATGACGCTCGCGGCCATGAAACGGGGACCGGCCCCCTGGCGCAGGCAGATCAGGACCACCAGCAGCATCGTCAGCAGGGTCAGCGCGATCTCGTCCGACATCCCGAAGGCACGGCACCCCAGCGCCACCGCGGCATGCAGCAGCGCAAAGAGATGGATGACCCATCCGTCGGAGATCCGGACCCTTGCCATATAAGACAAAGTACGCAAATTCGTCGCGAAAAATCAACCGTTCATCCGGAAAATCAGGCCATTCATCCTTTTATATGTACGCGCGAAAAAGATTTTTTGCATTTTTGCGCTGATTAGTAACGCTAAAACACCCCTCAAATGGGTAAACGAAACCTATCTTCCAGACAGTTATGGGACCTGAGCTTCGGTTTCTTCGGAGTGCAGATCGCATACGCGCTGCAGAGCGCCAATATCAGCCGCATCTTCGCGACGCTGGGTGCCGACCCGCACCAGCTCAGCTTTTTCTGGATCCTGCCCCCGCTGATGGGAATGATCGTCCAGCCCCTGATCGGCCGCTGGTCCGACCGGACCTGGAACCGCCTGGGCCGCCGCAAGCCCTACCTGCTCGTCGGTGCGCTGGTCGCCGTCCTGGTGATGGCTTTCCTGCCCAACGCCGGCAGCCTCAACTTCTCGACCCGGCTGCTGCTCGGGCTCAACGGTGCGATGTGGTTCGGCCTCTTCTCGCTGATTTTCCTCGACACCTCCATCAACGTGGCGATGCAGCCCTTCAAGATGATGGTCGGCGACATGGTCAACGAAGAGCAGAAAGCCAAGGCCTACTCCATCCAGAGTTTCCTGTGCAACGCCGGCTCCTTCGCGGGTTATCTCTTCCCCATCTTCTTCACCTGGATCGGCATTGCCAACACGGCGCCCGAGGGTGTCGTCCCCGATTCCGTGAAGTGGAGCTTCTACGTCGGCGCCGCGATCCTCATCCTCTGCGTGCTGTACACGTTCCTGCGGGTCAAGGAGATGGATCCGAAGGAGTATGCCGAATTCCACGGCATCGGGATGGCCGGTCAAGCCGGCCATGACAGTGGCGAAAGCAACGTCACGCCCGGCACCGACCGGGCGTCTCACCGCGAAGGCCTGCTGACCCTCCTCAGGCATGCGCCGAAGACCTTCTGGACCGTCGGTCTCGTGCAGTTCTTCTGCTGGTCCGCATTCCTCTACATGTGGACCTACACCAACGGGACCCTGGCCGCCAACGTCTGGGGGACGACGGATCCCGCCTCCGAAGGCTATCAGGCCGCCGGCAACTGGGTGGGCGTCGTCTTCGCCGTCCAGGCGGTCGGTTCGATGCTCTGGGCCCTCGTGATCCCGCGCTTCAAGCGCCTCAAGACCGCATACATCGTCAGCCTGCTGCTCGGTGCGCTCGGCTTCGCCTCGGTCTTCTTCGTCCATGACAAGTTCGTCCTCTTCGCCTCCTTCCTGCTCATCGGAGCCGCCTGGGCGGCGATGCTGGCCCTGCCCTTCACCCTGCTCACCAACTCCCTGAGCGGAGAGCATCTGGGCGAATACCTGGGCCTGTTCAACTGCACGATCTGCCTGCCGCAGATCGTTGCGGCGGCCACCGGCGGCCTCGTCCTGAAGCTGGTCGGCGGCAGCCAGGCGGCGATGCTCCTGCTCGCCGGCGTGCTGCTGGTCGCGGGCGCGCTTTGCGTGGGCCTCGTCAATGAAAAGGCAAGACAATCATAAATCAATCAATATCAACCAATAACTACACCATGAATAGGATCAAAACGCTCGTGTCGATCGCAGTCCTGCTACTGCTCGGCACCACCTTGTCCGCCCAGAACGGATACAAGGTCAAGGGCGTGGTCATCGACGAACTGGGCCCGGTCATCGGCGCCACGGTGATGGAGCAAGGTACCACCACCGGCACCACGACCGGCCTCGACGGAGACTACGAACTGACCGTATCCGGCCCGGACGCGACCGTGCTGATCAGTTGCATCGGCTACACCACCCTGACGTTCAAGGCCTCCCAGATGCCCGCGACCGTCAGCCTGACCGAAGACAACACCTTCCTCGATGAAGTGGTCGTCATCGGTTACGGCACCCTCTCCAAGAAAGAGCTGTCCAGCTCCATCGTCCAGGTGGACAAGAAGGATTTCGCCCAGGGCAGCATGAACAATGTCATGGAAATGATGACCGGTAAGGTGGCCGGCCTCAACGTCAACTCGACGGCCGCCGCCAACCCGAACAGTTCCTCCGACCTCCAGATCCGCGGCGCCACCTCCATCAAAGCCGGCAACGGTCCCCTCTACGTGATCGACGGCGTCACCGGCGGTGACATCCGCAACATCTCCCCGCAGGACATCGAGTCCATCACCGTCCTCAAGGATGCGGCCTCCGCCGCCATCTACGGTACCCGGGGTGCAAACGGTGTCATCCTGGTCACCACCCGCAAGGGCAGCGGCTCCGACCGCTCCAGCGTCACCTACGACAGCTGGGTGGGCCTGAACGTGGCCAAACCCCACGCCGCCGTCCTTTCCCCCGACGAGTTCCGCCGTTCCCGCCGCGGTAACGATTACGGCGCCGATACGGACTGGTACGCCGCGATCACCCGGCCGATGGCATACGACGTGAACCAGTATGTTTCCCTCGACGGTGGTACCGAGAACGGTTCCTACAACGCCTCCGTCAACTGGAAGAAAGCCAACGGTCTGGACATCACCTCCGGCCGCAACGAATTCGGCGGCCGCGCCGCCGTCGAGCAGAAGGCCTTCGGCAACCGGATGCAGTTCAACGTCTCCCTCAATGTCCGCCGGGTCAACGAGACCTGGGGCAACGACGGCATGTTCGATACGGCCCTGAGCATCAACCCGACGATGCCCATCCGCAACGAAGACGGCTCCTGGTATCAGCCCACCTCCGCCACGGGCATCTCCAACCCGGTCTCCGTCCTGACCGAGAACCAGAACAACGGACAGCGCCTCTACCTCCTCGGTACCGCCTCCGCGAAACTCAACCTCATCACGACCGACCACCACACGCTCTCCACCACCCTGCAGTATTCCTACAACTACAACGACCTGAAGAGCAACTACTACACCCCTTCGACCTCCTCCGAATCCTTCTGGGGCGGCTATGCGGGCCGCGCCAGACTCGAGTATCAGAAGTGGTACACCAACCAGCTCGAGTGGCTGCTCAACTATATGTTCGCCAAGGGCGATCATACCGTGTCCGCCGTCGCGGGTTATGCCTACCAGGATACGACCTACGAAGACTTCTGGGCCCAGAACAATGACTTCGCCACGGACATCATGGGTTACAACAAACTCGGCAGCGGCGAATATCTCGGCGAAGGAAAGGCCGACATGGACTCCTACAAGTCCCTCTACAAGCTGATCGGTGTCTTCGGACGCGTCAACTACAACTGGCGCAACACCATCTTCGCTTCCGCATCCTGCCGTTATGAAGGATCCACCAAGTTCGGCGCCAACAACAAGTGGGGCGTATTCCCGTCCGTCTCCCTGGCTGTCGAGCTGGCCAATACCGGCATGCTGAGCGGTTCCTCCGTCGTCCAAAGCCTCAAGCCGAGGGTCTCCTACGGTGTGACCGGCCGTTCGGATTTCGATCCGTATCAGTCCCTTGCCACTTACTCCGCCGGCGGCAGCTACATCCAGAATGGTTCATACGTCACGGCTTACAAGCCTTCCTCGAACCCGAACCCGTATCTCTCCTGGGAGAAACTGGTCGCGATCAACGTCGGTCTGGACTTCGTCCTGTGGAATAGGCTGCGCGGCAGCATCGACCTGTTCGACCGCCAGAGCCGCGACCTCCTCTATACCTACACCGCGCCTCAGCCGCCGTACGTGTATTCCACGATTCTCGTGAACGTCGGCACGACGACCAACAAGGGTGTCGAAGTCTCTCTGGACTATGACGTGCTCAAGGACCATGCGTTCAACTGGACGACCGGGATCAACGCTTCCTACGGCGAGACCTTCTTGAAGACGCTCTCCAACGACGTCTACAAGGCCTCCTATATGGAGCTCTACCAGAAGCCGGGCGTCGGCACCAACGAGTACTTCTTCCGCGTCGAGGAAAAAGGAAAGATGGGACAGTTCTACGGTTATGAATATGCCGGCGTGGACGAAAACAAGAACATGCTCGTCTATGACAACGACGGCAACAAGGTCATCGCCTCCGCCGCGGATCCCGCCTGGAAGCGTTTCATCGGCAACGGTGCCCCGAAGGTGTTCCTCAACTGGAACAACTCCTTCACCTGGGGCCGGTTCGACCTCGCCCTGCAATTCACCGGCGCCTTCGGTTACCAGATCTTCAACATGCGCAAATACGGCATGGGTCTCCAGGGCTGCGGTACGGACAACGTCTTCCGCACTGCCTATACCGACGATGCATACATCAAGACCGGCGGCGGCGTCATCTCTTCCTTCTTCCTGGAGAACGGCAACTATTTCAAGCTCCAGAACGCCACCCTCGGCTACAGTTTCACGACCAAGGATAAGGCCATCCGTTATTTCCGGGCCTATCTCGCCGCGAAGAACCTCTACACGTTCACCCGTTACACGGGCAGCGATCCTTCCATCATCCGTACCACCGGCATCGAGCCCGGCGTGGACACCAACAGCGCCTATCCGACCGCTACGGCCCTCACGCTCGGCCTGACGATGACTTTCTAAAAATGAGGAGGAACACATTATGAGAAAATATATCATCCGTCTTGTCGCGCTCATCACGCTCTCTGCCCCGATGGTTTCTTGCTTCAACCTCGACGAGCAGACCTTCAGCGTCATCGGCGCCAGCGAATACTATCAGAACGAAGGCAACATCCAGGGCGCCGTCAGCGCCATCTACTATTCCGCTGCCAACCGTTTCATGGAATATGGCTTCTACCTGCAAGAGTTCTCCGCCGACCAGATTGCCTGGCGCACCTGGAACGGTGGCGGCTGGGGCTGGGACGAGGGTCTGAAATTCGTCCTTTCCACCCAAACCTGGACCTCTGAAGCCACGATCGTCCGTCAGGCCTGGGAATCCTCCTGGGAGACCATCGGCCTCTGCAACAACCTGCTGACCGACCTGCACGCCATCGATGCCGCGGCCATCGGCCTGAGCCAGGAAACCGTGGACCAGTACATCGGCGAAGTCCGCACCCTGCGGGCCTGGCAATACTACAACATCTTCGAACTGTGGGGCGGCGCCCTTCCCATCTGCGACGAGCAGACCGTCGGGATCCCGCCTTCGGCTGACGAAGACTTCAACACCGGCTGCCAGAAGATCTATGCTTTCATCGAGAAAGACCTCGACGAGTCGCTTCCGGCCCTGAAAAAGAACCAGGTCAACGCCATGAACCAGGCGGCCAACCGCATCCTCAAGGCGCGGCTGCTGATGAATGCGGAAATCTTCATCGGTACGCCCAAATATGACGAGTGCGCCCGCCTGTGCGAAGAGATCATCGGCGGCACCTACGGCGCCTACAGCCTGGCAACCGACTACCGTGACATCTACGGTTTCAACAACGCCGCCTGCCCGGAAGTCGTCTTCGCCTTTGCGCAGGAGAACAGCCATTACGCCCGGAATTGCCTGAACGTGCGCGACATGCCCTTCCTGCCTTATACCTATACCGAATTCCTCGGGTACAAAGTGACCCCGGATAACATGAATGGCTGGAACTGCATCTGTGTCGCTCCTTCCTTTGACAACAGCGGCGATGTGCAGACGACCGGCGGCTCGACCGGAGCCACCTGCTTC
>JAEEGG010006472.1_pt1 | contig 27458 bp, 25 predicted proteins | sample 9134161 | NCBI WGS metagenome assembly JAEEGG01 (sample SAMN16246543, study PRJNA631951) | gut metagenome | biome: gut microbiome; feature: rumen; material: CR-attached | host: Bos | place: Iran: Karaj | collected 2018-10 | reverse complement strand
CCACAGGCAGCACCGAGGAGGAGCTCCAGCAAAAGATCGACAAATTGCGTGAAAAAGCCAGCGACCCTCAGGGTGTGTACTTTACCATCGGCTACTACACCGATTCCACAGAGGGCAAGCTCCACAGCGCAATGCACTTTGCCAACGAATACGAACAGGAATTTAAGGAAGAGTTCTTCTACAACAACCCTGACATGGTGAAATAGTATGAAAACATTAACCTACGAAACCTTAAAAGAACTATCAAATCTGGCTACTATCCCCTGCACCGTTTTGTCTGTCGAAAAAAAGCCGGACGGCAGCTGCGGTGAAATCAGATTCTTTGCGATAAACGAGCTCTTTAAAAAGAGCTACTATGACATATTCGCCAAGAATGAGGGCGATGAGGCCATCCCCTACGAGGGCTTTGAAAAGTCTATCGAGGGTGAGCTTTATACTTCACATCTTCCAAAGGAACCTAATTTTGAGGATGTGTGCTTTAGAGCGGCCTGGAATAACGAATATATCAACACCTACGTTGATACCACCAAAATGTACGGCTACTGGACTCAGGATATTCTACTGCCTGTGGCCGGAAATACGGGCAATCCCAACATCGCCTATTGCCAGTTCATGTATACCCTGAATAAAGAAATGGACGCAGGCAAATTTGCCACTGTTTCTCCCGACATTGCTAGCTTTGTCATAAAGTCCTGCCTGGAACTTAGAAATGAAAAGGACTTTGAAGCCAGCATGCAGGTGGTAACGGATTACATCAGAGAATACACAGACTCCTATTCTGCAAGCATCATTACAATAGATGATGATTCACGGTCCTTTGAAGTAATAAGCGAATCAGTCCGCAACAACGATTTTTACGTTAAAAAGATATTCTCAGCCTTCCCCTACGAGATTGTGGAAAGCTGGGCCAACCTCTTTAGAGAAACAAACAGCATTATCATCAAGGATGAAAGCGACCTGGATTTCATCGAGCAGAAAGCTCCCGAATGGGTAGCCACTCTGAGGGCCAACGGCGTTGAGACCATGTGTCTTGTGCCTTTCACCCATCAGATGGAGATCATAGGATATCTCTACATCAAGAATTTTGATCCTGACCAGGAGCTCAAGGTAAAAGAGACAATGGAACTGCTCTCCTTCTTCCTGGCTTCCGAGGTTGCAAACAACATGTTCCTCGAGAGACTTGACTATCTGAGCAACGTGGATATGCTGACCGGCGTATATAACAGAAACTGCATGAACGTCAACGTCGATGAGCTGGCACTTAAGCTTGAGTACAATCCAAAGCCCTTCAATATCGCCTTCTGCGATCTGAACGGCTTAAAGAGCATCAACGACAACGAAGGTCACGATCAGGGCGATAAGCTCCTGGTTTATGCCGCAGATATCCTTAAAGATGTCTTCCAGGGAGATAAGATCTACAGAGCCGGCAGCGATGAATTTACCATTATTTCGTTTGACAGTAAGCTTGAGTTTTCCAAGAAGATCGAGATACTAAGAGAAAGAGCCAGTGATTCGGACTGGCTGTACTTCGCCATAGGATGGTATCACGATGAAAACACCGGACAGCTGAGACTGGCCATGAGATATGCCGATGAGGAAATGTACAAGGACAAAGATAAGTTCTACGAGATGTACCCGGATAAGAGAAGATAAAAAAGAGCTGCCCGAAAGGACAGCTCTTTTGAAGTTAATACTAAAATCATAGGGAAGTTCAAAACTTTCCAGCCTTTGCAGCCTCTTCGATAGAAACGGCTGTTGAAACAGTCATACCAACCATAGGGTTGTTACCTGCGCCGATAAGACCCATCATCTCAACGTGAGCGGGAACTGATGAAGATCCTGCGAACTGAGCGTCTGAGTGCATACGTCCCATAGTATCTGTCATACCATAAGAAGCAGGGCCTGCTGCCATGTTATCAGGGTGAAGTGTACGTCCTGTACCGCCGCCTGAAGCAACTGAGAAGTACTTCTTGCCGGCTTCTGTACGCTCCTTCTTGTATGTTCCTGCAACAGGGTGCTGGAATCTTGTAGGATTTGTTGAGTTACCTGTGATAGATACGTCAACGTTCTCCTTCCACATGATAGCAACACCTTCCTGTACGTCGTTAGCGCCGTAGCAGTTAACCTTTGCACGAGGTGAATCAGCATCCTTTGAATAGCACTTTCTGAATACTTCCTTTACCTCGCCTGTATAGTAATCATACTGAGTCTCAACATATGTGAAACCGTTGATACGAGAAATGATCTGAGCTGCGTCTTTTCCAAGACCGTTAAGAATAACTCTGAGGGGTTTCTGACGAACCTTGTTAGCCTTCTCAGCGATACCGATAGCACCCTCAGCAGCAGCGAATGACTCGTGACCTGCAAGGAATGCGAAACACTCTGTATCCTCTTCAAGAAGCATCTTTCCAAGGTTACCATGTCCAAGACCTACCTTACGACGGTCAGCAACAGAACCGGGAATACAGAAAGCCTGAAGACCGATACCGATTGCAGCAGCAGCCTCAGAAGCCTTACGACATCCCTTCTTTATAGCAATAGCAGCACCTACTGTGTAAGCCCACTTAGCGTTCTCAAAGCAGATAGGCTGGATGCCTTCGATAAGGCTGTAAACATCGATGCCTGCTGCCATTGTAATATCTTTACACTCTTCTATTGAAGAAATCCCATACTCCTTAAGGCAAGCCAGGATCTGGGGCTCTCTTCTTTCATATGATTCAAATAAAGCCATTTTAAATTCCTCCTTACCTTAATTACTCTTTTCTGGGATCAATGAATCTAGCAGCATCAGCAACACGTCCGTACTGACCCTTAGCCTTCTCCATTGCTGTGTTAGCGTCATCACCGGCCTTGATGAAGTCCATCATCTTGCCGAAGTTAACATACTTGTATCCGATAATCTCGTCGTTCTCATCAAGAGCAACCTCTGTGATGTAACCGTCAGTAAGCTCAAGATAACGAGGTCCCTTGTCAAGTGTTCCGTAAGTTGTACCAACCATTGAGCGAGTACCCTTACCAAGATCCTCAAGACCTGCACCGATCTGAAGTCCGTCCTCTGAGAATGCAGACTGTGTTCTTCCGTAAACAATCTGAAGGAAGAGCTCTCTCATAGCAGTATTGATAGCATCACAAACAAGGTCTGTGTTAAGTGCTTCAAGAACTGTAAGTCCGGGAAGAATCTCAGAAGCCATAGCTGCTGAATGAGTCATTCCTGAGCATCCGATAGTCTCTACGAGTGCCTCCTGAATGATACCTTCCTTAACGTTAAGTGAAAGCTTGCAGCAACCCTGCTGAGGTGCACACCAACCAATACCGTGTGTATAGCCGGAAATGTCCTTAATCTCTTTGGACTGAACCCACTTAGCCTCTTCAGGAATGGGCGCAGCGCCATGATGTACCCCTTGTGTTACGGGACACATATTCTTTACCTCTGTTGAGTAAATCATGTGAAAATCTCCTTTCATATTGTAAAGTAATGAACCATTACTTACTAACTACCTGTGATTTAGACTGACCATTAAAAATGTGCTTGCCGGGCACGGTCAGAGACGACAAAAATATATATCGGTAAAACAACCGAATCACATATATTCGCCAACAAATATTTTTACATAAATCAGCGTATATTTCAATGGTAATGTTATATTTTTAACGTATTAATCACCAATCCGCTTCAATCTTCTTCCTTTTTAACAATATGATCCTTATCTTTGAAAATGTGATACTCGGGAATGCATCCTCTTACCGATGAAAGCGGATAAACATTGCACCATCTGCCGATAACCGTTCCGGGATTAAGAACAGAATTACATCCGACCTCAACGTTATCTCCAAGCATCGCTCCCATCTTCTTAAGACCTGTTTCAACCTGATCATCCGCACCGTTCTTTACAACGATGAGCTTCTTGTCGCTCTTAACATTAGATGTGATGGAACCTGCGCCCATATGCGCCTTAAATCCGAGAATTGAATCTCCGACATAGTTGTAATGAGGAACCTGAACTTTATTAAAAAGAATTACATTCTTAAGCTCTGTGGAATTTCCAACAACAGCTCCCTTTCCGACAATAGCGCTACCTCTTATAAATGCGCATTGTCTTACTTCCGCATCCTCATCGATGATGCAGGGACCGCCGATATAAGCGGAATCAAACACCTTTGCGCTCTTTGCGATCCAGACATTCTCTCCGCGCTTCTCAAACTTATCTGCAGGAAGCTTATTTCCAAGTTCTATGATATAGTCCTTGATTCCTGCAAGAAGCTCCCACGGATACTCCTTAGTCTTCATATAATCCGCCGCAATTGTCTCGTTAAGATCATACATATTTGAAATCTTAAATTCTTCCATTTCACGCCTCCGTTACAGTATTCTTCTTTTTAGTGCTTTTCTTGGCTGAACCTTTCTTTTGCTCAGCCTTTTTATAATTGGTCGAAACATAATCAAATCTCGAAAGCAACAGCCTTCTGTAATCATTTTGCTTTACAAGATTCGTTCGCTTGCTCACAAAATCATCAAGCTTTTCCATATATTCTTTTTCGGAAATCGTACCTTCCGCAACGCCGGTAAGTCCCTTTTCCCAGCTTGCCGTAAGTGCCGGATTCAGCATGGGCTTCATAGAACACGCAACCGTTTCGTATATCATCTCACCAAGCTGCGTAGGCGTTATTATCTGCGTCTTTTTATTCAGATTAAGATACTTAATATTTACAAGTTTCGTGAGTATTCCCGCTCTCGTAGCGCTAGTACCTATTCCCGAACCCTTTATCTGCGCTCTAAGCTCCTCATCCTCGATAAACTGTCCCGCGTTCTCCATAGTAAGGATCATCGTACCCGAGTTATAGCGCTTTGGCGGTGTTGTCTCACCCTCTTTCAGCTCAAAAGCTTCAGCATTTAAAACATCATTTTTCTTAAGCTTCTGAAGGTGCTCAAAAAGCTCTTCGTCGGTTACTGTCTCATCCTCATTTTCGACTTCACCTTCTTTTTCTTCATCAGATTTTTTATTCTTATCTTTATCCTTGAAAAAAGAATAATCCATCACATGAAGATAACCCTTTTGCGTAAGGATCTTGAAGTTTGCAAAAAAGTGTTCTCTTTTGCCCTCTTCTTCCTTATTGTCCATCGCAAGCTCAAGCGCAACCTTCTGATAATTCGCAGGTGGGTAAAAAACAGCCAGAAACCTTCTTACAATTATCTCATAAACCTTTGCCGATGTCGGGCTAAGTCCCTGAAGTGCCGATAATCCCTGACCTGTCGGTATTATCGCATAGTGGTCGGTTATAGCCTTATCGTTTACGTATCTGGTCTTCTCAATGCCCTTGTGCGCTTCGTGCTGTAATATCGACTTTGCAAATATCGCACACGGTTCATATGCAAAAAGTCCGCCGATATTCTTATCTATCACTTTGGCAATCGCAGATGACATAACTCTGGCGTCCGTTCTCGGATACGTCGTGAGCTTCTTCTCGTAGAGTTCCTGAGCCACGGCAAGCGTTTCGTCAGGACTTATCTTAAAAAATCTCGAGCAGTCATTTTGAAGCTCCGCGAGATTGTACAAAAGAGGCGGATTTTTGGCTTCTTTTTTCTTCTCACACTTAAGTACCGATGCACTGACGGGAGTCTCTCCGAGCGCTTTTATCAGCTTCTCTGCACCCTCTTTGGTCTTAAATCCCTTCTCACTGTACAGGTCAAAAGAGCCGTTATACTTCGAATCGTCCGTAACTCTCCACTCCGCATCGCATTTTTTGCCCGCTATATCGACCTTGGAAATAACACGGTAAAAAGGAGTCTTAACGAATTCTCTTATCTCCCTCTCCCTCTCAACGACAATTCCCAAAACGCAGGTCATTACTCGTCCGACCGAAACAACACATTTTTCTATATTGAGATAGTTCTTGATGGAGTAGGCATATTTCAAAGTAAGGGCTCTGGAGAAATTGATACCCATGAGGTAATCCTCTTTTGCCCTGAGGAAAGCCGACGCTCCGAGATTGTCATACTCGCTGTCATCCTTCGCTTCTCTGATTCCGCGCAGAATCTCATCTTCCGTCTGCGAGTCGATCCAAACCCTCTTTCGTTTCTTGTCTTTTACATTTGCCTGCATATCAACAAGACGATATATATACTCACCCTCGCGTCCCGAGTCGGTACAGATATATATCGTATCAACATCTTCTCTGTTAAGCAGTTCTTTTACTATCTTGAATTGTTTTGAGACATTTCCGATGACCTCGTATTTGAAGTTTTCCGGAATAAAAGGAAGTGTGTCCAAAGACCACCTTTTATATTTTTCGTCATAGACCTCAGGATAGCTCATGGTTACCAGATGTCCGACACACCATGTAACGATGGCGGTGTCCGACTCAAGGTAACCGTCTCTCCTGGTAAAATTTATTTTCATCGCCGAGGCAAATGCCTGAGCAACACTTGGTTTTTCCGCTATATAAACCTGTTTAGCCATTCGTAAGTTCGTCTATTCCTATCAACCGTATCTTACTTTCGGGCTTCATTGCTGCATCCTGCAGCCACGCATCGAATCCCACAGTCGAAAAGAAATAGTAATAATCTCCCTCAAGTCTTGCTTTTTTTGCGCAGGACTCTATGCTTATAAGGTCATCATGTGTAGCCTGTCTCTGCCAACAGCACATTCCGATCGCCGTATCTCCGACATCGCTCTGGACGATAATATCAAGACTGCCCTCTTTACCAAGCCACTCTCCTTCTTCCTCTATCTCAAAAGGAAAAAGACCTTTCTCGTCGCAGTGCAAGATATATTCGCGGCAAACAGACTTAAAATGCTCCGCAGCATAATTTTGAATTCCTGCAGATATAAATATATCATAAAATCTTTCGGCAGGCATCCGCATAAGATTACTTTCATTTGGGAAGATGAAACTGAAGTAGAAATCCATAAGGGGATCGGCTATCTTGTACACACCCTTAACAACATTTTCTCTTCCCACATTTCCAAACGAATATGCTTTATAGGCAAAATCATGATTTATCAAAGTCTTGAGATAAACAGAAATCTTTGCTCTCGAGAACCCCGTCTCATGATATATATCATTGAGCTTATTGATGCCTCTTGCCATCACGGAAAGTATTGTGTGATAAACAGAAGTCTCCCTAAGATTCTCCGATGTGAGCCTCTGCGCCTCACCATAGAGAAAAGAATCCTTATTCAAAATATTCTTACAAACGTTCTCTTTAAAAGAAAGCGAATCGTCAAAATATTTCCACAGTCCGGTCTGTCCTCCGAGCACCGAATACGTCATCACCGCATCCTTATAGGACATTCCGGGATAAAAAGATCTGAGGTCAGCAAACGGAAGCGGCTTAATCTTTCGAAATCCCGCGATATTTGCCGCAAGATTCCCAAGACTTGCCACCATACTGTTTTCAACCCAGTTGACATCGCAACTTACAAGAAGAACAAGTATCTGCTTGAACTTGCCGTTCTTTTCAATGTAATCTGTCAACTGACTCATAAATGTCTGATCTGTCTTTAAAATGTTCTCAAAATTTCTGATCACAAAAACAACAGGAACTCTTCCGACAGAATCGGCGCAAATACCAAACAGATCGTAATAGCTGTCTATTTTATCCGCAACAATCCCGTCGTTTTTTAACTCTTCGGTCCACAGCCTGAGCTGTTCTCTACCCGACGCGGAACGCGCCGAATAGAAAAAGCTCTTTCTGTTTTCCATGAATTTCATAAGAAAAGCATCCTGTTCAATATTTCTGTGTCCGTAGACAACAAGAATATTGGACAAACCACTCTCATAATATCTGTTTAAAAAACTTAAATCGTCCTGTCTCTGCTCTTCCATACTTTACTTTATCTTTATCACTTTTTGTTAATAAATCCGCTTGCCTTCAAGAGCTCTGCACATTCTACAGCTCCGCCTGCAGCGCCGCGAAGTGTATTGTGTGAAAGACCTACAAATTTCCAATCATAAACAGAATCCTCACGGATACGTCCGATGCTTACACCCATGCCGTTCTCATAGTTAACGTCAAGTGTGATCTGAGGTCTGTTATCTTCCTGCATATACTGAATAAACTGCTTGGGAGCGCTGGGAAGCTTAAGCTCCTGAGGAAGTCCCGAGAACTTCTCAAGCTTCTCGATAAGCTGTTCCTTTGTAGGATTCTTCTTGAACTTAACGAAAGCAGCAGCTGTATGGCCGTAAAGTACAGGGATTCTGATGCACTGGCATGTAATCTTAACATCATCGGCAGGAACGATAACTCCGTTCTCAACCTTACCCCAAATTCTGAGAGGCTCTTTCTCTGACTTCTCTTCTTCACCTGAAATGAAAGGAATAACGTTTCCAACCATCTCCGGCCACTCGTCAAAGTTCTTGCCCGCACCTGAAATAGCCTGATATGTTGTAGCAACTACCTCGTAAGGCTCAAACTCTTTCCATGCTGTAAGAGCGGGTGTGTAGCTCTGGATTGAGCAGTTGGGCTTAACTGCGATGAATCCCTTTGTTGTTCCGAGTCTCTTTTTCTGGAACTCGATAACATCCATGTGCTCAGGGTTGATCTCAGGGATGATCATAGGAACATCGGGAGTCCATCTGTGTGCGCTGTTATTTGAAACTACAGGAGTCTCTGTCTTGGCATACTCTTCCTCGATAGCCTTGATCTCATCCTTTGACATATTTACTGCAGAAAGAACAAAGTCAACATCCTCTGAAACGCCCTTTACATCTGTAACGTCCTTGATAACGATGTTCTTAATGGAATCGGGAATAGGTCCGTCCATCTTCCATCTGTTTCCTACAGCCTCTTCGTATGTCTGTCCTGCACTTCTGGGGCTTGCAGCAATTGTTGTAACTTCAAACCAGGGATGATCCTTGATAATATCAATAAATCTCTGTCCTACCATTCCTGTTCCGCCAAGTACCGCAACCTTCAATTTCTCGCTCATAATGTCCTCCTAGTTATCATATATTAAAGCTTAAATTCTTTTAAAAAAGCTTCATTAACATCAATTACTTTTTTCATTACAACAGGGCTCGGTGCTCCGACCGTAAGCCTCTTGTTTACACAAGTCTCAAGACTGATCGCATCATAAATATCTTCGTCGAAAAGCTCTGAAAAGCCCTTCAGTTCATCTATCTTAAGATCGTCTATCGCACACTTCTTGTCTATGCAATGAAGAACAAGTCTTCCGATAACGGAATGTGCATCTCTGAAAGGCATACCCTTAACAACGAGATAATCTGCCGCATCGGTGGCATTTGTAAAGCCCATCATCGCACTCTTTTCCATGTTCTCTTTGTTGAACTTAAGTGTCCTTAACATGTCGGTAAAAAGAGTCAGGCAATTTGAAGCTGTATCGATGGCATCAAACGCCGCTTCCTTGTCCTCCTGCATATCCTTATTGTATGCAAGCGGAATTCCCTTCATTGTTGTAAGAAGCGACATGAGATCTCCGTAAACTCTACCGGTCTTACCTCTTACAAGCTCAGCGATGTCGGGATTCTTCTTCTGTGGCATGATGCTGCTTCCTGTAGAATATGCATCATCAATATCCACAAATCTGTATTCGTTTGAGTTCCATATGATGATCTCTTCGCTGAATCTCGAAAGATGCATCATAACAGTTGAAAGAGCCGCAAGGAACTCAATAAGGTAATCTCTGTCAGATACGGAATCCATACTGTTTAATGTAGGTCCGTAAAAATCAAGGAGCTGTGCGGTATAATCTCTGTCAAGCGGATATGTCGTTCCCGCAAGCGCTCCCGCTCCGAGTGGACAATAGTTCATCCTCTCTCGTATATCCTTCATCCTGAGAAGGTCTCTTTTAAACATCTCAAAATATGCACCAACATGATGTGCAAGTGTAACGGGTTGTGCTTTCTGAAGATGCGTAAAACCGGGCATATATGTCTCGGTGTTCGCTTTCATAATATCAAGAAGCGTAACGAGCATATTGTTCAAAAGATCTGCCATGTGCTCAACTTCGCCTCTTGCATAAAGTCTCATATCAAGAGCGACCTGATCGTTTCTGCTTCGTCCGGTATGAACCTTCTTTCCTGCATCTCCGACTCTGTCTATAAGATTAGCCTCAAGGAAACTGTGAATATCCTCATATTTGCTTGTTATCTCAAGTTTTCCGGCCTTAACGTCCTCTAAAATAGAATCAAGTCCCTCAGTTATGAGTTTCTTCTCTTCTTCGGAAATGATGTTCTGCTTGGCAAGCATAGTCGCATGTGCCTTGCTGCCTCTGACATCCTGTTCCAAAAATCTCTTGTCAAAACTGATGGATGCATTAAAATTCCAAGCCAGTTCATTGATACTGCCGGTGAATCTGCCTCCCCAAAGCTGTGCCATATTTATTTATCCTTCCCACTTTTTCATAGTAAAGTACAAAAAATTATAATCACAACTTAACATAAGAGACTTTCAAAAACAATGTAAAATATTGCTCAAATCTTAATTGGTTTAAGTTGATTTATTGTATAAAAAAACAAATGTCCGCGATACGCGGACATTTACTATGAATATCTCCTATTTTGTTCATGGCATTTATGCTGTATAATCAACCGACACATTCCTGAAAGTCATCCAGTTAACGATAAGTCCTGCAACAGTAAATAAAAGAAAAACAACCAATATGTTGAAATTGGCAAGATTGGTATCAAGTGTTGCCGTAAATATTTTTCCCATCTGTTCACTGAACCCCGGAATTTTGTCATAAACTCTCGAAATTGCCATAACAAGAGCTATAAACGCAAAGTAATATACAAAATAAGCAGCTTTTCCGAATCTTAGGATACTGTTTGCCGCTAATCCCTCTACCCACATGATCACGCCAAAGCACAAGATCAGAAGTTTTAAATATACTGCCACACCGAAGTCCGGAATAAAAATCAGTGGAAGAAATAAGACAAACAGCTCCGCAAAGTCCATAATTCTGCTCCAGACAAACAGTTTATGTCTTGTCATCCCAAAACTCAAACCTCTCGGAACTTCAATCGGTATCATCATTGGCTTAAAAAAAACTGCAAATCCCACATAAGAAAAGATACCCGATATAAATGCAATAAATATCGTTACGTCATCATTTACCCCCGAAAGAAATGCAACAACATTCACAAGCGTTATGACGAAAGCAACAAGAAGCAGAATAAGTAACTCACTCGCTTTTTTCAGACAAACAATCTTTTTAATATCTTTGATCATATTTCCTCCAGTCATAAAACAACCATACTTTTCTTATTTACCCTGTATACAAGCACCTCGAGTATAACAAAAAGAATCACGGCACCCACTGTCATAAATGGCTTATATGCGTTAAATATCGCCATAAATCTGTCATTTATAAGAACAAGAATACTTGTCACATTAAAAAGAATGACAAAAACAAAAGTAGCTAAAAAAAGAATTACTCGTCCATGTTTTTTCACCTTATGCCCCATGTATAGCCCAAACGCACCACTTAAAAATGAGATACAAACCAATGGTAAAACCTGTACGATAAAGCTTGTCTGTCCGGATATAAGAACAAATAAACAAAAGAACAAAGCATTGGCAAATATAAAAACACTCTGTCTTACTATGTTTCCATAAAAAATATCTTTTCTCCTTGCGCCCATAGACAATACCATACTGTCATACCAGCTTGGAGAATAAATGGAGTAGCATAAATTCAGATAAGGTACTATATAACGTGTGAACTGAAGGACCATCCTAATAACCCTAATAACCCTCTCATTCCAATCATCTACTCCAAACATCGAAAGTGTCCACACAAATCCGGCACACAGAATACTACCGATTGAAACCGCAGATAATTTAAGTCCATGCAAAAAATAATACTTTGCAGCGCGTTTTGAAAGAATGCCCATTTTATCAAGCCCCCTTTTCTTCATTCACACACATTGCATAAAAGAGATTCTGAAGTGACACGGGTTCAGACTGAACACCATCCCCAAAGTCTTCTACAGGATGCTCTGCAAGAACGGTTGCGGCCTCAAAACCTCCGATATTCTCGGAATTATAAACCTTATAACCCGATACCGCCTTCTCTACAGCTTCTTTTGCTCCGCTTACGCGATACGCCCTCGACAAAAGCTCTTCCGTGTTATCTTCAAACTTGATCTCACCTTTATCAATAATGATGACTCTCTCAAATAAAGAAGCCGCTTCTTCTATGATATGTGTACTTATAATGAAGGTTCTTCCCGTATTTGCATATTCCTCAATGACAAGCTTGTAAAACTGCTCTCTTGCCACAACATCAAGTCCTGCAACAGGCTCATCAAGAATTGTGATATCAGCCTTACTTGCAAGCGCCACGATTATCGTAACCGCAGAAAGCATACCTTTTGAAAGTTTGCATATTTTTTTCTTAATATTGATATCAAAGAGATCCACAAGTTTCTTCGCATACTCTTCGTCCCAATTTGTATAAAAAGTTCTGGCTGTAGCAAGATAATCTTTTACCTTAAGTGTATTGGGGCCAAACATCGTCATCTGCGAAATTTCTCTGGAATAGCAGATGTGCGAAAGTGCCTTCTCATTCTCCCATACTGCCTCACCATCCAAAGTAACGGTACCTTCCGTTGCCGGATTCTGCGCTGTAAGTATAGATAAAAGAGTTGTCTTTCCTGCTCCGTTTCGGCCTATCAGCCCGTAGATCTTACCTGTTTCGATATCAATATTGGCATTCTTAAGCACTGTGTCTTTGCCATATTTTTTTACTATATTTTTTCCTGATAAAATCCCCATACTGCCTCCTTCTTGAGTCTCAGTTCTCACTACTTTTGTCTATCATTTTCTTAAGTTCTTCCTTATCGATTCCGATAAGATTAGCCTCGTTGATTATCTTTTTCACGAACGTCTCGTAAAAGTTCTTTCTTCTCTCTTCCATTATCTTCGCTTTAGCTCCGGTCTGTACAAACATGCCAATCCCTCTTTTCTTGTAAAGAATCTCTTTGTCCACCAGGATGTTGATACCTTTCGCCGCAGTTGCCGGATTGATTTTGTAAAACTTGGATAACTCTGTAGTACTTGGAACTTGTTCTTCCTCAACCAGTATGCCGCGCAATATCTCATCTTCTACCATTTCGCTTATCTGCAGGTAGATTGACTTATCTTCACCCAGATTATCCAGCACACCGCTCACCTCCTCTTTAGTTGTATGGTTAGTTACTTGTGTAATTAACCATAGCACAAAGAAAAAGATATATCAAGTGACATATCTTTTTCCTTATATTTGCTGCGATATTCTTATTCCATAAATTTAAACGACATGAAATCAAAATAGCTTCCGGGCAGGAAGATAAATGACACATCCCACTTTCCGCTTCTGTTTCCGATGTCAAAAGTTATGGAAGCATAATCCTGTTTTTCGGGAAACTCAAGTAATTCCCGCTCCTCTTTTCCGCTCTTTTCGTCATAGAAACGAAGATGTATTGTATTTGCGCCCTTTATGGCTCTTCCCGTTATTACAATACTGTTTGCTCCTTTGTCTCCGAAATCGAGAATACCAAAGCCTACAGTCACATTGTTTCCAATCCCCTGAATAATATCATTCAGCCTCAGGAAGCTGTCGCCGTAGATTGAATCTGCGTCCGGCGCCAATATTTCCGTGTAAGTTCTAAGCTCTTTTTCAGTGCCGTCTGCAACATTCCCTCCGATTCCTTCGGCCACAAAGTCAAGCTCCGAGATTACTTTCGCAGAGTCAGCGCCGTTATATGCTTCGCATCTTATTTTAAAATATCCGTCTCCCAATGCAGTGATTATGGCTCTATTACCGTCTGCGCTTACCTGTGCAAGTTTTGTATCTTTCCCTTTTCTGTTGAGCACCCTGAATTTAAGCTTCTGCATAGGCGCGCTTGCAGGGAAGATTTCTGCCGTGACAACGGTCGACTTCACATCAGGGCTCAATTTCTGTCCTTTTTCGGAAAAGAGCTTGATCGTCCTTATATCTATCTTTTGCGACAGCATGGCATCAACCTTAACAGGCGCGCCTTCCTTGTCAGCCTTTACAATAGCAAGGAGTTTTCCGCCAAAAAGTCTTCTCGTATCCGCCCTGTAGCTGTCATAATCAGTGCTGTCACCGTTATCAAGGCCTATCAGCTTTCCGCCCTTTACAGAAACATGCACATAATTATTTGCATTTTCTACAGGATTCCCGTCAGCATCAAAAGCACTTATCTCCGCAAAAACAAGATCTCCGAATGTATTCTCTGCATCCGCCTTTATTTTTAGCGAAGCTACATCTCCGAAGGATTTTCTTTCATCCCTTGCGATTATATTGCCCGCTTCATCATATGCCACCGCTTCAAGTGTTCCTTTTTCATATATCACGCTGTAATCAGCCAGTATATGATTGCCGCTTCCGGGCTTATTACTAAGTTTCTGCGCTCCAAGGCTCTTTCCGTTTAAAAAAAGCTCAACCTTGCTGCAATTACTTGCCACCCTGACATCTATGCACTGCCCTTCATTAAAATCCCAGTAAGGAAAGACGTGCACAAACGGATCTTTCTCGCAGCTTACCCATGCCGATTTCCACACATAATATGCATCCTTGTTAAATCCCGCAGTGTCAATAAGTCCAAAATAAGAATTCTTGGTCTGATAAGGCGTAGGCTCGCCTATATAGTCATAGCCCGTCCAGACAAACTGGCCAAGCGAGTACTTAAGGTCTCTGTCATTGCAGATTGCATACTCAAAGCTCTCAGCGCCCCAACCTGTCGTGCTGTTTCCAAGAGACGAACACTGAAGATCCGTATCCATCAATATCTTTTCTCCAAGCGGGAAATGATATATATTCCTGCTGTGAACAAGTGAATAAGTCTCACTTCCATATATAATCCAGTCGGGATGCTTGTCATGGTGCTTCTCATATAATCTCTCAGCGTAGTTATATCCTACAACTTCAAGTTCATCAGCGCATTTCTGCGCATTTTCCCACGGCATATAATTTGAACCCGACGTAACAAGTGCATTTTTCAAAGGATCAAACTTTTCGACAAGTCCCCTTAGCTCTTTTGTAATCTCCACACCGCGCACAGACGCATGAGTGTCATAAATTTCATTTCCGATACTCCACATGATCACACTGACATGGTTTCTGTCGCGTTTTACCCAGCTCTCCGTATCCTTCTCATGGAAGTCTCTCCAGAACTGCGCATAATCATACTCCGTCTTTGCTTTCTCCCACATATCAAACGCTTCTGATATGATAAAAAAGCCCATTTCATCCGCAAGATCAAGAAGCTCCGGAGCATAGACATTGTGCGTAAGCCTGATCGCATTTACACCAAGTTCCTTAAATTGGCATAGTCGTCTTCTCATCGCATTTTTATTAAAAGCAACTCCGAGCGCGCCAAGATCGTGGTGTATGCAGACACCTTGAAGCTTGATATGCTCTCCGTTTACAAAAAGACCTTCCGCCGAATCGAGCTTTAAATCTTTAAAGCCGATATTGATTTTTTTCTTCTGAATACACCTTCCATCTATCGATAATATAACTTCGAGTTTATAAAGGTTAGGATTCTCAGGGCTCCATAATTTAGGATCGTTTATGAAAAAAGAAATCTCTTTTCCGCCGATTAAATCAACTTCTCTGTTCTCATCATCAAATAACCTATACAGCACTTCCGCTTTTTCGGCCTTTGTTCCCAAAATTTCCGCCTGTAGCGTAAGTTTGTAGTCTTTTCCCATTTTCTTGGAATGAACATAAATGCCATTTTCAGGTATATATGTGTCATCAAGTTCGTCTATCCATACATTTCTGTAAATTCCGGCGCCCGAGTACCATCTTGAACTGGGATATCTGCATCTTACACCGACATATATATCATTCTCGCCCTTTTTCACATAATCGGAGACATCAAGCACAAACTGCGTATACCCGTTCTTCCACTCTCCGGCTTCCTGTCCGTTTATATACACGATGCTGTCCATGTAGATACCGTCAAATATTAAAAAAGTCTTTTTATCAGGATTTACTACTTCAAACCTGTTGCTGTACCATCCGGTATTTGTACCATACAGATTATGAGGATCCTCGATCATCCAATCATGCGGAATCTCAACGCTTGTAAACTTATCTGCACTCTTTACAGCAGTCTCGTAACCGGTGCCATATTCAGACTTCCAAAACTTCCAGCCGTCGTTAAAGAGTCTCTTCATATGTTTGGTCTCCTTTTTTACTAAAAAGCGTACTTTGCTGATTATTTAATCATACATTAAGTATAACTTTTTTTCGACACAATAATGTGTCATCTCGCTGACTTTTGAATAATTTACAATGCGATTGACGGCAACGCAATATATGGATTATTTCGCAAGTAATTCATCTAATTGTCAACAAAGGCGAAACACTAATATCCCATCCCGGCTTTTATGATATTTGTCTTCTCTCCTCCTATAAGTCTGTCAAGTAGCTCAAATGCGACCTGCGGAGCCGTCTGCGGGCAGTACGATGTTATGATATTGTCATCGATCACGACAGGTTCATTTATCACATTTACGCCAAATCCCGCAAGTTCTTTCTGCCTGTAAGCATCGCACAGATGATATGTTGTGCCTTTTCTTCCGGCAAGCGCACCACTCTTTCCTATAGGAAGCGCCGCAACGCAAACGCTTGCTATAGTCTTCCCGCTATCGTTGAACTTACGGATAAGCTCAAGAAATCTCTCATCATATGCTTCTTCAAAAAAGCCGAAATTATGATCTCCTCCGGGAATTGCAAGTGCATCATAATCATTTACATTTATTTCATCTATGAATTTATCTGTATTTATCTTGGTTCCCCAGAACGCACTTGGCACTTCGCGTTCAAATCCGCATGTTTCAAGCTCAACATCATATCCATATTCACTCTTCGCCCAGCCTGCCACATCATAAAACGGCGCAAACTCAAGCATTTCAAAGCCCTTACAACAAAACAGCAATATTTTCATATCTCGCTCCTATCAATCTAAAACTTGTTCCAGCTTAAAAACTACAGGTCTTGTTCCGTCTGTGCAGCATAAAATCTTTGTTTTAGGATTCTTATACCAGTCGTTGATTATATTATCTCCACTCATCAAAGCGCATAGAGAAGAATATATATCAAGCCATGCAACAGGGCAAAAACCTTCCGGCATAACAGCTCCGCCTTCATAGAAAAACTCATCTCCAACTTCAAGCACTGGACATGCGCCCGCTTTTCTTCCATCTACCAAATACTCTTCTGCAAGATCTCCATAAAATTCTTTTTTGATAACAGAAATTTTTACTCTCATACCCTCACTCCCGAATCATATTCTCACAAAAAATCCGCAACCAGTGCGGATTTCTGTAATTTCATTCAAACTGTTATAGCTATCTTCATCTCCTTCTTTACCACATCCAGAATATAGTCCCTTCAGACCTGGTTAAGCCAAGTTTTTTCTGAAGTTCAAGTGATGCTATATTATCTACTACAACCTGGCCAAAAGGTATATAGCCTTTTTCGATTGTCCGCCTTATCATCTCTGTTTCAAGCGCCATGCCATAGCCCTTTCGCCTATGTTCTTCAAAAACCTGCAAAAGCCCAATGCTTCCTTCCAAGTGCTCTCCGATAAATCCAACAACATCGCCATTTTTGTAGCCCATGATAATATTGCCGCGCTCAATAAGCTCTTTTAGCTCATCTTCACTCACAAGGCCATACTCTCTTGATATAAGAGTGAAATTTTCCATCGTTGCCACTCTATATTCAAGATTATCATAAGATTGTGCGCCCTGGTTCCCTGTAGCACTGTCAAATTTCGCTGTCTCAGAGCCAGTCGGTTGATACACTTCAGGCAGCTCTTTTGATAAGTAGGCTAGCTGATAACATTCCATACTTTCTTTGTATCCAAATTTGTCAACAGCTCTTCTTCCTATTTCAGGATTTGAAATCATTAAAAGCGGGTGAGTTTCCTTGATATTACGAGTAAGAATTTCCATTCCTTTTTCTGCATCATCACAAGCTAACATAACCCCTTTGCTGACCGTATCTTTAAGCAATATCGCATCGACATCCTTTTCGATTATTTCCGCTGTGCCCCGCTTAATTACGCGGTCTATAGACAAATTTTCAATTACTGTTAAATCCATTTATTATTTCTCCTGCAGCTATAATTCTGTCTATTTTCTGCTGATTGCATTTTTTGACAGTATATTTCTTATCCATTTCCATCAACGGCTCTTATATATTTCGTCAAAAGCTTCTGCCATGCACTCTTCAGGCACTTTAGGCAAGTTGCACTCTCCGTATTTTTCATTACAGATTTCCGTGGATATCTGATAATACCGCTATAACCATGAAATCCCCTCCCCAACATCTTTATTCTAACCTACTCTCTTCAATATATGTACCTATCACGTATACGCAATCTGATAATCACACATTTTTAAATATATCATATATCTTGCTTCCTATGAAAAGCATCATAACTATAAATACCTGAGCTTTTCGATGCTTTACAAGATGCATTAATATGTTCACAGCATCAAAAATACTACGTTTCCAGATTTTTCGATGCCGAGCCGACTCGGAAGTTTGACACCCAAAATCGCTGAAACCCAGTAATGGGTTATTTTTTTGCTCAAATTGCAAATTCTTGTATACCGTAATGCCGTATTGTGTTATAATAGAACTAGATATTGTGGAGGGTCTTACGGTGAGATTAAACAAAGTTAAATCTAAAAATGCAGTTTCTTATTACATCATCAGATCGGTCAGGAGGGATGGAAAGAATTCATCAGAAATAGTCAAAAAGCTTGGTACAGAAAAATCAATCCGGGAAATATACGGTGTGGATGATGTTGATGCATGGGCTAAAGAACAGCTCCGTATCATGAATGAAGAAGAGGCTGCTTCTGACCACAAAGTACTGATACCACTATCCACAGACAAGGTCGTTGATGCAGATGTACGCCTTGCCTTTAATGCCGGCTACCTTTTCCTGCAGCAGATCTATTATCAGCTGGGTCTGCCATCCATTTGTAAAAAGATAAAGAAAGACAGTTCCTTTGAGTATGATCTTGATAACATACTCTCAAGACTCATCTACGGAAGGATACTCTTCCCCTCATCAAAGCTCTCCTGTTATGAGCAATCGCAGGAGCTTATTGAGGAACCAAAGTTTGAACTTCATCAGGTATACCGTGCCCTTACCACACTTTCTGAGAATTCCGACATGATACAGGCAGAGCTTTACAAACGATCCCAAAAGCTTGTAAAAAGAAATACCGGTGTTCTCTTCTATGACTGTACAAACTACTTCTTTGAAATGGAACACGAAAACGGACTTAAGCAGTATGGTCCAAGTAAAGAACATCGTCCTAACCCCATAGTCCAGATGGGACTGTTCATGGACAAATCAGGGATACCTCTTGCTTTCTGTATCAATCCGGGAAATCAAAATGAACAGTTATCCTTGAAGCCTCTTGAGCAACAGATAATGCGTGACTTTGAATTATCAAAGTTTATCGTATGTACTGATGCTGGACTTTCTTCTGACGCAAACAGGAAGTTCAACAACTATGGTGAAAGAAGCTTCATAACTACCCAGTCGATAAAAAAGCTTAAAGCAGATTTAAAGGACTGGTGTCTCGCCCCTAAAGGTTGGGAGCTTGAAGGCAGTAAGAAAAAATATGATATATCAGAGCTTGAGGACACTCCGGAAAACAGAAAGAAGATTTTCTATAAGCAGAAACTTATTGAGGGCTATGACGAAGAACGGGATATAACCTTCGACCAGACCATTATTGTTACCTACTCTCTTAAGTACAAGGAATACCAGCAGACTGTAAGAAACCGCCAGATAGAAAGAGCAAAAAAGCTTATTGAAAAGCCATCTTCAGCTGATAGGCGCTCACAGAATGATGCAAAGAGATTCATAAAGAAGACTCCATTTACAAACGACGGAGAGATCGCAAGCAGGGCTATGTATGAGCTTGATGAAACAGCCATAGCTGAGGAATCAAGGTACGACGGTTTCTATGCCGTATGCACCAATCTCGATGATGATCCTGCTGACATAGCAAAGATAAACCACGACAGATGGGAAATCGAGGAATCATTCAGGATAATGAAATCCGAGTTTGAAGCAAGACCTGTATACCTGCAGCGAGACGACAGGATTGAAGCTCACTTCCTCACATGCTTTATTGCTCTTATGATCTACAGAATACTGGAAAAGAAACTCGGCGATAAATACACCTGTGAAGAGATAATAAGAACTCTCAGAAAAATGGATATGAGAAAAGTCGGTGAACATGGATATATCCCCAGCTATACAAGAACACAGGTGACAGACTCACTACATGAAAATGCAGGGTTCAGAACTGACTATGAACTGATAACCCCTAAATCAATGGCAGGGATAATCAGGAGAACAAAAGGGTTATAACACATGGTCCGCTTGTCGGACACCCTTAGTTCATATCCGCTTGTCAAACAGTCCTCATGAGTCATATATCTGTCAAGGCCGTAGCCGCGCAGCGGTGCTCTGCAGCCTTGACAGATATATGGCTCATGATAAAAAGGTAATCAAGCGGATATGAACTTGGTCCTGGCATAGATGCCCGGCTATCACATAAATTCAGAGGCTTGCCGCAGGCAAGGCTTCCTTTTCAAACAAGTTTACGCAGCATTACGCTTTTCGCGAGATAAAAATAAAGCCGTAATCCTAGATATAGACTGGGATTGCGGCTTTTTAGGTGTCAAAGACGGGATTATAGCATGACGTTTGTTACAAAAGCAATAACTATTGGTGTTTTTTCGCATTTTTCTTTGATAAAATTTTCTGCTAAAGCGGTAATGCCATTACTGATGCGCTCATCCCTTACTCCCTGCCCAAGAAACCTTGATATTTCCTTCATTGAGAGGTCTTTTAGCTCGTCCGATATCTCACTGAATTTCTCTTCATCAAGAAATCCTCTGCACCTGATATTAAGATCTGACACGCATCTTCCGGTTTTTTTATCAATACATATCTCGATTATGACTACGCCTGACTCCGACAGTCTCATTCTGTCGCAGATAACCAGGTTGTCAATCTTACTCTTTTCCCTGCCATCAATAAGTATCTCATTTAAAGGAATCTTTCCTACGATCTCGCATTTGTCCTCTTTTAGCTCAATAATATCGCCATTCTTTATGAGAAATACGTCATCAGACGATATTCCCACTTCCATGGCTATTCTCTTGGCTTCACGCCTGTATCTGTATTCACCGTGAGCGGGGATAACAAATCTTGGATGAAGCATTGTAAATAACAGCTTTAGCTCTTCGGCGCAGGCGTGCCCGGTAGCATGAAGATCCTGAAATTCTATTTTGGCTCCCTGCTCCTCAAGGCTGTTTATAGTATGGCTAAATTCAAGCTCACTTCCATGTATCGTGACCGAACTGAAAAGGACCACATCATTTTTCTTTATCCTGATGACGGGATTATTCCCTGCCGCGATCTCAGAAATACATTTTACTGATTCGCCGTGGTTTCCGGTAGTTAGGAATATCAGCTCTTCATCCTTACAATTATCAAGCATATCGTTTTCCACAAGCATATTATCGGGAATATTGATATATCCCAGCTTTCGCGCCGCCGAAAAGACATCAAGAAGAAGATCTCCTTCAAGTGCTATTTTACGCCCATATTTAAGACCGAGATTTATTATCTGCTGACCCCTTTCCATATTGGTCGCAAAAGTTACGATGATAAGCCTGTTTTTTCGATACATATTAAAAAACCTGTCGAGCTGATCGTTTACATATCGCTCCGATCTCGAAAACCCGCTTTGCATGGCGTTTGTACTATCAGATAAAACTGCCAGAACGCCCTTGGTTCCTATCGCCGTTAATCTGGCAAGGTCTGCCGTTTTGCTCATTACAGGGGACATGTCAAATTTAAAATCGCCTGTGTTAAAGATTATTCCTTGAGATGTATAGACTGCCAGCATAGCCGAATCCGGTATGCTGTGATTTCCTCTGATGAATTCGATCTTGAAATCACCTACAACTATTGTACTTCCAAACTTTATCGCTTTTGTCTTTACTTTTTTTATCCCAAAGTCCCGAAATTTCTTTTCCACCATGGCAATCGTAAGCGGAGTGCCGTAAACAGGCACGTTGATTCCGTCAAAAACATACGGAAGCGCACCTATGTGATCCTCATGACCGTGCGTAAGAATAATTCCTTTAAACTTATCGCTATTCTCCCTAAGATAGCTCACATCGGGTATTATCGCCGCAACACCGGGCAGATTATCTGGCGGAAAAGACATACCGCAGTCGATGGCGATTATGCTATCCGAAGACTCTATCAGAGTGATATTCATACCAATCTTGTCAAATCCGCCAAGCGGAATTATCTTAATACTGTCTTCCATCTAACCTCGTAATCCTTCCGTTATGCTCAATGTTTTTTATCACATATTAACATTGTATCATTTTCTTATAGTCATTTCCCCGATCATGTTTATGGAATAATAATCACGTATCTCCGAGAGATTATCTGTTATTCCAAGTATCCACATGAGCTTTGTAAGCGCCGCCTCTGCTGTCATGTCATGGGCTTCCATCGCTCCGATAGCGAGAGTTCTTTTGCCCGTCTCATATACATCCATCTTGGTGCCTTCATATCTGCACTGCGTACCTACAACAACCGCCATTCCGCCTGAAATAAGCTTATCAAGCGTCCCTATGAAGTCATGCTTTAAGAACGGCATTCCTCCGATTCCGTAACCTTCAATATATAGCCCTTTATATCCCTGGTCGGCAATTGATTCTATAAAGCTTCTATGCATGCCCGGGAACATCTTAACCATGCATACTTTATCAGAGTAGTTGTTTGAAAGAGTGAAAATACCTGTCCTTTCAGGCACGGCTGAAGTATCAATCTTCATTCCGAGAGAACTTATCGTCGCAATATTGGGGTAATTGATACTCTCAAAAGCATCAAAACTAAGTGCCCTTACTTTGGACGCCCTGCATCCAAGCATGACTTTTCTGTTGAACGCAACAAACACTCCGGGAATATTGCTTGCTGCCATATGTATCGCACATCTGCAGTTCTCCATGGCATCTGCAACGGGATTTGTTATTGATAACTGCGATCCCGTGATAACAACAGGAATTGCGATGTTTCTCAGCATAAAAGAAAGCATTGAAGACGTATATGCAAGCGTATCCGTTCCATGTATCACAACTATTCCGTCATAGTCATTCCTGCATTCGCTGATGCGCTGCGCAAGTGCCGACCAGTCATCCGGAAAAATATTTGCACTGTCCAAAGAGCAGAAATCTTCTATCTCAATATCCGTATCCCCCGAAACCATCTTCAGCTCTTTCTGCATATCATAGATTGACAAGCCCGGTATAAGGCCGTTCTTCTTCATAACCGAAGATAATGTTCCGCCTGTGTTGATTATAAGTATTCTCTTACTCATTGTTCTTTCCTTTTATTTCTACTTCAATTTCAAAAGTTGTGGATTCGCTTATGGAATCCTCCTATGTAAGAATAAAAAAGAGCTTGGAAAAGTGCAAGCACTTTCCAAGCTCTTTATAAAATCAGTGTTTATGCAATCCGATAAGAATTACTCTACGATTGTAGCAACCTTACCTGATCCAACTGTACGTCCACCCTCACGGCTTAACGTTAATTATATCTATTTGAAAAACCTTGATTCTACGTGGTTTCTGTTCGCATATATCTCATGTATTATCTTTTTATATACCAAGTATAGCCATCGAAAACTAGCTCTTGCTCCTTATCTTTAAAAATCGGAGTTAAAGTATCCTTCATCCAGCTTCTAACCTGTGATTCATCCATCTCACCACTTTCAATTCTGGCATTAACATTGGATTGTATCATCATAAAGTCTATAAAGTCGTCCAAACAAAAAGAATGAATGAGTTCATAATTGATCTGCTTATACATTTTCAGGCCACTTATTAAGTCTGCATCAGTCCAAATATTCTCTTTACGCGGCGGCTTAGGGAATCGTTTCAAATACTCATCCTGATACCAACTTGTATATTCGGGAACATTCTTCATTTTATCTGTAATCCAGAAATCATAAATTATAATAAAACACCCATCTTTGGTCACTTTGATGAGATTTTCCATAAATTTCTTTTCATCAACCCAATTGACCATCCCTGCTGCTGATACCACATCATACTTTTCATCAGGTATCAAAGTATCTTCTGCTTTGGCAGTATAAAAACTATAGGCTTCGTCTGATCCATATAATTCATTGCAGACCTCTACCATTGATTCTGCAATATCTGTACCTGTCACATGCCTGCAAATAAGCTTCAGCGCTTTAGTTGACAGCCCTGCACCACAGCCAACATCAAGCCCATTACTGAATATAAAATCATCGGGCAAATCACAATCTTTTCTAAACCTGTCAATTACACCTTTATGTAACCATGGTCTTTTTGCGTACCCCTCGGCAATTCTTTTTGAATTAAATGATTCATTGTTCATTATTCATCCTCCGTTTTTTAACACTGTAGTTTCAAAATTGCAATCAATTCTTCTCCGTCCATATCCCCGGTCTCCATGAATCCAAAAGACTCATAAAGAGCTTTCGCCACCTTATTGTCTGGTTCATATGATAGCCAACAATATTCTGCTCTGCCACAAGGAAACGTCTTTATAAACTCAAGCGCAAGTTCTATTGCTTTTCTGCCATAGCCCTTTTGCTGATATCTCTTATCTATCATCAACCGCCAAAGATTATAGTTGTTGTTTGCAATTGCTGGAGCATCGTCCCAATAATCATCTTTGTCATATCCAATCATGACAAATCCCACAAGTGAATCATCATCATAAATCCCAAATGGAAATGCATAACCATTATTGGTAATAGTCGTGTAAGCCTCAATGATACTAACCTCATTAGAAGCGACGAATTCTCTCTGGTCTTCATTAACAGATAGTTTTAATATATCCCAAACATTTTTACCATTTATCTTCTCAAGTCTTAACATATAGTCTCTTCCTTCTTACTAATTTCCCAGTAGTATAGTTATAGCTTTTTCAACATCTTTTGTAGTAAGGCCAACCTCAGCATCTGTCTTTACCTGATGTTTTTCAATCTCACTATTATGCAGTTCAAGATCATCAAGTACTACCCAATTCGCAGAGGGATTATCTTTTAACCACAAAAGTATTTCATCAGCTTTAACCAGGCTAAACTTCTTGGTCTTTCTTATCTCTTCCGTAGTTAAGTCTGGTGTTACTCCTGCAATCGAAATGCCTGCTTCCTTCATTGTGTTAGCCAAAAAATCTGCTTCCGTCCTTAATGGTTTCATCGTTTCATCAAACCAAAATCTCCAGCCAGAATGAAGAATTATCTTAGCATTAGTTCTTTTCACAAGGCTTCCAAGTAACTTTACAGCCTCAGAATCAATATATTTGCCATTACTAATCTCACGTTGATGTTCGTTGTCCCAAAACTTCGAATTAAGGACTCCATCCACATCAAGGAATATTACATTGCTCATAATACAATCCCTTACTAACGTTTTTATATAAAATATCCTCATCAGTATCATAGATAGCTATTTTTAGATAAATGTGTTTTTTACAATTTGCCTTTTATATATTACGTGTTATATACCCAATAGAATATCAGAATACTTCTTGCGTCCCAGCTCGCCAAAATCAAGTTTCTTTTTCTCAAAACCGTAAATAAGCATACCTTCTTTACCTTGTTCAAGTTCAGCGCATACTTTTCCTGACGCATCTACAAAACATGTCGGTGCAGTTTGATTAGGAAAAGTTGCATTAACTGTCAAACACGGAGTTACATTCTCTACTGCTCTGGTTATAATGTGACTTCTTATAAGCTGATATCTGTTATCATCTGCCTTATCAGCAACATCATAGAAAAGAACTATATTCAAATCTGTGTTTTCCAAATACAATTGCCTGAAGTATTCCGGAAATCGTATTTCATAACAGATTCTTACTCCAACACGCAGGCCAGCGATATCAAAAATTCCAGCTTCTTCACCAGCACTAAAGTTATCTGCGTCCCAACCATACAAAGCTCTTTTGCCGTACCACTGCATAAGCTTGCCCGGAGAAAAATAATATGCTCTGTTATAGTATTTGCTGTTCTCATAAGCGATTGTTCCGATAATAATGCTGATTCCGTATTCTTCAGACATGCTTTGAAAATCAGCTAATATTTCACGTATTTTACAATCATCCACCTCTGCTGAACTTTCAATATCACGAGGGGGATAACCTGACAAAGAGCATTCTGGAAAAACTATAAGCTCAACCTTTTGCCCAGAAGCTTCAACTATAGCTCTTTTGATTGTTTCTATATTGTCATTGATATTCCCAGATACTGCAAATTGATAAGCTGCTATTTTCATAGTACCTCCAGAAGTTCTGATAAACTATCCACTTCATAATCCGGTCTTTCGCTTTCATCAGAGAAAATCCAATATTTCCCCATGCCTTGCTTAACCCAGATAGTTTTCATTCCCATTTTCTTAGCAGGAACAACATCATTATCGATTCTGTCACCAATCATAACCGCATGTTCAGCTTTGCAGTCAGCCCGCCCAAGAGCAATTTCAAAAATCCGTGGATCGGGTTTTGAAACCCCTTCTTCAGCAGAAGCAATCACCAGATCAATAAACTGCAGAATACCCCATGCCTGCAGACGAGCCGCAGTTCCTAAACTTTGATTTGCAATTACTCCAATTTTATATTTTGCTTTTAAAGCTTTTAAAACTTCAACAGTTTCTGGATACAAACGCTCGTCTTCTTTAGGCCATTTTGGCTTTGGAATTCCATATTTGTCCATTACCGCCAGATCGCCCTTATCGTTTTGTCTGTAAAAATCCAGAGCTTCTTCCTGAATCAGTTCATAAGGTTTACCGATTAAAGCAGCCGCTTCCCGAAGTCTGGTTTCGTAAGCCTTACTTTCATCAACCAGTGTGTTTCCCACATCAAAAAATAACCATTCTATACACATTTTTTTCGTATCCGCAAATTAAATTGTTCATGTCATGTTTTAAAATCCATGATCTTATTCTTGTTTATTATCCCGTTATCAATAAATATTTTGTTTTGGCTTTTTTTGCTTTGTGTAAAGCCACTGACTTGTGCTAACTGCTTATAGGATTATTTTATTTCTGCCTCATATTTTTGTATTCTTTGAATAAGCTCTTTTTCTTTTGGGCTAAAGTCCTTTTCAGAAAAAGCAGGATTTACTTTATACCAGTCAAATTCAGAAAATATTTTGTTCAAATCTGCAGATTTAAATTTATAACCATGTTTTGCATATACCAGATTTCGTAATAGTCTTAAATCCGTTTTTGAGGATTTGTATTTATCAATATTTAAATCTGGATAATTGCTGTCATCCCAAAAAAATAATGGTATTGTTTGAACAATTTTATCTGTCCTCTTAATATCCCATTTGCCTACTGCTTCGGTTGTATAAATAT
>JAEEGG010006470.1_pt1 | contig 27468 bp, 25 predicted proteins | sample 9134161 | NCBI WGS metagenome assembly JAEEGG01 (sample SAMN16246543, study PRJNA631951) | gut metagenome | biome: gut microbiome; feature: rumen; material: CR-attached | host: Bos | place: Iran: Karaj | collected 2018-10 | reverse complement strand
ACCGCAGGTGAATAAATAATATCATCGTTAGCAAGGTTGTCATCAACCTCGCAATGCTTTTCATAAAAGTTTTTACGCATATAATCAGAAGAAAGACTGTCGTACAAGGTGGAACAACGGCATAAGCATTCTTCCTGCGCTCTAGCTCCGTGCTTTACTCCCCCACCCGGACAAAAGCTACTTGCAAAATTTAGGACTGTAGTTTTCTGTCCTTTATAATTTGCAGCGGCTTCGAAGGATCGTTTTTTAGAAACTACAATTTCACACTTTTCCGTAAACCGATTTCTGTCACATTTAATTTCATCAGCCTCGGCATAAAGCCTTGCATTTTTTCTGGTGTTACTGCAGCTTTGAATCAAGACCGGATTTGTTGTATATTGAGTTTGTGTATCTTTAAATATTTGTGCTAAGTCTGATTTCATGATTTTGGTCTCCAATTAAAAGTGGCTGAAAAACTTTGCGACTTTTTATATAAATAATTATAGATTATTTTAAGACGATGTCAAAATTTATTAACCCCTACCACTCTCACAAAATGATAGACATCCGGATCTTTCATGTTATAATGGGAGTATGAGTAGAAAGCTTAGTGATGAAGAAAAACGGCAGAATGTGCTGATTCGGGAAGAACGACAGTTCGAAAAAAAGGCTGCGGCAGAAAAAGAACTTGATATCCGCTGTTATGAGATTCTGCAGATTCTTAGAGAAGCGTCTGATGATTCTCTGGTTCAATACAATTCAAAATATTTCGCAAAACATTTTAAAATTTCAGAACCGACAGTTTTCAGACTTATTGAAAAGTTAAGAAGACAGCATCTGATTAAAGAGAAGCTGGTCAATGGAAGCTACGCCATCGATCCGGATTTTGAAGAATTCTTTTATTCCGAAGAAACCAAAAAGAACATTGCGCTTGTTGCAAGCTTGCGCGGACTTTTGCAGCAGTATAAGGGCACTCCACTTTTTGAAAGTGTGACCAAACTCATTTATTTTCTTCAGCCTGAGGTTGCCAAGAACGATGCGGTGCTTTCTTCTGGACGCGTTGTTGTTTCGCCACAGATGGAGTTTGATGTAAATGTACGCAACTGGGACCGCGTTTATATAGCACTTAACAGAAATCAGAAAATCAGATTCCGATATAACAAATCATACACAAACAAAAAATCTCAGCGAATCATCTGGCCTTATCAGCTGATTTTGGAAAACGGTTCAGTTTACGTCTGGGGCTACAGCGAATATGCCGATGTGATTTTGATGTATGATCTGAACTTTATGTCCGACATTGTAATTTTGAATGAGACTTTTGAGCTGCCGGATGATTTTGATATTAACAATTTCAGCGGTGGCGGAAGACTAGGCGCCTTTGCAGGAGACACCATCGAAAAATTCAAAATCCGATTTACAGGCTATGCCAAAGAATGGATTAAAAATCACAAATGGGCCGACGACCAGAACTTTACCGAAGACGAAGAATCAACAACAATCAGTTTTAGTTCCAGTCAGTTCGAAAAAGTTTTTGAAACAATGCTCAGCTGGGGACGCCAAGCCCAACCACTCGCCCCTGCCCGCCTTGTAAAACGATGGAAAGAAGAAATCAAAGCCATGTCCGAGATGATTGATGGAGGAAAGAAATAATGGGAAAGAAAGATTTTGCTGCACCAGTAAAAGAACCAAAGCTTACAGTGCCTCAAATTCTTGATTACTGCAAAAACGAACTTGGCATAACCTTCAACATCATGGATGAACAGAAGGCCCAGGAGTTCCTTCATAAGAACAATTATTTTTTCCGCCTCAAACAGTACACTGAGATTTGCTTTGAAAAAACAAAGAGCGGAAAATATCAGGGTCTGGACTTTGGCCATCTTGTTGAACTATCCACAGTTGATATGTTTTTGCGAAAGCTCTTACTCAAGATGACAATCGACCTTGAACATTATCTAAAGGTAAATCTTGTAAATGACTGCCAGACAAATCCGGACGACGACGGCTATGGAGTTGTAAAAGCATTTTTTGAGCAGGAACCTTATGTTCAGAAAACCGTTGAAAAAGGCACAAACTTTTCGTGCTACAGCGGAATGGATATAGACGCGTGCCTGGCCTACCCTGCAGTTTGGAATATTGTAGAGCTGATGGGCTTCCACGATTTTACTAAATTCTACACATTCTATTATGACTACTTCCATTTGAAATCCGAATTCAAGTGTCACATAGATTCCATCCGTCGCATAAGAAACGCTGCTGCCCACAACTCCTGTATGCTGTGCAACTTCAGATCTATTCAAAAATTTAATTACGACGTAGAAATCAACTTTGAACTTTTAAGCGCCGGCCTAAAAATCGGCCCAGGTGTAATTTCCTCTTGTTTGAAAGTGCCGCTCCTCAACGACTTTGCCGTTATGCTTTCTGTTTACACAAGACTCCTGACTTCTCCAAAAGTAAAAGAAAAAACCTTCGAAGAAATGAAAGACTTCTTTGACAACCGAATGATCCTTCACAAAGATTATTTTGAGCGCTACACAGCCATCAAAAACGCCTACCAGTTCGCCCGCGAGGTGCTGGGGTATTATTCTGACAAATAAGTAAATGTATGCTATAATGTAAACATTCATGGAGGTTCCTATGTCATATGATACAGTAGTTGATCAGGTAAAAACTCTTCCTGAAAAATGTCTCGAAGAAGTTTCAAGATATATTGATTATATAAAGTATCAGTACAATCTTGATAATATGAACTTGGAGCCTCTTAACGAAACACAAGAAGAATTTAATACCAATATGCAAAAAGGTCTTGATGATGCAAAAGCAGGACGTGTTCAACCTTTAAAAGAAGCTTTTGCTGATATAAGAAGGCAGTTTGCATAATGAAATATGAAGTTGTAGTTTCTGATCAGGCAAAAAAAGATATTGCCCATACGTATTCTTATATTCTTAACACCCTCCAATCACGTATAAATGCTGATGCTGTTTTACGCAGGTTATATTCTGCAATTGATGAATTATCGTTTATGGCAGGCAGCCATCATTTATATCCAAATGAACCCTGGCATTCCGAAGGTGTTTATTATTTCTCTGCAAACAAACATGCCATTTTTTATATTCTAAAAGAAAACGAAGATAAAACAGAAAGCGATGGTGTTGCAATCGTAATCCATGTCTCAAATGCTTCTAGAGATTTGGATGCGGTGTTAAGAGGAGAATAAAAATCTTCCGGGTTCATATGAAGCATATCGTTAAGAGTGTATGAAAAAGAATGAAGAGACTCAGATTTTTTCATTCGGCGTTTTGGCTGTTTTTTAACTGGCGAGTTGGCACCTGTGCTCCTCACCTAATAATTTATCCAAGGATTCCTCGTGACTCTGCGGCTGCCGCATTTGGGGCATTTGGCGATTTTTATTTTTTTGAAAAGATCGTCAAGAAAAGAGGGGCCGCTTGGATTTGGGCCAACGAAGTGGTGATGGCATTTTAAGCAAATTAATGGGACAGGTTCTCCCTTTCTTGGTGGTACAACGTTGTTTGTCATAATCTTATCCTCCTTACCAAAACATCTTCACCAACACCGGTCTGACAACCCAGAAGACGATAACCGTATAAGTGGCAACAATCCCTGCAAACAGCGCTACCCTCTTCCAGAAGTATCCAACAAAGAAGTCAATCAGCTGCGGAATGCGTGGCACGGTTTTCAACGCGGGCACGTATGCTGCTCCAACATCGATCCCGGCGTATGTAAGCGCAATGAACGGGAAGCTGGATAGGACGTACTTTTCAATTCCGGTGTGAAGGCTTTTCTCCCGCAACACGCTTTTTGTTACGCCAACGGTTTGTGTGCCATATGACCTGCACCACAAAATAACACGCACCCAGAAGAACACGGCGGCGGCTGCAAAAAATACTACGGCTACAATAGCAGACGCTTTTTCTCCAAAAGGCCTCAGCGCCAGAATCAAAATCCCAACAAGATTTATCAGGAAAGTGATTCCTGAATTAATCGCGGTTTTTTTGTACAGTTGTTTCAATTTTAATTCAATTTTGTCGCAGGCTTTGGAAACGAGGGCCTCTACTCCAACCTCGATGGCAACTGGGGCGGCCAAATTAAGGGCTGCTTTTCCCAAGGTTGCAAGGCGGGAGGCAACTCCTTTCCAATAGCCGGATTTGTTAGAACTCACGTCTAAGATTCCTTGCCTTGTGCGGCTTCCCATTCTTCGAATCTTTTTATGGCGGTGCCAAAGGATGCTACGCAGGTTCCTAGGACGGCAGCGTCATCTAATAACCCAACAACCGGGAGAAAATCTGGAATCAAATCAATCGGTGAAAAAACATACAGCAAAGTCATGATTATCGATACAATAGTTGAAACAGGAACTTCTTTGTATTCTCGCTTTGAATAAGCTTTAATCATTCTGAAAAAAGTTTTTACTTGATTCATGAATTTTGAAAGAGCGGAGTCTTTCATTTTGGCCATTATTTGCTCTTCGTTTTCTATGACTTTCTCTTCGTTTTCTTTTGAATAGGACTGATATTTAAAACTGTTAAAATAATTTTCGGCTTCTTTCTTTTCTTCGTCTGTCAATTTATTCTTTGCCATAATTAACCTCGTTTTGCTAAAACTAAAATGTCCTCATTACCTACATTCTATAACTATTCTAAACCAGAGGATAGACCCCCCTGGCTCAGAAATGTTAGTTATTTTTTGCAAGCTGATTTTTGAATTCGGCAACAACCAGATCGGCAGTTGGAATTTCGCCTTTGGTTTTATTAAATACCGCCTTCAAAGTTGCGATATACAATTCTCCTAATGCTGTTGTGAGGGTTCCCGCTGTTGCTCCAGATACCACAGCTCCAACTATAGTTCCAGCCCCTGGGATGCATTTTAAGATTGCACTTACGATTGCTTTGCCTCCAAGGGTTGCTGCCGAAGTTCCAAGCATTGATGATACGAGGGTTCCCAAAAGCCCCTTTGATAAATCCAAGCCGAAAACTTTTGAGATTCCAGCAAGCATTCCAACTTCGATAGGAACAAGTACTGCAGCATCGGAAAACGGAATTGGACTGGCACCTGTAGCAATAGCAGCGGTTGTAGCACCAGCAATGATTCCTTGAGCTCTTGAAACCTTCTGTTTGAGAGAAGCTTTTTGTGCAGCAGCTAAAGCGTTTCTCCTCCCTTCTGGGAGCACCTCTTCTGTGAGGTCAATCAGTTTTTCAAGATTCATTGGTGTAAGCTCAATTCCTTCATCAAGGATTTCTCCAATCGATCTGATGCGGATTACATTCTTTGCCTTTGGAAGAAGATTTTCAACATCGTTCTGGAAGCCGTTGTCTGCACGAGCCTTAGTGATGATTACAATTACAGGAACATATTCTGCAAGCATATCAACGAGTTCAATTTCTGCATCTTCAACTCGTCTTGAATCTTCGGTAATGCAAACCCAAGCCACGTGGAGCTGACGGTTCAGGTCAGTTTCATTTCGTCTTTCAGAAATCAAAGTCTTTAACTCGCTGATGGTTTCCTTGTATTCGATTGTCTCCAAGCCCCTGGTATCAAAAATTGATAGAGGGATTCCTTCTTTTGTGATTTCCCGAGTAGTCTTTGTTACAGGTTTCCCCTGCCCAGTTTCAGCCATGTTTCCTTGAAAAACCGAATTGATCAAAGTGCTCTTACCAACACCGGTTCTTCCCGCAATGATGATGTTGATGTGTCCTGTTTCCTTCTCAACCTTTTCACAAGCGTCCTTCATAATTTTACCAAAATCGAAATTTTCCATTTCGTACCTCTAAATTTTTTTTGCCGGATGATTTGGCCCGCCAACGACAGGTGGAACGAAGTTCCGTCATCCTGAGCTTCTTGTGGTCTCTGCCACACCAAATCTATAGCAAGCTCCGTGCCAAGAGAAAATTTGTGAAAAATGGGCATTTTTTGGGGTTAAAACATGGGTTAGGTGTAAAAAGTGAAATTTTTAAAGGTGTAAATTTGCACTTTTTAGTGCTTTGTAACACACCCTAATATTGATTCATTTCCACATACGATTTATAATTATTTATATGGCTGATACTTTACCTACTGTAATAATTTATAAACCCGAAAACATAATTGGTATAAATAGAACGCTGACGGATTTTGCTAAATTAAACATTGCATTAAAAACAATAGAAAATCCTGAAAAAATAAGTCAGATTTCTATTTATACTAAAACCATTAATATATCACCTACAGAATTCCCGGAAAAAAAATTTTCTTATGTTAAAGAGGAAAATTTTAGGGAGATTATAAAAGATCCTGTAAATACTTACTTTTACTATTTTGAAAATGACAAAATTTCCGAAGAAGAAATTCGTTCTTATTATGAAAAATCCCCTGAGCAATATGTAATAAGAAGTTTTAATATCAAAGGGGAAGAATTAATTCCATATTGGGTCCAAGATAAATCTGACAAAGATGATGATAAAATAAAATGCGATGATTTGTATTTATTCTGCTCGAAGGATGAACTTCATAATATAGAAAATATGACAGTAATAAAAAAGCCGATTTTCTTAATTGGAGAACGAGGTACGGGAAAAACAACAATCGTTGAGAAATATATTAAACAATGCCTGGGTACTCCAGATAAAAACTTTGTTTCTATTGCTTGTGGAACGCTTGAACCCGCACTGGCAAAAAGTGAATTATTTGGTTATGAAAAAGGTGCGTTTACAGGTGCCATCAAAAGAACCGAAGGAAAAATAAAAAAAGCAAACAATGGATGCTTATTTCTTGATGAAGTACAGGATTTAAGCAAAGAAGTCCAGCGAATGCTTATCAAAGGAATTGAAGATCATAAGTTTTATAGAGTTGGCAGTACAGAACCTTATGAATCAAATTTCTTTTTGGTTTGCTCAAGCAATAGACCAATGTCTGAATTGAGGCAAGCATTGTATGACGATTTTTATGATAGAATTTGTTTTTTACCTCAAAAAGTAAAATCTCTTGAAGAACAAAAAACTGAGGATGGAAATTTTATTTCTAAATGCCTTCCAATTATCTGGTTAAATTACAAACTGAAATGTTCCAGCCCATATCAGTTTCCTGGATATCATCGGCTTGAAGAATTTGATATCCCGTCTCAAAAAGATCCTATTAAAAAAAGATTGATAGATGTTCTTATGAATAATAATCTCAAGGGTAATTATAGAGATATTAACAAGCTATTAGGATATTTAGAGTTATATGTTTTTAATGCTAAACTTTTTAATCCGCCACCAAGCAACGAAACAATAAACAAAAACATAAATTTCGCAATCGAAAAATGGCAGGAATATATAACAGAAAGAAATCTCACTGAAGAAATAAATAATGCTCCGGAAACTTTCTCTGATGATTTTATAAAAAATCAGACATGGAAGAGCTTAAACAAAATGTTCAAATCATGGGTTGCCGAACAGGGTGTGAGAATTTATGGTTCTGTAAATGCGGCTGCTGAGAAGCTTGCGGTAGACAAGAATGTTATCAGGAATAATCTACAAGATAAGAAAACGACTGATTTGGAAAGTTAGCATTTGGCGTTTTGGCACTTTCATATTTGGCGTTGCGGCTGGATTATTATTCATAAAGCTTAGACTTATCCCTCCACCACTCCAAAGGCCTGTAAGGAAAATCCCAGGATTCATCCGAATCACAAAGCTGTTGCAGAATCTTGTAAGCAACATGTATAGGAATTTGCTGCAAGATAGGATTTGCATACATTTTGCGAAGGTCTTCCAGAGACGTAGCAGGTTGTTCGATAGTCTCAACCCTTGGATGGTCAGCTTCTATAAGGGGATCAACACCTCTCTGTTTTGCAATTCGCTTGCGTCTGAGCTGTTCATTAAGAACTGCATACCTCTGGGCAAGTATGGGATCAATGCCCCCACCGCCAAACATACTTACTGGGGAAATGCACATGATTATACCTCTTGTATAGTATAGGCTCGGGGGCTATCATTTGGTGAGAGAATCCTGCTATATTTTACAATGGTAAAACGTACGGAACACTAACCATAAAATAGTAATCATCTCCTCGTATTTCATCTTCCAGGATAATTATATGATCTTTAATGTCCCATGTTTCTTGAGGAATTACACTCCCCTTCCTTACATACAGACGATGGTCTCCCCCAAGATTCATAAGATAATAAACTGTATAAGGCAACTTTGTAGACTCTTTAATTGCAATAATACTGAACTCGCGTGTTTGCCCTTCGATTGAAATTGTTATAAAATCACCTATTTTCATTTTAAAACCTCAATTCTTGCATGAATAACCGTTCCAACTTCGGGTTTATCTGCAGCTGCTCCTGATATAATTCTGTACTGCACCCTAGTTACAACTTCGTTTTCATTTTTTGAATTAATGACATCATTTACAGAAAAACCAACAAAAAAGCTGCAAATTGAAAGTAACAACATAAATAAACACATCATAAAGGTTCTTAGTGATTCTTTTGTCATATTTTAAAACTCCTTATAATTTAAACCTATCTAAATAATCCAGAATACTTTCTGTTTGCAAGCCAGCACTATATTCATCATCATAAGAATTATACCCATTAACAATAATCTGTCTGGAGTTTTCATATCTGAAAATTTGCATTCTTATCAACTTGTGACCAATGATGCTATGAGCATACATTCTAGTATCAGTTATTTTTTTATAATCCCAAACCTCATGTGGATTTATAGGATTAATGGAAAAAAAATCCCATGTCTGTACAAAAACAATTATGTCAAAATCTATTGAAAGAAATTGCTTTTTTATAACTGATTCCCATTCACGAACTCTTGCAAGATAAAAAGGATCCTTGGTATTTGCTTGAGTTCTCCAGGGAGTTTTACTTAGACAAATTAAACTGACACAGGACAACCCCTCCCTTAATTGAGTCCAAGACAGATTATCAGAATATTGGCATCGGTTTTTTAATGCAAATGCAATTTCTGCTAGCCTTACACATTTTTTATTCAAGTCTTTCAAACAATGTGTTTCAAGCTTATAAACAACATCTTCTATATTCAAATCTACATCAAGAGGAGCTTGTATATTCCCACTACTCTCTACCAATGGTTCTTTCAGGACGACCATCAACTTAAATGGAGACTTTTCATAAAACTCTGGATAAAGAATTCCGTCTTTTACACAACCGCATAAAAGGGGATATTTCCTTTTTTGCAGTTGTTCAACTTTATCGAATTCTTTGTCAATATCACTCATCATCAGAGTCATCCTCAATACACCTTCTGCCTGAGTCATCAGAAAGCTGATAGCCTATATCAATACCGCTATCTTCGTCTTCGAAATTCCAGCTAAGTTCAAACTCTGTGCCATCAAGTGCAGATTCTTTGTTGTGGTACTTAAATCCAATTTTAAATGAATTCTTTTGTTTTTTCATATAAGTCTCCTTTGTATTTTTTTTCGCTTTTTATTATGTGAAGAGTTTATAGAATTCCGTTATGAATTAAATAGTTGTGCCACCATGACCAGCTAAATCCAGATGCAGGATGTTCCATTTCATAGCAAGGGATAATCAATCCAGAATCTGTAATATAAGTACCACATCTATATTGAAAACCATTATATTCGCAATCTTTACTTGCTTTATAATTAGTATAAGGCAGAGCTTCCCACAATCTTCTGCCCCAAACGAGAATAACATCTGGTTTCAGTTCCTTTAGTACTTCGAAAAAAGCAGCTTCTGATTCATCAAATTGCCATTTTTGAGGACTTTCACGAGGCTTTGAAACACAAGATTGTACATAGTTATAAAAGGCAACAGAATTCCAAATTAGTTTTCGTTCATCTTTATTTGTACTATGGCCTACAAGGGCTCTTTCAAATGTTGTATAAGCTTTGATTGGAATATTGGTATATGCATGATCATACATTATATCTTGTGTCATAGTTTTGCCTATATCTTTTCCATGATGGCTTTCACCTAATACCAAGATTCTTTTGCCAAAACAACCACCATTTTGATAATTGTTTCCTTTCCAGTACAAAAAATGAATATTCGACATATATCCTCCTTGCTAATAATAGCAATTTAAAATATATCATATTTTAGGACAAATGGTAGGTGGACTAACTGTAATATTAAAAACTGTTGTTTTATACTTTATTCTAGTTTGAATCAATAATTTTCAGTAATTCTTTATAGAGACTGGCAACTTCTTTTTCTCTTTGTTTTTCGGTTTGGATGTGTTGTTTTTGTAGATTAGAATAAAAATTGATTAAGTATTTATATAAATAATCTTTTAAAGAAAAATCAACAAAAGCGAACCCATATTTATTGAGAATACTTTCAGTTTGTTTACAGTCAAATGAAGCACAAATGCAAGCTTGAAATATAAATTCTTTTAATCCTTCGTTATTTTCCGGTTCCTTCTTTTTTTTGACTCCACAATAAAATTCTGTTTTAAATTTTATTATATCTCTATATGATGAACAAGTATAATTATCGCTTTCTGGAAAGATTTTATATATTCTTGTAGCAAGCCTTGTCCATGTAGTTATATCATTGTTATTTAACTCTGTAACATGAAAATGTTCTTTATATTTATCATTACTAACAGGTACTCGTTGAAAGATATATAGAAAATCTCTAACTATCGGATTGAACATTGTATAATCAAAGTATGTTTCTAGAACTTTTTTAATTAATCGATACGGAACAAATTTAATTGTAAAATTATTGGAATCTTTAATTTGACGTAATAATCTATGTTTATAAACATAGAAATTTTGATCTTTTTGCTTACATTTATTTATAAATGTGTGGAAACGATTGATTAAGGCATCTTCATTATCTATATCAAAATAAAATTTTGTTCGTTCCTTATATTCTTTAAAATCTTTAGTAAGCGTATTATTATTAAATATTTCTAAAAACATATACCTGAAGTTGTTTTTTGTGAATAAAGACTCTTGAAGTTTTTGATTTTGAAAAGTTTGAATTCCATTCATAGAACTACAAATTCTAAAAACAAAATCTGAATTTATTTCATATTCTTTTTCCGAAGAATTATTTTGTTTTTTATTGATATTTAATGAATCATCAATAGAAATTTTTTTAGAAAAATTCTTTAAAAAGTTAAATATGTACGGTATATTTTCATCGACTATAATCACAAAAGTATCTGAAGGAAATCTATTTAAAATCAAAAATAATGAATTAAAGAAATCCTCTAGATTCGTGAATAAAACAGTTGGGAAGAACGATAACCTGATAAAAAAACTATCTATATCGCTTTTCTTTTGGTTTAATGCTAATTGAATCAATTTCTCAAGATTAAGCCAGATATTATCTTTATTGGTCCCTTCAAAAAGTTCATAGAAATTTAATGCCCTTTTTGTATAATCCATATACCTATTCGAATCTGCATTATTTGATATTATAAACGAGCTAAAAAGAGGGCCTTTAATACTTTGTCCAATTTTTAGTGGATTTTGTAATTTTTCTAAGTCTTCATCAAAAATGACTCTTTCTTGTTCCTTAAAAATTACTGTTGACTCTATGATCCCATAGCCGCCAAAAAAAATATTAGAACCAGAATCATTTTTGAATTCATATAATAGATTAATTGATTTTTCTTTGGCAGCAGGCCATGGGGTTGTTGAACTTATAATATAAACCATGAAAGAAAATCTCCACTAATTCTATTGTTTATTTGAAAGAATTTTGTTATTTCGAATTTTACATCTACCATTTTATGAATCCACTTGGACTACTTTTTCAATTGTTTCATGATTTCAGAAAAAAATAGTTCTGGTTCATTTTGTATATGTTGATAGTATTGTTCGTATGGAAGTTCTTTTCTATACTGATTCCATTGATCTTTTTCCCAGCCTTCTAATTCTGAGAATCTATTCGAAAATGTTTTTGAAAGAATTAATTCAATTATTTCATTCTTACTGAAATCATCAAATGGAAAAACAAGTTTTAACCAACCTATTTCATTTGAAAAGATTATAATATTTGGATAACTATTCCATTTAATATCTATCTTATTGAATGGAAACATTTTACATTTATTTAATTCATTTCTGTCGAAATAGAAGAAGAAATTTCTTTTTACTATTCCAGGCCTTATACTTTCTGGATAAATATAATTCAGTAATCTGCAAAAGTGTGATTCGTATTCTCTAAACTTTTCAATATTATCTTTTTTAATATCATCCAAATACACACGTACTTCATTATATAGAGTAGCTCTCTCTCGAACAGTCTGTTTATTAATTTTGGATTTTTCGATACTAAAGAACTGCAGCATATCTGAAAGAACAGAATCTAAAAAGTCTTTTTCTCTTTCACGAAGACCAAAGCGTCCATCAAGATAATCGATATATTGAATAAGAGCAGATTTTAAATATATTTCTTTACTAAAGTCCAAATACGATAATATATCTTTGAAAAATGGCAGTAAATCTTCCTTGTAGTTTATCTCAATGAAGCGACCAGTTTCATCTTCTTCTACACCAAGAATCTCTTTTGCATATGGAGTCAAACTACAATCAGAAACTTTTTTTCTACCATCATCGGTTAGATAAACAACATATATTTGTTCTGGATCAATATTTCCAAATTTGTTCGCACTATCTATATATCGTTGGATTTGTTTATCTTGATCAATAGCCCACTGAATCTTGTTTTCAATAATAATAGCATTTTTTTTATCTTGATAAATATATCCATCAATGTCTGCCCATTGATATTTAAACTTTGGAGATACAAAATTCTCAATTTTGTTTGTGTCTTCTAATCTCTCATTTAATAATTCAAGAAATTTTTGAAGAATATAGTAATTATTATCACGAGTGAATTCCAAAAGTTTCATGAGGATTCTTGTATGTGCATTTTCGTTAGCATGGAGCTCATCAATGAGATTGATATCATAGGCTTTTTTCTGTAGATTTAGTTTTATTAATTCATCTAGCTTGTTATAAAAATCTTCCTTAACGGGCTTTATCATTTGTATTTCCCCATCTGATTGTATTAGATAAAATCAAATATAGTTTATCATTGAAGTAAAAATATAGCAAATTTACTTTTGTCGTTATATAACCACCCCCATCCTATACAACGCAATATACGTAGCTTCATCAAAATTCTCATACCCCCAGTCACTATGCCAATGCCCGAAGAACCATTTTTTGTAGGTCACGAGGGAATCAATCTTATCATTAAAAACAACAGTGGAATCTAGAGCAAGTTCAGCGAGATTATCTTCATTAGAAAAATATGGATCTATACAGGCAATTCCTGCAGTTGGGCCGGTATGGGACAGAACATAATCAAACTGACTTCCCTCCGATTGGATTTTTTGAATACAAGCTGCTTGTTCAGCCTCTGTCCAGCGTTCCTGTGGCCACCAGGATTCGTGAAGGGTTCTGAAGGCTTTATCTTCACTTAGAGCTCCTCCAAGAATAAGGAAGCGCTTCCCTTCAATTTCATAAATCTCCCCACGATTTAAATAAAAGATATTTTCACTAACCTTTCCAAGAGTTGCTCCAAACATTGGAACCTGTGGCAGCTTAGCAATCATATCGTAATTATCATGGTTGCCTGGAACCGCAAGAAGCTTGAAGGGCTTTTCGTTATACCATTTAAGAAGATGCTTGTCTGTTTTGTCTGTTGGATGTGTTCCCTGTTCGTCTACAGGGCATTTACACCAGGGCAGGCCAAAATCTCCCAAAACAATTGCATAAGTAATTTTAGAATAATCCTTCCCCTGCTCCATGCAGCAGAGTTTCATATTCTTGGTAGAGAGATTTGACATGTCGTTTACGTTGTGGGTGTCGCCGGTTATGTAAATCATAATTCCCTCCCCCTACAAACAAAACCCAACTCTCTTAGCCCCATCCGGATTCTCGATTTTTTCGGTTTTGCACATATCGTTGATTTCCGAAATAGCAGGACGCTCGCCGGTAATCACTTCATTCATAGCAATCTTGCGGACGATGTTGTCAATCTGGCCGCCGGAGAAATCGTAGTCCTTTGCAAACTGGGTGGCGGCTTCTTTGGAGAGCCAGGTGAGTTTGTTCATCCAGATGGAGGTCTTGGCTTCGGTGGATGGATTTTCAAACTTGATTTTGAACAGGAAGCGGCGTTCGAAGGCTGAATCCATGTTTGAGGCGAGGTTTGTTGTGGCAATGAAAATGCCCTGAATAGTTTCAAGCTCTTCGAGGATGATGTTCTGGATGGCGTTTTCGGTCTGGGCGCAATTGCCTACAGTGGAGTCTTTTCGCTTGGAAATAAGAGCGTCGGCTTCGTTGAACAGGAGGATTGGCATGAGTTCACCCTTCTTCTGGGCAAGGTCGCAGGCGTTTTTGTAGCTGGTGAAAATCTTTTTCATGCGTTTTTCACTTTCGCCAAACCAGGCTGATTTTGCTTCGCTGATATCGACGTGAACAATTGCGCGGCCGGTTTCTTTGGCAATCTGCATTACGCTTTCGGTCTTGCCGGTGCCTGGGGCGCCATACAAAAGCACAGCCACACCAACAGGTAACCCATCTTCTTTTAAGCGCTTTTGAATACCGCGAAGTTTATCTTCCTGCAAAGCATTCTTAAGGCGGTCAATTTCCTTTTGATTTTCCTTGCTGTAAAAAAGAGTCTTGGACTTTATGGCATCGGTCTTGATAAGATTTTTTTCGTTGATGGAGTCTTCAAACAAAAAGGCTTTGTCGCCAAGCAGGAGTTTCTTACCTTTGCTGGTGAGAGTAATTGTGGCATCAGAAAGATTTCCTTTCTTTTCAAATTCTACAAGGCCTTTGGTAAAAAGCACATGGGTTTCTTCCATCATCTGCTTAGAAACTCTAAAGCGTTCGTTGCCATCATACAAATCGCAGATAGTAGAATTCAAGTCTGATTCATCACCAAGCATTACATCATTGGCAAGGTCATAAAGAATAAAGCGATCATTACCATTGGCGACTTCTTTTTTTACACGCTTTACCAGTTCAAGATTTTTATGCTTATGCTCATATTCTTCAAGGATTTCCTGAATTCTTATAGCGCTTAAATCTTCACGACATCTAGATTCATAGCGTTCGGCAAAAGTAGTAATGAACTCTGTCTCATCCATTTCTTTTTTTGCAGGCGGAACATACTCTATATTGTTAAATATGGAATCGCAAAAATCACCTGCCGGAAGAAATTCTCTATTCCAGCTGCGTCGCATCAAAAATCTTTTTTCCAACAGAACATCAAGTTCCTTTTTCCAAGACATAATAGACATTGCGGGAACTTCCAGAATTTCGGATAAATCGCTTAGAGAAGAGGTATCATCATTTTCAACATAACGTTCACAGACGAGGCACAAAACCCATATCTGAACCCCGGTAAGTTTGTAAAACGCCTTCAAACGTTCCATGGCATCTTCATATTTTTTTGATTTCTTAGGCTTGAGCTTTGATTTCTTAAGCGCTGTAAACACACAGGACATTGCCATAGCAATATTCCATCTTACCTTCTTTGCATTGGTCTTCTGTTCGTTCATAATTTCACCTCACATTCTACCTATATAAATATAGTTGGGGGCGCTCTCATTTGATGATAATTTTTTAAGAATCCAAAATTTTTTCTGTCAATTCTTCAACGGTTTTTTCTACGCTGTGGATCTTTGTCTGGCTTTCGGCCTGATACTGGGCGGTGAACAACTGAACGAGGCGTTCTTTTTTGCCCTGGATAATCTTGAGCTGGTCTTTTAGGGAGGCTTCACGGGCGGTCATCTGTTCAAGGGTTGGGCCGCCGGCAGCTCTCATTTTGCGTTCAATGTTGGCATCCATGCGGGCTTTTTTCTTGTTGTTGGAATCGATTTTCTTTTGGAGGTCTTCTATTTCTTTATTTGCGGCATCTGATAATGTCTGTGCAAAAAACGCGAAGGCTTGGGGTTTGTCTTTGTTCATTGCGACAGCAGCCTGAATATCGCTTTGATATTTTTGGATTTGCTTTTGCAGGGCTTCATTTTCTTTTATGATGGTTAAATATCTTCCCTGGGCCTGAATAATCAACGAACGGGTTTCTTCAATGATTTTTAGTCTGCGCTTTATAGGGATGGCTTCATGCTCTATCATAAGGGCGGCCTTCATCTCAGGAGATTTTATTAAATCAAATTTTAGTTCTTCGGGGTTGATTTCTTCTACATTGATTCTGTCGCCACGGTAACTCCATACGGCATCAATGCGGCTGGCTTTTTCGTCGTGCTTCTGGTAAATCAAAGAGTCAAGCGAATTATACATAAGCGGATAAACAATATGAACTTTTTTCTGGCGGTTGCCCTGTCTCCATAAACGGCCTTCTACCTGAACGGGCTCTGTAGGATTCCAGCCAAGCATACAGTTGTACAGGACAAGAGAGTTTCCGTTTAAGTCTACACCTTCGCTGATTGTTTCTGAACCAATGAGGATTTTAAGTTTGCAAGACGGATCATTAAACTCTTGCGTGATTTTAATTTTGCGTTTTTCTGTTGTACCGGAATTTATCATTGCAATTGCATCGTCGGGGACCCCCTGCCCTGTAAGATACTGTTTGAGCAACGAAGATTCCTTTACCCCACGCGGAAGATAAACGATCTGACCGCATTCGGGCCGCGCCTTATACACATTGAGGATAACGTTTGAAACAAGCATTAGCTTTGGAGATGAAGTAACAAATTTGTCCATAGGTGGAATCTTGATTTTACCCGCAGCCCCTGTTACAAGCGTTGGCGAAATCATGAGCATGCGCATGGCATTCATTCCGGCAAAGATTTTTCCAAGCTGATTTGTACTGGAAATCCTGTCAATTTCATAATCGTAAATCTCTTTTTGCAAATCGGTCATTTCGATTTTTACAACATGAGTTTCTTTTTGTGGTCTGTTGATTTTTGCTTCTTCTGCATCGACCTTATCAATATAGTGCTGAATAAGATGCTGCAGGGCATCAAGCGAACGGAAGTTTTTCATGACGGTTTTTCGCACAACCTGATTTTTATTATTCACCGACCATTCAATTTTAATTTCTGCAAACTCATTCAAAAAGTCGTTGACATTTTCATAACCAATTTTCCGGAGCTCTTCCCCACCAATAAAAAGCAGCGTGGAATAAATTTCCATTGGAGAATTTGTAAAGGGAGTTGCAGAAAGAAAAAATACATTTTTTCCGTTACTGACATGATGAATATATTCCGTAAGTGCAAACATCTTTACTGCCCTTACAGACGGCTCGCCGTAACCAAGCTTTGTAAATTCAGAATGACCGCAGCCTGTTACTTTTTTGATAAGGTTTTTATATCGGTGCGCTTCATCTACAAGCAAAAGATCTATCCCAAGTTTTTCTGCATAAACAAAGTGCTCAAGCGAAAGTCCCCGAGGCGGAATCAAAGCTTCTTCAACTTTTTCTTCTGTAAGAATATGAAGAAAACTCTGGCGCAAATAATTACAGCTGTCTTCATTAAAAAGGATTTTTTCTGTTCCTTCGGCAGTGCAGACACTAATAGAATTCTTTGGCAGTAAAAATCCTTCGTTGTTATCTGCAAAAACCGAATCCATGCGCAGCCGGTCAATAACATCATTATTCAGATTTTCAAGTTCATTAAGAGGAATGCATGGGAACAACTCTTTAATATCATGAACCCATTTTGAATAAACAGCCTTTGGTACAATTATAAGAGGCCGCTCACACTTGCCGTGCTGCATCTGATAAATTACCGAAGCAATTCCTGTGGCAGTTTTTCCAACCCCTACATCATAAGCCAGAAGCCCGTTTTCTTTTGTACAAAGAAAGGCCATTCCCTTGTTCTGCTGTTCATGAAAAACAAAAGGCTTGCCGTTATAAGTCCCGGAAAATCCGTAGAGCGAATAATCAAAATTGTCATAATCAACCTGACGAAACGAATTGTATGTATCATTCCAGGCAACCTCCACGAGGAACTTTTGTCCATTGTTAAGCCCTTCGTGCAAAAAGCGGTCAAACAAACTTTCTGCAGTTTCCATGCGGAGGATTTTATATTCTTCGTTTTCGGTCTGACTGAGCGATTTCTTTTTTAGCGGCAAAGCTTGTGCATAATCGCGAACATCGCGCCATTCAATTCCCTTCGGAAAATCAATCTTAGAAATTGGCGACTCCAGCCAGGAAATTTGATCATAACTTTCATTTTCACCCTCTTCTGCTTCTGCCGCACCCCTGCAAATCCAGTGAAAAAACGCTTTCTTCAAATCAAGCCCGGCCACTGCCAGCTTTTTTACGAGGATAGAATGAATTGAAAAATGTATGTCAGAAAAAAGTTTTCGCACAGATTTTTGCCTACATCTTTACCAGCGCACCCGCCATCGGGTAGAACAGATATTTGCCAAGAACATTTTTGCCGGCATCAACCAGAGCCTGTTCGTAGCAGTCCAGCTGGCCTTTGTATTTGCCTACGTAGACTTCGGGGATGGCGGGGTTGAGAAGATTGCCCTTGTCGGTATTGGTGGTTTTGTAATCTACGACGACGCAGCCCTCTGAAGTTTCCCACACAAAGTCCATGCTGCCGGTTACTATCTGGCCAGCGGGCGTCTTATGTTTAAAATGTAATTCATGATACTGTCTGGAGGCCGGGCCAAACGACGACTTTAACCACAAACAAAGACTTTCCCACGACTTTTTGATCTGGGCGCACTCAGGAAGATTTTCTTCAAACCCATACGCCTTGACCATAGCGGCAATCTGGTCATCACTCTTACCGTCTGCAACACAGAAAATATTGTGGACGCAGATACCAAGTTCATCAGCTTTATAATTGCCGGCTATTGTAATAGGGATTGCCCCGCAATCGACAGGCTCTGGCTGTACGTCTCCGCCCGGCTTACTGCTTGGGGAAATATCGCGCACCTCGCCTTTACAAGATCCTGTTTCAAGAATAAACTTCTTGTATTCAGTTTGCTGGACGGTCTCGCCTTCTTCCAAAGTTTTTCTTTCAAACAGGAAAAGATGCTTGCGGCCCTCGGCTCCAACGCCAAACAAATCTACGCTCTTGCTGTCCTCAAAAATTACGCCTCCGCTAACATCACAACCAAGGCACATAAACATATGCAAAGCTGCGCTGCCACCGTCGGTAGCCAAAATAAGATTGTCTTTTGCACGCGTGATGGCAACATACAAAAGTCTGATAGTCTCCGAAAGAGAAGTCTGGCAGATGGACTTGTAGCGGCTGGAGTTTTCTATTTTGTTAGCCAATTCGTCCACTACGTTTTTGTTGCCCGAAAATAACACCGGCATAAGATTAATAATCATTGGCGGATACAAATTGTCCTCAGAAGGCGCAACCTCATGATATTTTTGAACCCCAAATACATCGTACTTAAACAGTTTCTTCTGGTCGTCGGCGTCTTTATCCAGGTCTATAAGAATTACATTTTTCCATTCAAGGCCTTTTGCACCGTGGAAGGTTGTAAGGGTAACGCCATTTTTGGAACCCGAAGATTTTGTATTCAGGCCACAAAAATCAATGTACCCGCTTATTGTAGGAGGAAGTCCTGCCTGCATACAGCGCTCTTCGTAATCATAAGACGCCTCAATGAGCGCATTAAAGGCTTCGTCGGTTCCGGAAACATCCTTCCAGCAGTGGCCAACAGAATATAAATCAAGTCCTATAATAAGGCTTTCTACAAGATTATGAATTGTCTGAACCTTATAAAAATCTAACCTCTCCATAAACTTAGCAATAAGAACATTGTCGGCAAGATAATACGGAAGTTCCGGGTGTTCAACTCCCGCCTCTTTTGCTTCCTCCTTAATCTTTGTTACCTCTGCATCATATTCAAGTTTGGAATCTATAATCTGGCCGGCACCAAAATCCTCCTGCGTTAAAAATCCAATTACGGCTCTTGAATAGTTGTCCTTTTCGTTCATTACAAGGTTGAGGAATGCACAAAGCAAAGTAAGTTCATTGCGGGACTGGTCTATTGCAAGGTCACGGCACACAGGAATATGAAGCGCATTGAGTTTTGCAGAAAGCCTTTCCAAATCTGCGTTGCCCCTTGCCAAAACTGCATAATCGGTTGGAGAATCTCCATCTTTAATTCGTTTTGCAATCTGCATAGCAAGGTCCTGTGCACGGGTGTCTGCGTTAGAACCTTCCGCCTGCCAATAACGCAGGCTCTGAACCTTATCCGGATTCCCTCGGCTGGACTTTAACACAACCTGCTCTTTTGTAAGAACATCCTTAAACGCCGGAACAAAAACATCGTTTGTAAAATCTACAATGCCCTGCAAAGAACGGTAGCTCGTATCCAGAGTATGAATCATATACTGCTTTGGAGCAGCGTCGTGCTTGCGGCCAATAATATCTGCAACGGCCTTGGTAAGCTCTGTATCCGCCCCTCGGAAACCGTAAATTGCCTGCTTAAAGTCTCCTACCCAGATGCTGTTGTGGGTATGAAAATCTCGGGCGTCCTCCCCAGTTCCAACCGTAACAATTAAATCATCACAGTCTGCACGGCCCACAATTTCCGAAAGCTTATCAAAAATCTGAACCTGGATTGGTGAGCAGTCCTGGAATTCATCTACAAAAACATATTTATAGCATTCCCTAATATCCTGCTGAACTTCGGGAATATCCAAAAGCTCTACAAAGCGGGTTTCCATATCTGTAAAATCAATCAGGTGCTGTTTTTCCTTGTATTCTTCAAAAGCAACCTGGGCCTTCTGAACATAATCAAAAATAAGATTGATATATTTGAGAATGTAGTCTTTGACCCTCTTACTTAAATAAATATCATTAAGAGTGTTTAAGGCCGGCTGCAGTAAAGAAAGCCCCTTCAATTTGTCTGGCAGCCCCACAAGAAATTTTTTAAAATCGGACAAATCACAAATGCGAAGATTCTTGGAAACAAGAAACGACCATCTTTTAATTGCACCAACTCTTGCCTGACTCTGCCCGTCATCATTATCCCTAAGCTCCTGCATAAGGTCCTTATACATTTGCGGGTCATACTCCGGATTTTTTTCTGCAGTTATTTCCCCGGCAAACTCCAGAGACTTCTGGCGGCTCAAAGACAAATCTTTTACATTATAGCTTTTGGCTTTTTCAAAAATCTCTTTTACATCATCCTTCCAAAAGTCATAATTAAGACCGTAACCGGCATCCCAGTCATACGTAATATCAAACTGTTCGCAAAAATCCTTTAAGAAGGCAGTTTCCTCCGGAGTTGCAATAGAAGAAAGAATCTGCCCTATAAAAAATCTTTTCTGGTCATCATCTACCATTTTGAGGTTGGGGCTAATGCCCAAAAGATACCAGTACTTTTGAACAAAGGTATAAGACACGCTGTCTACAGTACCAATCATGGCCTGGTCCAGACGTTCTGCATATTCTGCATAGCGCGGCGTATCCTGCCGTTCAAATATTTTTGCCCTGGCTTTTTCCTTAAACTCTGCGGCGGCAGCTTCTGTAAAAGTTGTAAGAATAAATTCTTCCGGCGCAGCCTTGCCCTTAATAATAAGGTCTGCAAGTATAGAAGTTAATGTAAAGGTTTTTCCGCTACCGGCCCCTGCGCTTATATATGTAACATGATTCATTATTCACCTGCCTTAAAAATACTGTAATTGCTGTACTGATTACCCTTCTTTGCCCAGGTTTTAAGTCTTGTATGAATCTCCAAATCCATTGGGACAAGTTTTTCTTTTTCCATCCTGGCAACATAATCCAAAGGAGAATTTTCAATTGTATCGCTGTAAGTAAAAACCATTCCTTCGCCGTCTTCTACAATGCCGTCCAGAATCTGAGCCTTTCTAAAGTCGTAGGAATTTGCCATCTCGGCCAGGAGGTTTCCTGCGCGCTCTTTTTTTACAGCAGTGCTAAAAATAGCACCCTTTAAGTTGTCTGCGGTAATAACCTTAACTTCCGGCAAAAGAACATAAGCGGCGGCTTTTGCCTGCTTTCCCGTTGCCTTATGAACAAGGCCCTTGTACAAGGCCAGCTGCATGGACCGGTTGTTTCCAATCCAGTCCAGATACTTGTCTTCTTTTGGAGCATACTTAAAATCAAAAATAACAGGCTCGCCGTCCCTGGTTTGCAAAACCATATCTATGCTGCCGTTAAAGGTAATCTTTTGCTGCTTAAAATCTTCAAGCGCAACTTCGGAATGCTCCTGTTCGCACGCAACAACCTCAAGATCATTTTCCTGCAAAAGCGTTACCAGGGACTTTACACATTCGTGCATCTGCTCCTTAAAAATTGCAGTTTCCGAAAGATTTTCGGTCTGCAAAAGAATGCCGCCCTTTTCCAAAACCTTCTGGTCAAACACTCTAAAATAGCGCTCATCAATCTGCTTTTTAATCTGCGCCGGCGCCATGGTTTTGCCTTCACTTGCCGGCCCAAAAAGCTCCTGAATAATTGCATGGGCTACAGTTCCCTTTGTTGTATAAACCTCGCTCAGAGCCGCAGCCCCCTGTTGATGCAGATGAATAATCTTATCAAAAACATAATCAAAAGGATTATCTATAAGGTCAGAAATAGCACTAAAGCTTTCTGTCTGCCTCATCTGAACAAGGTCCTTACGCTCAAACTCAACTGTTCCTTGCGGACTCTGCCCCCTGTTTTGAATCTGCGGCAACCCCTTAGTTTTAATCCCCTTAATATCTGCAAGTCCCAGATGCTTAACATAAGAATCTATTTTATCAAGCCGGATAATCAAAGGCTCCGGCACAGTGTCAGTAGTTCCACATTTTTTTACAGTAACAAGAGTAAGCTTTTGCTTTGTAAAAAGGAACGGCAGATACTTATTCAAGCGGTTAAACTCACGCTCCTGTTCCGGCTGCCACAAAAGCTCTCCAAGCGCCTGCTTTTCCGACGGCAGTAAAAAATCATAAGTAAGAACAGGCTGGTCCGGGGTATAAAAATCGCACCAAACGGTAGACCCGGCCGCCCCCGCAAAATTGGCGCTGGACTTTATAAGGTTTGCACAGCCCGTCTGGGCATCGCTAATTGAGATTTCAATTTCTGTAGATAAAGAATCAAAAACAAGGATAAGCTCTTCAAAAGTAATCTGGTCCTGCTCAAAAATATCAAGAATCCTCTTCATGGCATTGCAGGTCTGTAACGCCCCCTTTAGCTCAAGCTGCTGGTTTTCGTTAAGATTTTTATTCTGGAGCCTACCAAGAATCCATTTACTAAGCTGGCCCACATACTCCACAATCTGCGACTTTTGGATTTTCTCATCCCCTCTTATTGCTTCTTCAGGCTTTGTAATATCCGGCAAAAAATATTTGATGCGCTCTTTATCATATTCAGGAGCAGAATCAAGACAGTCCCTGCACGCCTGGTTAAAGTAACCGCCCACCCCAACAATTGCATTTATAAGATTATTCCTGAATCCCCTGCTAAGCGGACTAAGCGGAACACTAAGCCAGCTCAAAAGCGAGTTCAAATTAAGCGGACGCGAAAAAAGCCCCAGCCCAATAAGCGGCAGCTGGGAAATCTGGCTCACACCCTTATCATATGCCCCACAGGTTGGTTTACCAAGATAACTAAGCCAGTTATCAAAAGACCGGTTGTCGCGGTTTATCCATACATCATACGCATCTGCAGGCACCTGGCTCAAATACTGCAGCGCCTCGCTCTGGCTTTCAAACTCAACAATTTCTACAGAGCCGTCATTGTCGGCAAGCGTAAGAGGCTCAGAAGAATTTTCCTTTAAGACCCGGGCCATGCGCGCAAGAAAATTGTCGCCACCACCGGCATCCGCATTAACATGCACACGTTCAAGCCCAATTGCCTTAAGCAGCTCGCGTTCGGCCGGCATAAAACAGTTGTAATCAAAAGGAACAATAATTTGCAGGTCTTCGGGGAGAGCACAGCCGTCCTGCAAGGCCCTGGTAATGCGCAAAAGCTTTTCACCAAAAGAAGGAGAATCAAAATGCTTTTCTATGGCAGCCAGAGTTTTCATACGGGCCGAAGCATCGTTTACCCCCGGCACCCATCCTGCAAGCAGCATGGAGTCTCGCCATTTAAGACATTCTTTTGCAGTATTAATTGCATCGCGGTCAAAGGAGGCCGCAAACATATGGCCCGGATTTTCTTTGGAATAAGCTTTGATTGCATAATAATAGTCCAGCGTCCTGTCCAGGTCCGAGCTCAGCGGCGTATAAAGCCCCGCATGCAGCTCCAAAAGGCTCACCAGCAATTTTGTATTACAAACCACCGTATCAAACGCAACATTATTTTTAGAAAAATCAAAATACACAAACCCGTCATAACAAGGGTTATAAAAAACTTTCATTATGTTCTCCCAATTGGTACATTATACCATAATAAAAATCCAGGAATCTACATAATAATATAGTGCGGGAGACTCTCATTTGGTGAGAATTTGAAAAAAAAATTTACTTCCTCTAATCCTTATGCCATTCAATAATCAAATTGCCGTCCTGGAGGTAAACGTTGGTAATATATTCATCCTCATAGTCGTCGTCACAATAAAACTCCCAATTTCCATCATCCGTGTAAATTCTAATAATTTTGTCCGTAACGTTAAATTTTGTCAGATGCTGTTTAAAATAATAACGGATATCCCCTTCTACAGTATCAATAGTTTTAATATAGGTTCCGCTCTTATAAAAGGTTTCGAATTTCTTTGAAACATCCTTTTCATCCACAGCAAAAGCCGCAGCCGCCATGCCCAAAAGTGTGATCACCGATAATAATAATTTTTTCATAGAATAGCTCCTTATAGAATTTCCCAGTGGCCGCCTTTTGCTCCACCGATACGCTTGATTGCATTCTCATTTTTAAGTTTTTCAATGTGTTTTTGAATGGCACTTGGATTAATGTTCAGTTTATCACAGAGTTCTTTTCTTGAAATATTAGGATTAGCACTTATAAGGTCAAACACTTTCTTTGTTGTTTCTGACCACCCTTTCTGACCACCTTTATTTTTCTGACCACCTTTTCCCTTATCTCCGCCCTTTTTCACATACTCATCATAATCAATATGAGTATATCTGTTTTTAAGTTCGTTGGTTTCACCTAAAATAAGATTACGGAAAAAGCGTTCAAGATAAACAGGATTTTCTTCTATTCCCTGTTTAAGATTTTTGTAATTGGCACGCACAAGGGCATTTCTAAAGTACCAGCTGTTGTTGGCAAAAATATCGTTATCAACTTTGTAGCCCATCGAACGAAGATACTTGATTGTAAAAACAGCTGTTGTACGGGTATTCCCCTCTCCAAACGCGTGAATCTGCCAGAGACGTGAAACAAAAAAAGTAATGTGCTTTACAATTTCATCATCAGAAAGGCCAGAATACTTAAAGTTGCGCTCCATTTCAAAATCATAATCAAGAGCAGCCTTAAGTTCATAAGAAGCTCCATACATTACAGAATCGCCATTTAAAACCCATTCTTTTTTTGTAATATCGTAGTCGCGAATCTTACCTGCAAATTTAAAGATTCCTTCAAAAAGTCTTTTATGAATTGCAATCAAATGAGAAGGACTAAAATTAAAAGAAGGCTCGCTAAGAATCTGTGCAATTCTGCTTGAAACCTTATCTGCCTCTTCGGTTCTTTCATCATCTTGAACTCGCGAAGTCCGGCTTTTATAATATGAATCAATAAGGTTTTTAGCTTCATCAAAAGAAAGTTCACCTTCTATATTCTTTCTGGCAGTTTCATACAGATACGAAGAAGGCTTAAGCCCATCAACCTGCTGCAACCCAATGGCTGTAGACCATGCAAGAGTTTTGTCCTTTTTGCTTGTATCTGTGTGGCGGATATATTCTTCAAAATCTATTTCGTACTGATTCTTTTCTGTCATAATCTCTTCGTAGTAATAATATACCACACAAACTCAAAAAAAGCATTATTTATCCTTAATAATGCGGCGGCTTCCTATTCGGAATATCTCCTTCCACTGCAGCATAAAGATCCCATTGCATTCCCCAAAAACTGTGATAAAATTATTTTAAAACCTTGGAGTCCATTATGTATTGGTTAATTTCTACAAATCCTAAAAAGTTCGATTGCGCAAGGGCGTTTTTTGATTATGGGTTTATAGATTGGAAACAGAATTGTAATTATTTTATTGGCGATACTGTTTATATTTTTACAGTCAGTCCAAAAAGCATGATTCAGTATAAAACAAAAGTCGAAAAGACAAATCTAACTTTTGATCAGATTCAGGATAATGAAGAATATTGGTACGACAAAGAAAATTATCATTCTGCCCAGAGCGGAAGATATGTCCGGCTCAGATTAATAGAACAGATAGACTCATATAAAATGCATATTTCGCAATTACAAAATTACGGATTAACCCGCGGCCCCGAAAACAGCAAACGTCTGGAAGGCCCGTTATTAAAATACATTTCCCAAAACTTTTCCGACAAAAATCAAAACAACATTTTCCCCGACCAGTTAGATAACGAAGAATCCATTTACGAAGGCCTAAAAACAACAGTCTGCGTAAACAAATACGAACGCAGCTCCCTTGCCCGCTCCCGATGCATAGAAGAAAACGGCGTATCCTGCAGCATCTGCGGCATGAACTTTGAACAAACCTACGGCGAATTAGGAAAAGGGTTTATCCATGTACATCATGTAATCCCGGTTTCCCAAATTGGAAAAGAATACAAAGTTGATTTTAAGAAAGATTTAATTCCTGTTTGCCCGAATTGTCATGCCATGCTGCATAGGAAAAATAAAGATGGGGAAAATGTGAGCGTGGAGGAATTGAGGGAGATAGTGAGGAAATTTTCTAAATAAATTTTAGGGAGAGGTCTCTCCCTGGCTGCAGCCAGCCTTGGCTGTCTTCCGCCACCCTCTCTAGCGGGGACACCCCGCAACGCCCCGAAAGATTATTTTAATTTTTGAACTAATTCATAAACCAATGTAACAGGGTTTTGTTCGTTTAGAGGAAGTAACATTTGTCTTACATGTAGTTTTGAAGCATTTCTAATTGCTGTATCAATTCTTTTTTTCAACAAAGAATACATGTTTTCATTATTTTTTTCATATTTTTGTTTTAATAAAGTAGATAATTTATCAAAATAATCATTTCTATGCATTGCTGTATCGTAATAATTAAAATGCAATAAATACCATAATTCAAAACATTCTATTGAATATGCGACATGAATCTTATTCTCTACTGCCATGGTAATTGCTGCTTCAAAATCTTCCTGAGAAAAGTCATCTTTATCAAAAACAGCCCAGGCCTCGATATATGGATTCCCTTCATCAAGAGCTTTATTTCGTAATTCAATTGCTTTTCTTACTACAAAGACTGTATTATTTCCAACACCTTTAACATCTAACGAATCAAATACATCTGGTTTTTCAGGAAAAGACTTAAAATAAGATGGTTCTGTTTTCTTTCCTTCGCATACAATTAATATTTTTCTTAATTGTCTTTTTCTTTTAGAAGAACGCCTTAATGTTACACTTCGTATTTCATGTTCCATTTACAACCCCATCTGTAAACGAATCACATCAATTGAAGGTACAGCTCCATA
>JAEEGG010006469.1_pt1 | contig 27468 bp, 26 predicted proteins | sample 9134161 | NCBI WGS metagenome assembly JAEEGG01 (sample SAMN16246543, study PRJNA631951) | gut metagenome | biome: gut microbiome; feature: rumen; material: CR-attached | host: Bos | place: Iran: Karaj | collected 2018-10 | reverse complement strand
TGTCTCAGCGAACCCTGTATGCTACATTACTAACTAATAACCAAACAATACTTATGAAAATGAAAAAACTATCGTATGAACTTTTACTGATGCAAAGGTACGGTGATTTTGGGCTGATTCCAAGAAATTAGCCAGATTCTTGTCGGAGTTGTTGCGACAAGGGTGGGGATTTGCGACAGAGTAGGGGAAGAGACTTTGAGAGTGTCGTTTCTGAAAAGAAGAATCCCCGACCATCCATTCAAAGGATGATCGAGGATTGCTTGTCTAATACCTCATGCAAGAGGTAGCGCCCAGTGCAGTCAGGATTGCTGAGGTGTAAATAGCGGAATCGATGTACCGGCTGTAACGGAATGAAATGTGCCGGCCTTAGCGGTTTCAAATGTACCGCCTCGCTTGAGGTCGTGATTCTGGGCGCAAAGATACATTATTTATTTTGATTTCCGTCTTAAACTTTCACCTTTTAACTCAATTCTCCTCGCATTTGCCGTCAAACGGTCCATAATTGCATCTGCCAGCGTTGGCTCTTTGATGTAGTCATACCACTTGGCAATAGGCAGTTGTGAGGTAATGATGACAGACTTCCGTTCATAGCAGTCCTCGAGTATCTGTAGCAATGCCAGACGTGAGTTGTCATCTAGAGGCTGCAAGCCAAAGTCGTCAAAGATGACGAGGGAGTTTCTCTCAATATGGTTAATGACCTTAAGTAGTGTCCCATCAGCCTTTGCCATAGAGATTTTCTCAATAAAGCGGTTCATGGAGTAGTACTCCACACGATGACCTAAGAGGCATGCCTGCCTTCCCAAAGCACAGGCAAGAAACGATTTTCCACAGCCAGTTCTGCCTGTAATCAGCAGGTTCTGGGCTCGTGGGATAAAGTCGCAATCAGCGAGTTCCTGCAGTGTCTGCTTGGTAAGATTGCGCTCTTCTGAGCAGATTACATCCTCCATCACAGTGTTGTACCTAAGGCGGCTTGTGCGTAGGTACATTTCTGTGCGTTTGCGGTTTCTGTACTGGATCTCCGACTCCACCATCTTTGCCATGAAGAGGTCGAGCGTAGGTCTGTTCTCAGGCGAGAGTGTTTCCATTGACTGGTAGTACTCTGCCATTCCCTTGAGCTTCATCTGCTGAAGCTGGGCGATTGTCACTTGGTTGTTCATCTTTCCGTTACTTTAAATGGTTAAACCTTAAAATCTAAAAATATGATTTCTAAGACAAATCCAAGAGTATGACGCTTAATTATTGTTAAAGAGCCTCATTTTCTTTATTTTGAGGTTTGAAGATATAGTTTTAGCTGTAACGGAAGAGGTATTATTTCCTTTTTCGTTACAAAATGATGCGGTCTGTTTCTTTTAATAAATAGTACTGATCTTGATTTCTAATTAGTGAACCGCATCCACCTACTGAGCGAGACCTACAATGACAGAAGGCACTCCTGCCTTAGTTCACCCGCTTGTCAGTGCTATGTATCTCAGCCTGCGTCTGAGTCTGCTCCAAAGGCTTAAAGCTCCTATGCTGCTTGGCTACAGAGAACATCTGCCTGATGAGCTTAAACTTGACTGCATTGAGGGCTTTTCTCTTTACGTCTTTGTCGTCTGGTCTGTTACCTAATTTACGTTCATAATACACGTTCATCTCAAAACTGAATTCAACAGCCCGCATGGCAGCCATTGACAGGTCGGCTTTCGCCTGAAGGTCAGCGTGCGGTGAGGGCCTGCCCCGCCATCGTACACTTGTGCCTGATGAGTGTTCCGATGGGGCTACGCCCACATACTTCGCATATTGCCTTGCGGTCTCAAACGCGGTAAAGTTCTGGGTATTGGCAATGGTGTTGATGGCATTGACAGAGCCTATTCCAGGGATGGACATCAGACGCATATATGTGAGATGGATTTCCTCATCGGATGTCACCACGTCTGCCATTTTCTGGTCTATCCGCTCAATCTCTTTGTCGTACAGGTCGATGATCTTCTGCAGGTTCTTCTGCTCATCTCTGGACTTGGCCACCTTCTGGCGGTTCTCACAGTCAGTGCGATGGTGCACATAAAACTTGCGCTCGCTCTTGAGAGCCTTCAGGTCCTGCATGGCCTTGGAGGGCAGCACGCGCAGCTTGATACATTCCGTATCATGGAAACGGAACAGATAGTCTGCAATCTTGGCAGAGTCCATTTTGTCATTCTTGTCACGTGTGCCTCTCTGATAGTGCTTCACCACAGTTGTTGGGAGCATGGCATAGCAGAGTTTCTTACTGGTCAGGAACTGTTCCAGGGCATCGGAGTAATAGCCAGTAAACTCCAGTCCGATAAGTGCGTCCTGAGGCCTAACGCCTTGTTCCTTTAACCACCTGAGCAGCTCCTTGAAGCCCTCCTTGTCGTTCCTCACCTGTGTGTGTGGAAACTTGTTAATCACTACGTCTGCGACAAAAATCGAGGCATCCAGCGTCTTTTTTGAGACATCAATGCCGATAAACCAATTTTTATTCATACCTTTGCGGTGTTTAAGTTATGGGAGAGGCAGCGTGCAGGGCTGTAAGCCAGATCTTTTAAAGGCGTGTTCCAGCACGTCAATTCTCTAACAGGTACTGCAGCCGTGTACATGGGCAGAGGAGACTAAATCACACTCAAGGGCTTTGTCTAAGGACAAGATAGTTCACTACCTCCGCCCTGCCTCTCTCCTTTTTGTTGAGAACTGGGTGCAAAGGTAGTGAAAAAACATGAAAAGGCGGGCGTCCTAATCCCCATGGAGGCACATAAATCAGCCTTGACAGGCACATGGTTCACGCCCGCCATGGCACCTACTTCATATAGGCATCCATTTCCACATATGGTTTTTGCCTTTTGATGACGGCAAACATCCTGAGAATCATCTTAAACTTAATCGCGTTCAATACCACTCCAGTATGTTTACCATCGGCTTTTCGTCTCAGCCAGTAACTGCGTATATTAGAATCGTGTCTGATGGCTTGGAGTGCCACTAAGGAAAGGTTTGCTTTTGCCTGCTTGAACCCTTTCTTGGATACATGGTCACCTCCCCTGATACTGATCCCTGATTCTTTCCTGCCAGGTGCTATCCCCACATAACATGCGTACTTCCGAGGATTCGTTATTGCAGTAAAGTTTTCTGTAAGGACAATGGTTTCAACAGCAATGACCAAGCCTACACCAATAACCGAGCAGAGGAGCTTATAATTCTTGTAAATGGCTTCATCACTTTTTATGATTTTCCTCATTTCAATATCTGTCTGACGACGAAGGACAGAGAGACTTTTCAGGCCAGCCTGTTTACGCTTACAAGACTCTTCCGTGTCATATGCTGAGATGTCATGGAGTTGCTGTTTGTATAAAACCGAATGCTTCACGTATTGCCTTCTTTCTGCTAACAGACGTTTTAAGTTGAAGAAGGCTGAACCAGGCAGTCTTGATGGTGAGGACTTGATCTTTCGGCTATGCTTCTCACAATACATAGCTATTCTGAAGGAATCCATCTCGTCAGTCTTAATTCGGTCTAAGGCTGGTTCTCCTTCACCAAGGTCTGGCTCAAAGCGATGCATCTTCCTTGGATTTATCATGCCATATATTATTCCTTCGCTTTCAAGCCAAACACGGAAGTTATAGCAATAAAGTCCGGTATACTCCATGCAGAATAAAGCAGATTCTTTTGCTATCTGTAATTTCTTCATCCATAAGGATATCCTCCTATAGCCACTCTTGTTATTGTCAACACGGATATGACCTGACTTCCAGTCTATTTCTACTCCGTCATAATAGGCCAAGTCAAGCCAATTCTTTGACACATCAACTCCAATGTAAATCTTTCTCTTCATGTTCCTTTGCATTTTTTTTAACAATCGGAACAGAAACAGGCGTTATGGTGAAATAAAACTAATTCATAGTTTAGAGCAAATCTTGAAAAACACGTAGTTCTTTTATTAACCGCCGTTAACGCTTACTGCCTCTGTATTCCGACGGTGCAAAGGTAAAAGAAAAACACTCGGGGAACGCCTGCTGGCAAGGGGCAGACAGCCCCGACGAGGCTCTGCCTATATGTATGCCGACGGTCCCCTGACATCGTCGTTTGCGGGCATATATGAGGTGTCACCCTGTTGTAGTGGTACGCTGTCTAGCCCGTGCTCCAGTATATTTTTCAGACGGGTATATGTACCCGTTGTTATAGTGCCTAAACGCAGACAGGCCTGCTCCATTCGCTCATTGCCATACTTCTCGGCAAGTCTGAGTATACCATGACAGGATTTGTAAGCCTGCTGTACAAAATAAGGCGATTTCAGTACATTCTCCACTACCTCATGGGCATGCGGGCCTATTAGGCGCGACTTGTCCAGGAAATAGGCAGCATTGCATTCCTTGGTACGCATATAGGCCAGGTGGTTGAGTGGCATGTGCGATGGATCTGTGGTATACCCGTCAGTAAAACATCTACGGTGTATGGCAACACGCTCTAGGTCTACCCATATCTCTACTGTATGACAGTCGTACACAGCCTTGGCCTTCTTGCCTACGCATTGGTATGGTATACTATAGAAGTGGCGTTCCTTACCGATCTGCACATGATAGGTTGATCCTACGGTAAAGACCTTCTCATACTTGAAAACATATGCCTCAGGCGGTAGCGGAGTCATCAGTGGTTTCTCGCTGCTGAGATACCTATCCCAGCGTGAAGCACCGATAGATTTCATAACACGGCTGTTATACTCGTCATTCAACTCATACAAACGGGTGTTGAGTTCGTCAATGGAGTGAAACTCCTCTCTCAGTCCGCTACCGTTACCGCTCTCAATGCGAGCATAGTAGAATCGGTAAACTTGACTGACTAGGCTTTCTGCCGGTCCCTTGTCGCGCGGTTTGGTGATCCTGCAGTTATCGAGGCATGTGCTATAATGCAATGCCCATTGGTTGGCTGCCTCAGTGAAAGCAGGTTCATAGCGGTCATACTTCTTTACCCACTGCCGCATGTTGTCGCTCTTTACTACCAGTGGTGCACCACCAAAATAGGTTAGGCATCGCGACAAACCGTCGAAGAAATTCTCCATCGTCGTGGAGAGCATGGCAGTGGCGAAGGCAAGGCTTGAGAAGGGAAGCACACATACCAAGATATAAGCCTCTTGTCCTACTCTCGTGTGTGGATCCATAATCCACAATTTGTCTCCAGCATAGTCCGCCTGCATCTCTCCGGCAGGCTCATAAACGTTATGGAAGGAATAGGAATGGGCCTTCTCATAAGCCTGTAGTTTCTCCTTGAACTGAGTGTAGCCGTAGGGATGCTGCACCCTTTGGCTGTAATTCTCGAAGAGCAGCTGGTAGGTCATGTTACGCAACTGCATCTGGCGCGCATAGTCCTCCAACAGAGGTGTCAGTTCGTCAAGCTTCTCGCTGTCAGTGTTACGATGGCCACAGTCACGTACCATTACCTGGTTGAGCGTCTTGTCATCACTATGCAAGAGATCCTCTGCCGATTTACCAGAGGCATCCATTCTCCCGAGATAGACATCAATGGAGGTACGGCTAAGATTCAGTATCTCACTGATCTTACGCTTGGAGGTCCCCTTGATAAATTCTCGAATTAATAGTCTCAAATCTGTCATTGTCGCTTTCTTGTTTGCCATAATCACCTTGCTTTAGAGTTTTACTTCTGCCGCAAAGGTAATCAATTCTCACTCAGAAAACGACCTCACATCAGATTTTTTCAGTGGTACATTTCATTCCGATACGGATGGTACATTTCAATCCGATACGAGTGGCACATTTCATTCCGTTGAAGGTGGTACATTTGTTTCCGATACAAGTGGCACATTTATTCCGATACTATCAGCTGAGGCAATCGATACGATGATCTGCACAACAAACTTAGTGGTCTCTTTCTTCGTCATAATCTCTCAGAATTTTAATGTTCTCAGAATTTTAGTGTTTAATCCTTGTCGAGATCGTCGCCGCCGTCGCCACCGCCTCCGGTGTTACCACCCTGGTTGTTGCCGCCACCAGTGTTGCCGCCTTCGGATCCTGAGCCGTTCTGGTTCTCGCCACCATTCTCGTTGTCCTCGATCTCCCCGCTGTCACCAGAGGTCACGCGCTTCAGCACATTTCCGTCCTCATCGAGACAGGTAATCTGGATAGAGGTGTTCTTCAGCTCGTCCTTCACATCCACATTCGGAGTGAAGATGATGCGGCGCACGCTGATCAGGCTCGTCTTCACATCCTCCAGCTTCTCTACCGCCTTCGAACGCACGCCGAAGCGCATGGTGCCCAGTCCAGGGATGGGGATGGAGTGACCTTCGGTGGCCCAGGTGCGAATCACTTTGCCAGCAGCATCCCAAGCCGCCTTGATTACACCAGCAGAGATACCTGAGTGGGTAGCTGCCTCCTGAAACACCTTCTTCTCGGCGATGGGCACGTAGAGGTCGGGACGCATCACGAACTTCTTACCCGGGTTCTTACCAAGTTTCACTTCACGCAGTTGTGCAATTACTTTAATAGCCATAATTTGAATAGTTTTTAATTAGTTGTTTGTTAATTTTAATGATTATAGTTCTCGGTGTCTCATTCGGTCGGCTTTACACTCACTATTAAAGGAAAAACTTGCTACCATTAATGCGCGCAAAATCTAGATTTAAATCTCGCAATTTTTATCCTTAAAGTGCGGTGTCTTCACCTCTCTCATTTGACACTGCAAAGATACTAAATTTTCATGTACCTTATAAATAAATCGCCAAAAAAGACACGTTTCAAAACACGTTTGAAAAATAGGAGCCTTTAAGTGGTACAGATGGCAGATGGCAGTTTTCTCAGGAGCACCAATAATCTTTCAACAAAAATTTTACTATATATATAATATTTATATTATATATATAGTAATTTTATATCTATAGTTTTTAGTTCTATAAAGTTATGTCTCCCCAAATAAACTGCCATCTGCCATCTGTACCAAATTGTCTCGAAAGGCTACGGGTAGGCGAACTATGTTCGGGAATGGATAGGATGCATCTCGGCAATACAAAGAAAAACGAGTTTTCCTTTGGTATTTCGCTCGATTTACACTATCTTTGCAGCCAGAACCAAACATGTAAGGATTATGACAACAGTAGAGTTGAATGCGCAGATATGGCGCGACATGGCCGAGATAGCCGACAGCGAGCAGTTGATGAAGCAGTTGGCAAAGTATCTGAAGAAGTTGGTGGCCAAAAAGGCAGATCCAACGCTGATGACGAAAGAGGAGTTCTTTGCCAAGGTGGACAAGTCGCTGGAACAGGCTCGACAGGGACGTGTACACAGGATTGATTCAAAAGAAGAACTGGACCAGTTCTTGAATAGCCTTTGAGCGTTATGTACAAACTGGACTATACCGACGAGGCGATGCTGGATATGCAACGCCTGAAGCGCGACGAGCCGAAGGCCTTTCAGAAACTGGGTAAGTTGCTCGGCGAACTGATGGAGCATCCGCGCACAGGTACGGGTAAGCCAGAACAGTTGAAGGGCGACCGTGCAGGACAGTGGAGCCGCCACATCACAAGGAAGCACCGTCTGGTATACGAAATCCACGATGCCGAGGTCGTTGTACTCGTTCTAACTGCCTACGGTCATTACGACGACAAATAGCCCCGTCGCCCGCAACCACGACATCATCCCCTGCACTGCCTGAAGTGCAGGGGATGTTTGCCTCTGTATGTTTCGTAGTCGCGTCATTGCTGTATTATTTTCCTCAAGGATGGTGCCCTTGATTCGAAAATGGGCCCTTATGGAAAAGGCATACGATAAACAATTATTGCGTGTTCCTGCCCCCGTGTGAGATATATCTAAATAAAAAAACGTTCTGGATAGTCATTCCAGAACGCTATAGTAATTGCTTTATGAGCAGAGGGTTAGATGAACTTAAGTGAGTTCACGGAAACATCAATATAGCAGTGGTAGATTTCAATATATCTTGGATAGTAACCTTACCGCCGTTTACCTGCTCCAACTCTTCCTTTGTCAACTCCTGAGCCTTCTGGCTGTTCATTTCATTCTGCTTCATAATCGTATAAATTTTAAATTGTTAAACTTACTGGTGCAAAGATACGACAAATTTCGGCAGATTCCAAATATTTAGGCGAAATATTCTCAGAGTTGTTGCGACAGAGTGGGAATGAAACGACAAAAGCGGGTCAAGAGGGCAAAATCTTGTCGCTTAAGTTCTGCCTGTTTCGGATAAAAGTTGTATATTTGCAGCTGAAATCGGTTACAAAACTTGCCGATAGTGTGGAATATGGAGTATATATCTGTGATAGCATTTGCCCAGGTAGCACACCCCGAGTTCAAGGTGGAGCAGAAGCCCCTCGGTGACGGCAATGATCAGCACCGTTTCCTGCTCTATGAGATGCCGGAGGTTGACAAGGACCGTCGTGACTTCCTGAATCAGGCCGTTGACAGCCTCTATGACGAGTGTAAGGCCCGTATCGAGGCTGTGACGAATGAGCAGAAGATGACCTTTGCCGAGTTCCTTTCCGGCAAGCCTGAAGAGTTGAAGGAGGCCAACGACCAACTCAACAAGTCGCATGATGACTATATGGCAAAGATCCAATCGCTGCTCAACCAGAAGCGTCAGGAGATTGAAGAGGGCTACCAGCGCTATCTGATAACACATGAGAACGATGACACCCAGACCAACAGTTTCGATGTTACTAGTTCCATGAGACTCTCTGACGAATGAAAAAGGTAATCAAAAGCATCGCCCCCGTAAGCATTGGCTTAACGGGGGCGAGTGTGGGGTCAATGCTTTGTCAAATGATCATCCTCGTGATTCGGCCTGTGATTGATCTACAGGGTCATTGTTCACATCAACGGTGCCATCAATCACATGTACCTCAATGGTTGCCTTGATATCCGGTTTAGCCACCGATTGCAGTGTCACTGTTGCATTCCCGCTTTTAACAGCAGTCATCAGTCCTGTTCCCGAAACTGTGACTACACTTTCATCGCTCGATGTCCACGTTACCTTTACTTCCGATGCGTCTGCAGGATAAATGATGGACGACAGTTGAATGCTCTCGCCAACAACCATTGTTATTTCGCCATTATCCAAGCCATTAGCCTTAATTTCTAAGCCTGAGATACTGACAATGTCTTTATCACTAACATCGTCGGAAACGGGATTATCGTTCTTATCGCACGAGATCAACAGTGAGGCCATACAGCCCACTATCGACATGAGTATATATTTACTTATCTTCATATTGCAGATTATTTGATGATTACCTTTTTGCCGTTATTGATATAGACACCCTTAAACGAAGGCTTTTCTATGCGTCGTCCGTTCAGGTTGTACCAATAGCCCTCCTCAAGAGCAGAGGGACCAAGCGTAGAGGATATAGATGTTGTGCCATCTCCCACAATTCCCAGGGTTCTGGATGCAAACACACTGGCAGGCTTCTTCAGTACCGCCTTACAAGCAGGCACAGCCGAGTTGATGTCAGCATCTATCGCATGGAACTCATTATCCTTCAGCACGTAATATTCATCAGCAGGATAAGACTTGCTTTTGATGACAGGCTCCAGCCAGTTCTCACCATAGCTCTTGGCGTCACTGTCAGCATTAATGGCCGTCTGACCGCCAGGATGTGCCACGATCTCATAGGCGTTTACAGTATCGTCATCCGGACAAGCTACCAGCACACCATTGTTAGCCTTGATAATACGCTTGTTATCCATCAACAGGTCTTTATCCTCGATCATGGTGATCTGAACCTTGTCATCGGCAATCACGCACTTATAGACCTTGATGTTATCAGGTATCACCACATCGATACCACACGAGAATGTCCAGTAGTGACTCGGAGCATTTACGGTGGCTGTCAATTTACCTGCATCTACGTTCTGCTTCAACTGGTCATCGATAGCGTAATCGTCAAGAAGGGCCAACGGTGAATGGATGGTTGCCACAGTCTCATCATCAATCTTCAGGGCATCCTTACCGATCTTCAGCGGTTCTTCTGTATCCGGCAGATGAATGTCTGTCACATCCGTCTGATCCTTCAGAAGGTTATCGGCAATGATAGTCACCTTATAGGTCTCGCCATACACATCCACCTCAGAAGGTAAGGCCAACGTACTTTTATCGGTTTCGGTTCCCGACACACCAGCCGACGTAATGACAGCCTCCTTGTCGGCATACGAGGTTTCTACCTCGATTTCCATTTCAATAGCATCACCTTCTTCTGTTTCAACTTGTAAGGTCTGTCCCTCACCAAAGGTCAGTTTCCTTAATTGAGTCAGTGGCCACGACTTGCTTCCGCTGGTGCTGGCCAGTGTCACCGTACCTTCGGCATAGGTGATGACAGGATTGTTTGCAAACAGCACATCGGTCTTCGTGCCGTCATTGAGCCACACGGTCACCTTGGTATCAGCCCACGTTCCGTTGCTTGTGAGCATGGTGAGGAGCAGCAGCATGGCCGCCCTCACCCAATTCTTATATCGTTTCATATTGTGCATTGTTTTGATGATTATTATTCCTCTCCCTTAATTGTAATCTTCATTGTAGAACCTATAGAGTGATCACTCTTCAGGCGGAAACGGAGGTTGTACTCGCCCGGAGCGGCATCTGATCGATAGACATACAAGACGGCAGAATATCTTCCATTGTAGTGGACATAGCGGAAATTGCCGTCGGGGTCGGACGCTGGGTCGATCTCTATGGCAGAATCGTCAAACTTTTCGTCTTCGCTGTCCTTCGGTGTCCAGTCCTCCACGTAGTAACTGCAATAGCCAGAACCTACCTCCTGCTCTTCAGGCCCCACCTTGAAGGAGGTGTACTTCCAGCCCTCGCCGGTGGCGATCGTCATGGCAGACTTACAAGATGGCCTGCTCTTGAGCGAGAAGACAACATACACGTTCTTGTTGTCGTTAGACTTCACAGAGGTGAGGGTCTGCGTAGCGGCATCCCAAGTGAAGAAACCCTCATCGGCGCCATCGTACGCGCTGCTATAATCAGCTGACTGACCTGCAATCTGTACGTCGTCCCAGTCCCACTGGGCAGCATCTTCATAGTATCCATCCACGTTCACCTTCGTCGATTCGCCCACCTTCAGATATTGGGACTCAGAACTCAGATTCATGGAGGTGATGACTGGAATGTGCATCTTCATCGTGCCTCTGCCATAGACCTCATAATCGTCGCCCTCTTCCATCTGTTGGGTCTCATGATTGTAAGTTTGGTTTTTGAATACCAAGTAGAACAGAAGTTCATAATCACCAGTATATGCTTCTTCTTCAGGGCCGCGTGTACGAGCATTTGCTGTTGACGCCGTCTTTCTCAGCATAATCTTACTCTCTGGTTTGATATTGCCCATGGTTTCCATGCCTTCCTCACCAGTAAAGCAAGCGAAATCAGCTGATAATTGAGTTCCTTCATAAACGTCGAAACCAAACTTTGCTCCAGGCGTATTAGCAAAAGTCTCACCGGTGAGCGCTAATACGACGTCTGCCATCGTCAGAGGAATATGTCCCCATATCATGCCTTGCGTACCACCATTCTCGTCAGCATCCTCCAATGAGAGACTGAGGAAATCTTTGTCTTTGTTCCATTCCGACCACTTCGTCACATAGCTACGCTCCTGTGTCTCACTGGTCTTTTTATTCTCAATTACATAGACATTCTCCTTCTGCTTGGCAGCCTTCCTCAGACCTTCGTCGGTAATGTCATCATCGCCTCCACCGCTGTTTTCACCCTTGATGGTGGCGGTGCTGGTCTTACTCCAGGCACTTGGATCGCTGCCGCTGACACTGGCTGTTACTGAACCTTCCTTGAAGTCTGCACCAGCAGTGAAGGTAACCGTTACCTTACCATTAGCATCAGTTACGCCGGATGATGGTGACACCGTGCCGTTGGTGGCTGTGAATGCAACAGTGCGTCCCTGTTCGCCAGCCCATGTGGCCGTAGTAGATGAATATTTATCAAGCTGGAAGGTGACATCCACGCTTGTCTCGCCCTCTGGGATCGTATAAGAGCCGCCTGTCAGTCGGTAGTCGATGGCCTCGATACTATAATCATCAGCCTTCATGGCGTCTTCTTCCTTTTCAGGTTCGGCACCCAGAACAACTTCAGCCTTCACGACACCGCCCTTTTCGCCAGCAGTCGGTGTATATTTCACGCTGACATTACCCTGAGCATCAGTATAGTCGTACTCCGAACTGATCTCACCGCCTTCGGCCTCGAAGTGTACCAATACGCCAGGCGCATTATAGGAAGTACCAGTGAGGTAGTTCTTGTTCGTCACGTGATACTTCACCTCCTTCTGTTCGGTGATCAGCATCTGCTCTTTCTTTTCGTTCTGCAGTTCAATCTCGTCAGGCAGACTGACTAATGGCTGGTCGAACACATTGATAGGATCAAACTCTCCCAGGTCTTTCTTCCAGAAGAAGAGGTCGAGACAAAGTCCCAGCCCGAGGTCGATACCCGTGCTGACACCTGCGTTCCAGGCCACCATGCTGTTATCTACCAATCGGCCATCGGCTTCTGCCTTCAGGTATGGCTGCGGACTGATCGTAGGACAAAGCACCTTGTAGATGCCGATCTTGATCTTCGGATAAGCCGTAGCACGTGCCTCTGCATGGGCATTGATATCTAGATCCGGTCCTACGAGCTCCAGACTCTTATTACATTCTGCAATCTTCGAGACGCCCTCTTCAGCATCCCATTCCACGCCGTATGTCACGGTGTTGGATGCCTTAATACCACCTGTGATGCTAGCCTCACCCGACGCACCCAGACTGACCTCGGCCATCAGGTCGGCTCCCACACTGATATATACAGGTACCGTACCTACCATGAACGTATATTTGGCTTTGAACACATCTTCCTTCAGTGTCCATTCCTGCTTCCATTCAACCGAGCTGGAGACAAGGTACTTCATCACCATCTCCATGTCGAATCCGCCCTCAAGGGCTATCTTCAGGTGTTGCAGGTCGCCCATGCGTACCTTCTCCCATTCTACATCGCCAAAGTCGAACGAGAACAGACCCTTCAGGCCGATGTTGAAGTTCAGTTTGTCCCAAGAGAGTGTGCCTTTGGTTCCACCATCCCAGAGCACCTCGCCATCCTTATTGTACTCCCAGCTGATAAACTCGTTTTCGAACTCCTGCGGTGCTCTTGTTCTACCTTTTCGCGCATTCTCTTCATTGTAGATCTCTACATATTCATCGCCGGTGAACACTTCAACCTTAGTAGGCAGATAGGTGCGCACGTCGTCTGTGAAACCACGCGTGTTAGCTGTCTTCTGTGTAGCCAGATTAAACTTGGTTCCTTTGAACAGGTTACCCATCACACCCTGCCGGGTTGCAAGGCTCACTGTCTTGCTGCCATCCTCCTGTTGTACATCGTCAATCACGCGGATCATAAAATCGCCGTCCTTAGGTAACAGCACCACGTCATAATCACCCATCAGAGGCACATCGCTGGTAAAGGTGATACTGGCCTGCCCGGTCTCCTCATTGAAGCTGTTAAGCGTGGCCTTTTCCCAATCGATGGCGATATAGCGCGAGTCAAGCTTACGGGCCTGAACCACCCATACCGTATCACTCCGCTGCTCGTCAGAGCTTACCAGTGCCACGTAGCCTTTGCGCTGATTGGTTGACGGGTTCAACGTTGCCGAGAACTTATACACACCCGTCTCGGCATCCTTACTGCCGAACTCCAGCCAGCCATCACTGACGCTGTAATTGTAATCTACGCTCGAGCGTACTTTGAATTCAAAGTCCTGCCCCTCGCTTTCCACATAAATAGTGTCGAGATCGGCAAAGATGTACTCGCTGTCGCCAGAGACGTTCTGTACATCATCGAAATTGTACTGAGTGGTTTTACCTGTGGCCGTTGTCTGGCCTTCGGCGCTTGTGGCTTCCTGCTCGTGGAGTGTGAAGCCAGGTGTCGCATTCTGGAAGGTCACGCTGTCGATCTTGCTCACATCGTAAGCAACCTTCTTGCCGTTTTTGTCAACAACGACAAGTGTCTGTGCCGTGACCATCATGCTCATCATGGAGAGCAGCAACGCCATTGCCACCCTCGTCAAAAAGGTTCTTTGAGTAGAATTTTGCATAATGAATTGGTTTTAAGTTAGACTATTAAATCATTTTTGATTCTGTTTTTTCTGATTTCCTTCCTCATCAGGAACTCCTTCGGCGAACATTCTCCGAAGCCCCTGCTCATAGGCTCTGAGGGCTTGATGACCCAAACTGGTGATACGGCACACGGTGTGTGAAAGCCGACCAAGTCCTGTCTTGTTCACCTCCAAATAGCCCGCTTCCTGTAGTGTCTTGATCTGTACACTCAAGTTACCACGCGTTGAGTCGGTGATATCGCAAAGATACACGAAGTCGGCACTGTCGAGACTATCGAGTGCCACCATGATTTTCAGTCGCAGCTCGTTATGGAGCAACGGATTGATGACAGCGAATTTAAATGCCATGGTTTTTAATTGATTGGTTATACATATGCCCTGGAATAATAAGAGCGACAACAACCACCAGTGCAGCTATCAGCAGCTGCCAAGGCCACATGTCACCCTGAAAAATGAGAGAAACAAATGATAAGGCGGCCCCCATCATGCCGCACACCATTTTGGGTCTAAAGCGCATAATCATGCCTGTGATGAAGCAACCCAGACTAACGATGATGCCCTGACAGGTACAGTAACACTGTCCGAAAATACCAGCAAAGCCCATAGATAATCCACAAACAAAACTCAAGAATCCTAAGAATACCCACATCCTTAAAATTAGGCTATTTTCTTTCGTCCGGCAGTGTTTACGGTCATAGTCTTTATGCAAATTGTACATCATCAGCGGTGCACCCACCAAAGGAATGCCAACCCAAAGCCACCAACACCAGTTCTTACCTAACAGAATCAGTGCGGCGAACTCCAACAGCAGGAAGAAAGCGGTAGGATAACCCCAGATCAGAAACGGATTCAGTCCGGTCATCTCCTTCGGCACCATCACTTCACTACGTATTTGGGCAATAATATCGAGTTCTCGGTTTACTTTCATGAGCGTTAATAGATGATAATGCAAATATAAGGTTTATTTTTTAAACATTCAAGAATTCTGCTTCTTTTTTTTCATAAATTAACAAACTGTATTCTTTATACGCATTGAAGCACGGACAGTCGCGGTCTTGACAGTGGGACGTATCAAGACCGTTACGTAGCGCTAAGGTAGCGCTAAGGTTCCGCTAAGGTAGCGCTAAGGTTCCGCCTAGCTAGCATCTACCAATGCGTGAACTCTTCAAACTCTACCAGCAACTTACGGAATAAAAAAACAGCGGAAAGATTGGGAAGTTTGCGGGAAAGTTGTATATTTGCAGGCGGTAATTAAGGTTATTCGACGAAAATATGAAGAAAGTAATATGGACTTTGGCTGTCGTTGTGATCGTATTTGTGATCGCGCTCATTGGTGGCAGCTTTTATATGCTGGACTATTCGCTGGCTCCCGATCCGAACCGGCTGGATACCGACTCGTGTTATAGGCAGCAGTTCGAAAAGTATCCTGAGAGTAAGGTGTGGGTTGACAGCTTGCGAAGCATCGACGCTTTGCGCGACACGTTCCTGACGATGCCGACGGGGGAGCGTCATCATGCTTTCTATGTGAATAGGGGCAGTACCCGTACGGCTCTTGTGATTCACGGTTGGCGTGATTGTGCCATCAAGTTCTTTTGGCTGGCACGTATCTATGAGCATGAGCTGGGGTATAACGTGGTGATCCCAGATTTGCACGGCTGTGGTGAGAGCGAGGGTGATGCCATCCAGATGGGTAGGAAGGACCGGCTCGATGCACTGCATTGGCTGAAGACCTTCCAGACCGACACGATGGTGGTGCATGGCGTCTCGATGGGTGCAGCCACCACCATGATGCTGTCTGGCGAGAAGATGCCTGATGGTATTAAGGATCTGCGCTTTGTGGAGGATTGCGGCTATACCAGTGTGTGGGATGAGTTTGCCGGGCAACTGAAGGAACAGTTCGGCTTGCCTCCCTTCCCGTTGATGCATGCCACGAGTCTGCTCTGTCAATTGTGCTATGGCTGGAACTTTAGTGAGGCGTCGGCCTTAGAACAGGTCAGAAAGTGCCAATACCCGATGCTCTTTATTCATGGCAGCACCGACACGTTTGTACCTACGGCGATGGTATATCCCCTCTATGAAGCGAAACCCGGCACCAAGGCGCTTTGGATAGCCGATGGTGCCGAGCATGCTTTGTCATATCATGAGCATAAGGCCGAATACATCTCAAGACTTCGGGCCTTCTGCCTGGATCAGTGATGGCGGAAATTCCACTTGGAATTGTCGCTGTTGAAATCGTATGTAGCGAGGGTAGGTGTGGAGTCGCCTGCACTGTAGAGACACATGCTGGTGTTGACACCCGCCTGTCCGGGGATCGCCTTCGGCATGATGCGGAAGGTACCGTCGGTGAGCTGCTCGATACGCCAGAGCTGTTCGTCAGCGCCTGTATAGACTGGAACGGTAGTCACCTCCTTGTCGGCGGTAGCAGCCAATGCACGCTCAGTCCCTTCGATGGTGATTTTGAAGTAGGGATTGCTGAGATAGCCGCCTGCCTCGTTGACGGGCGTGATGGTCCAACGCTGGTGGGGACGATGCATATAGTCGCCGATACGGGCGGGGATGTTGCCCTCGGGCCATGTGCCGATGACATCATTTAATGTCTGGTTGGCGATGGGCTTGGGCGGCTGCTGCATCTGCTCGCGGTTGAACCAACCCTGACGCTCCTGCGGTATGCGGACGAAATCGACGGCGAGCTCTAAGGCATAGCCGCGACGCTCAGACTCAATCTCGAAGGTGCCACCCTTGAAATTTTCGCCAGCCACGGGCCAGCCGTTCTTCCATACCAACGGACGGATGGCGAGAACGCTACGGCCACTCAGTTCAAAGTCGGCCTCCCAATGGAACGACATAACCTCGACGCCCTCATCGATGATGTAGCGTCCGAAGTGACCTGCTCCGCAGGCACGATCTTCAGCGGCAATCACCATCTTACCGCCACCATGGAACATGTCACGGCCAACGTTGTCGAGGTAAGGACCTTCCACGCTCTTAGAGCGGCCTACCACGATGTTATAGGTGGAGTTGACACCGTCGCAGCAGGTGCCGTGGGTGCCAAGCAGGTAATACCAACCGTCGCGGTACATCAGATCAGAGGCCTCGCAGTCGATGGCGATGTCCTTCTCCTGGTTGCCTTTCACACGGAAGCCCGTCTTGGGATCGAGCTCGATGAGGCGGATGGTGCCGAAATAGGTGCCGTAGCTCACCCACAGACGACCCGTCGTGGGATCGAGGAGCAGACCCGGGTCGATGGCATCCTGATCTTCCATGCCGTCGGAGTAGCACACTTCGACCGCCTCGCTCCATTTGAAGTCGGGCGACTGCGGATCGAGGGTCTTGTTCCACATGGTGAGGATGCGGCCTGCATGACCGCCACCGAGACCACCACCCGTAGCACCGTAGATACAGAGATAACGGTCGCCGATCTTCAGGACGTCGGGGGCAGCACCGCCACCGGGACGGTCGGCGCCACTGTACCAGCTCCAGCCGTCGGCAGAGATGAGACCGCCGCCACCAGTGCCGAAGGTGTAATACTTGCCATCACACTCGGCCAGGGTCGATGGGTCGTGGATATAGGGTTCGCCTATCTGGGCTTGAGCAGCTACTGCAAGGCTGAGAGCCGCCAGGATTGTATGTAGTCTTTTCATCTTATTGTGCTTTGATTGAATAGTTAGTGACAGGGTTACCTTTCTCGTCGAGGAAACGGACACAGAAGTCGCTCATGCCCGGACCGTTGATGATGGCACCACGCAGGATGTTACGGCCTTTCTTCAGGGTGAGGCGCGGTGACATGGCATCGTCCTCCACCATACGGCGGTCGCCGGAGAGCAACAGGGCCTCCTGACCGTTCAGCCACCACATGGAGGCAGAGTTGGAACCGACGGCAAGACGCACGTTCTCGATGTCCTCAGGGCAGTCGATGATGGTGACGGCCCAGAAGAGCACACCATAGACCTGCTGTCCCCACTTCTCGGCGAAGCGGAAGAGCTTGACGTTAAAGTTCTCGCTGTCGAGGGCGTGCCAGGTGAGATTTTGGGTGACTGTCTTCACCTCGGGCTTCTCCGGTGTCTGGGCACCACGGCCGAAACCGGCAGGGGCCTGCTCCTGTTTGAAGGTGGCCTTCACCTTCTGACCATCCTTAGGTACGATGGTCTGCTGACCCTTGAAGTACTCCCTGTTGAAATGCTCACGCAGATAGGTATCGGTGAAGACGGTGTTGCCGGGATTGGGTTTGTCGATGGGCTCCAAGAGCAGCCAACGACGGATGAAGCCGTTGTCATCAGGCTGGGCAGCGGCAGAAGTCGCTGGTGAGAAATACTTGGGGCGGTTCTTGAACTGAATCCAATCGATGCTGACACCGGCATCACCCTCACCGGTGATCACCAGGTCGCTGACACCCTTCAGGGGGTATGCCAACGGTGCCGTCATCGTGAGCCACTGGTTGCTGTAGTCACGACGGAACATAGCAGGCATGCCTGCGGGTGTCTCGGGTTTCACGGTCATGTCGATCTTCGCAATGATCTTACCGTCGGCACTCTTCTCACGGATGTAGAAGGCGGTGTTGTCGGCTGCCTTGGCAGAGACTACCAGGTAACCGTCGGTCAGACAGTCGAAGTTAATATCCTTGTAACAGATCCAACTGCCTTTTTGGGGCAGGTTGGCCTGGAAGCTGCGGAAAGTGTTGACGGTGTCGATGAGCTGGGTGGTCACATCGTCGCTGGCGCTGCTGTAACGGTCGATCTCGATCTTCTCCGTAGCCTGGTTGATACCTACGCCACGCATGGTCTGCTTCACCTCCTGGATCGTGCCGTCGGGATTGAAGAACAGCTTCTCGATACATACCGAACGACGCTTGTCATCACGGGGTGAGAAGTGGTTACGATGATAGAACAGATACCACTGGCCCTTGTAGTTGATGATGCTGTGGTGGTTGGTCCAACAGCCATTATCATGCTCAGGCATGATCAGTCCCTTATATTCATACGGTCCCATCGGGTTCTTACTCATGGCATAGCCGAGGACCTCGGTATTCTCCCTCACGTAAGGATAGGTGAGATAATAGTTGCCATTGTACTCGAAGGCGAACGGGCCCTCCGCCTGACGGTTGGGCAGGTCCTTGAGGCAGTTCACACCTGACAACTCAAACTCATGGTCGCCCCACTTGACGGTCTCCGTCGGTGTGTCGTCGGCCAGTTCCTTCATGTTGGGCTTGAGTTTGGCGCAACGTCCGGCCCCCCAAAAAATGTAGGCATTGCCATCAGAGGCCTGAAGCACGCAAGGGTCGATGCCACTGATGCCCTTGATGTTCTCCGGCTCGGGGATGAACGGACCCTCGGGACTGTCAGCGATAGCGACACCGACACCAAATCCCATGCCTTCTTTAAGGATAGATGGGAAATAGAAATAGTACTTCCCGTTTCGCTCGATACAGTCAGGCGCCCACATCGAATAGGAATCAGGTTTCACCCAGGGTACTTTGTTCTGGGTGACAATCACACCATGATCGGTCCAGTCGGTCAGGTTCTCGGATGAAAACACGTGGTAGTCCTCCATACAGAACCAGTCCTGACGCTGTCCTTCGGGTGGGAAGATGTCATGTGACGGATAGAGGTACACCTTGTTATTAAACACACGGGCGGTCGGATCAGCAGCAAACTGATCACGGATCACCGGATTCTGGGCCTGTGCCAGCAAAGGCAAAGCCAGAAGAGATACGAATAGTTGTTTTTTTATCATGTCAGTTATTCCTGTGTTTGTCGAATTTGTGAAGGATGAAGTTAAAGGCCTCCAGACCTGCCAGCACGAGTATGGTTGCCGCCGTAGCCAGGACGTACATGCCACCACCACAAGCCAGACCGATGGCAGCTACCACCCAGACACCGGCAGCGGTGGTCAGACCGCGCACCACATTCTCACTCTTCTGGAAGATGATGGTACCGGCACCGATGAAACCGATGCCCGACACGACCTGGGCAGCTATGCGTGACACGTCGAGACGATGGCCCGGCAGGCTGACCACCTCCTCAAAGCCGTAGGCCGACACGATCATAAACAGGGCAGAGCCTAAGGCCACTAAGAAGTGGGTGCGGAATCCGGCCTCCTTGGCGCGGTATTCGCGCTCCAGACCGATCACACCACCTAATAAGGCTGCTACGAAGATACGCAGCACAAATTCCCAAGTCATATCCATAAACTAAAAAATCTTTCTGTAACAACGATGACGACGGTGCTGGATGGCTTCCAGATACTGCCACTGCGAGAGCACACCCTCGTTGGTCTCCATCTGCGGACCCGTCTCTGCCCATTCGAAATTGTAACGCTGGAACCAACGGATCAGGTCGTCGAAGATCAGGGCATTGGCACCCTTACCACGGTATTCGGGCGACACACCGATCAGCAACAGATCCACAATGGGGGTCTTATGCCACTTCAGGATCTTAAGCAGATGCCACCAGCCGAAGGGGAAGAGGCGTCCGTCGCGTGTCTTCTGCAGGGCCCGGGAGAAGGAGGGGAATGTAATGCCGAAGCCCACGATCTTGTCGCCATCCATGATGGCAGTCACCAGGTTCAGATCGGCAATCTTGATATAGTCGTTGATGAGTTTCTCAATCTGACGATCTGATAGTTGACTGAATCCATACAGATCCTTATACGTGGCATTCAACAGGTCGAACAGTTTCTTACCATAGCCTTCTTCGATCAACTCATGACGGGTGAACTTATGCACCCGCAGACCGTAACGGCTCTTGACCAGTTCGGTGATCTTGGAAAACTTATCGGGCACCTTCTCGGGCACCTTGACCTTCAGTTCCACGTAGTCGTTATCCTTCTTAAACCCTTCCATGCGTTCCATGTGCTGCGGGTAGTATGGATAGTTATAGTTGATATACATTGTGGCCAGCTGGTCGAAGCCCTCGATAAGCATACCCTCACGGTCGGTATCGATAAAGCCCAACGGACCGGCTATCTCTGACATGCCCCGTTCACGGCCCCAATCCTCTACTGCCTTCAACAAGGCCGTGGAGACCTCGAAGTCGTCGATGAAGTCGAACCAGCCGAAGCGCACCTGATTACAGTTCCAGCGCTTGTTGGCACGGTGGTTGATGATAGCTGCCACACGACCAACGATCTTCTCATCCCGATACGCCAGGAAGTAGGCCGACTCGCAACACTCGAATGACGGGTTCTTGTCGGAACGCAAGGTAGCCATCTCATCAAAATAGAGAAAGGGTACTGCATGGTCGTTTCCTCGGTACAGATCGTAGTAGAACTGTACGAATTGTTGAAGTTGCTTTTTATTCTTTACCTGACGTATCTCAATCATGATCATTAGCAATTAATCACAAACGATCCTATTCCAATTTGCTGCAAAGGTACAAATTAATCTGCATTAGTGATTCAATCGGCTATTAAATAATGTTAAGCAAGCGCATCGATGTATTCGTAGAGCTTTCGATAGAAAGGATGACGGGTCATGGTGGAGGCATCTCCTAAGATGATGAGCTTCATACGGGCACGGGTGATGGCCACGTTCATACGGCGCAAGTCGCGCAGGAAACCGATCTGTCCTTCGTCGTTGGCCCTGACCAGGGAAATCAGGATGATGTCGCGCTCCTGACCTTGGAAACCATCTACGGTATTCACGCTGATCAGGTGGCGGTAGGGTTTAAAGAATTCCTTGTTCTTCAGTTGGCGGCGCAGATATTGTACCTGTGCCCGATAGGGGGAGATGACGCCGACATCCAGTCGTTCGTCTAAGATGCGGGCCTTACCGATCTTCTCGAAATATTGCTCCAAGGCCAACAGGGTCAGTTCTGCCTCCGCCTTGTTGATTCGGCCGAAGCTCTCGCCGACAAAGGTTTCTTTAAAGGTGATGTCACTGTCCTCGGGGAGTTCAAACTGAGAAGTGTCGATCCAGGTCATGGGAATGTCGAGGTCGAGGATGCTGCGGAACTTTACTTCCGGTGCACTCTCCACCTGATTGCCATAGAACCAGTCGGAGGAGAAACGCATGATCTCCTCGTTCATACGGTACTGCATCTTCAACAGGGTAACCACCTCGGGCTTGTTTTCCGCAATCCGCTCCATCAGTGTCTTGCCGAGTCCGGCCTTCAGGGCTTCAAAGCTCTTCACGGTCGGAGGCAGCTGACAGTGGTCGCCCGCCAGGATGACACGTGACACCCGTCGGATGGGAATCCAACAGGCAGCCTCCAGTGCCTGGGCAGCCTCGTCGATAAACAAGGTTCCGAACTTCTGCCCTTCCAGCAGACGGTTGGCTGAGCCCACGAGGGTACAGGCGATGACACGGGCTTCACCAAATAGTTGGGCATTGATGCGCACCTCCAGTTCTGTCGCCCGTTCCTTCAGACGATCCAGTTTCTGGTGGTATTTGTCGTCCCGTCGTTTCCGTTGGGCACGGAGCTCACGGATGGCCTTTCGGATAGCCCACAGCTGGTCGTAGTCGGGATGGGCCTCGAAACGGCGCTCATAGGTGAAGGAGAGCATCTTATCGTTCACGCGTGTGGGATTACCGATACGCAGCACGTTGACGCCGCGATCCACCAGCTTCTCTGAGATCCAATCCACCGCCATGTTACTCTGTGCACAGACCAGTACCTGGTTCTCTCGTCGCAGCGTCTCGTAGATGGCTTCCACGAGCGTGGTTGTCTTACCCGTTCCCGGAGGACCATGGACAATTGCCACATCCTTGGCCCGCAGTACTTTGTTTACCGCCGCTTCCTGAGTTGCATTCAGATAGGGTAAATGGATGTCGGCAAAACTGAAGGTCTCTGCCTGTTGATGCGAATAGAACAGGTCGCGCAGATAGCCTAACCTGCCTTTGGCCTTCATCACACGGTCGAGAGCGTCGAACATCATCTTATAGCTGGTCTCATCGAAGAACAGCTGTACCCCGACGTTCTCGGCGCCCTGCACGTCGATGAGCTGACCGTTGTCGGGAACAGCGATGACCATCCTGTCGCCATCGACATAGCTCACCGAGGCCGTGAAGTTGAAGTAGTGAATCTGATCCTTTCCGTCGATACGGAAGAATACCACGGGTTTCCCGAACTCGAAGTTATGTTCTATCTCCTCGTCGCCCTGGCGGAACACCTCTACCACCAACTGGTTCAGGGAATTATAATAGCTTTTGCCCATCTTCAGGGGATACCAGGCATCACCGCGCTTCACCTTCCGCTGCAGCCCCATCTCTTCGGTCTGCTTACGGAAGGCTTCCTTCTCGGCCTGATACTCCATCTGGAGCAGCAGCCGTTGCTGTTGGAGTGCCAAAATGGGCGAAACTTGTTGATTTTCCATAATTGGCTGCAAAGTTACAAAAAATATTCGTAACTTTGCAGCCAAATTCATTAAAATGAAACAAATACTGTTAATAAACGACGTTGTAGGTTATGGGAAAGTGGGCATGGGTGCCATGCTTCCGATTCTCTCTTACCTGGGCATTCCGACATACAGTCTGCCAACCGCACTCGTGTCGAACACACTGAATTACGGCAAGTTTAATATCCAAGATACCACCGAATATATAAAAGGTACTTTACCAGTTTGGAAGGAACTGGGGTTCTCGTTTGATGCCATCTGCACCGGTCTGATGTTCAGCGAAGAACAGGCCAAGCTTGTGGCAAGCTATTGCGAGGAGCAGGGCAAGAACGGAACAACGGTCTTTGTCGATCCGATCCTTGGTGACGGCGGACAGCTTTATAATGGTGTGACCGAGCGTCAGGTGGAACTGATGCGTGAGATGGTGGCTGTGGCTCATCTGACCTTCCCGAACTATACCGAGGCCTGTTACCTGACTGGCACTCGTATCAAGTCAGGCAGTATCAGTTGGGAAGAGGCAGGCGACCTGCTCGACAAGCTGAGGGATATGGGCAGTAAGTCGGCATTGATTACCAGTTGTAAGATCGACGGTCATAACTCCGTGGCAGGCTATAACCATTTTAACGACAACTATTTCCATCTGGACTATCACGAGATCCCTGGTCTGTTCCATGGTACGGGCGACATCTTCTCTGCTGTTCTCATCGGTCATCTGTTGAATGGGGAGCCACTGAAAAGCAGCACCCGTCAGGCGATGGATACCGTTTTCCGTATGATTGAACGTTATAGTGATACTGATGACAAAAATCGAGGCATCCCTGTAGAGAAATGCCTCGACCTTTTATCATTAGAAGATGATCTTGGAGAGCGGTAACTTCAGATAGTGGATAATCATCTCCACGATCTCGTCCTCTGAGTGATCGTCAGCGTTGATCACGAGGTCGTAGTTACGGGTGTCATAACGGGAAGAACCTGTGTATTTCTTCACATAGTTCTCACGGCCCTCATCCACCTCCTTGATAATGGCTTCTGCCTCTTCCGCAGTGATGTTATTTTTCTTCATCACTCTCTCTATGCGGCGCTTCATGGAAGCCTGGATCAGGACGCTCAGATGGTTGGGATGATCGCGGAAAATATAGAAGCCGCTACGACCGGCGATGACGCATGAGCCGTCGGCAGCAATAGCCTTCAGGATTTCCGTCTCTGCTTTAAAAATATCGTCGGTAATCAGGAAGTCCGGCATGGAGGCATAGTCGGGGATTACGCGGGGAGCCACGTAATTAGGCATCATCATGATGCTACGCTTGAATTCTGCCCACCAGTTGTGCTCCTGTCCTTTCAGTCGCTCAATCTCATCTGTGGTGAGACCATACTTCTTTTTCAGCTCCTGGATAAGCGCCTTGTCATAGAAAGGCACCTCAAGCCGTTTGGCCAGTTTCTCGCCGACCGTTCTACCGCCGGAACCAAGTTCACGGTTGATTGTAATTACAAAAACTTCGTCCTGTTTCATCTTGTTTGATTGGTTAGTGCTCTGCAAAGTTAAGCATTAATTCTGAAACAACGTATATTTTGAGGCATAAATTTGCAAATTTAAGGAAAAGTTTGTATTTTTGCCCAGTCATGACGTGTGTTCACCCTTTGAAAACAGACTTGCCGAAGCCCGTGTATTTCACGGATCCTTTCTGCTATGAGCCTCACCCGTTGTGCCTGTTGGCGGCGGCGGAGGTGAAGCAGGAACTGGTGCGCATGCCGCTCACTGAGGGTAAGATGTTTGGGGTGCTGGTGGTGGAAAGAAGTGAGAAGAGAGAAGTGAGTAGTGAAAAGTTGGGGTTCCTGGCAGCGTATTCCGGTCTGCTGGAAGGACGCAATGACTGGCCGTACTTCGTGCCGCCCGTCTTCGATGCCCAACAGCCTGACGGCTATTTCAAAACCAAGGAACGCGAGATATCTCTCACCTCTCACCTCTCTCCTCTCTCCACTAAAACCATGTCGCAGGAGCTGCAGCTGTGGCTCTTTCAACAATATCGGTTATTAAATGCCCGAGGCGAAACAAAGGATTTGGTGGAAATCTGGCAGGATTATCACAATGCCCCCCATATCCGTAGCAGATATCCATTACCACCAGGTGGAACGGGCGACTGCTGTGCCCCGAAGCTGTTGCAATATGCTTACCTCCATCACCTGACGCCCGTCTGTATGGCGGAGTTCTGGTGGGGGGAGTCACCCAAGAGCCTGATCCGTCATCACGCACAGTTCTATCCCGCCTGTCGTGGGAAGTGCAAGCCGGTGCTGACCTGGATGTTACAGGGACTGGATGTCGATCCCCATACGGATACTGCCGAGAGCGCCCGTCAGGAACCGACCATCATCTATGAAGACGAGGCGATGGCTGTGCTCAATAAACCTGCAGGGATGCTGAGTGTGCCAGGAAAGACAGATGCCCCCTCCGTAGCCTCCTGGGCACAGGAACGCTGGCCCGGAGCGATGACCGTTCATCGGCTCGACATGCAGACCTCGGGACTGATTGTCGTTGCGAAGACGATGGAAACCTACCGCCTGTTGCAGGAGCAGTTTGTAAACCGTACAGTCAAGAAACGATATATTGCAATCGTAGAGGGCGTTCCTCAGGCAGAACATGGTATCATTGACCTTCCTCTTAGCAGCGATCCCTTGAACCGTCCGCTACAGATTGTGGATCACGAAAACGGGAAACGTGCCATTACTGAATATCGAATTATGTCATCCTCCCCATCGGGGAGGAGAAATATTGCTTTGGTGGCATTGTGGCCCCATACGGGGCGTACCCATCAGTTGCGGATGCACTGTGCCCATAGCGAAGGACTGGGTTGTCCCATCGTGGGCGATGAACTCTACGGTCAGAAAGCTGACAGACTCTATCTGCACTGCGACCATCTGAGGCTTGTTCACCCCGTCACAGGAAAAGAAATGAGTTTTAATTCGGAAAAACCTTGTGAATTCGAAATAAAATGCTTATCTTTGTCACCGAAACAACTCTAAAACAATAAGATTATGGTTAAGCACATTATCCTCTGGACACTGAATCCAGAACTCTCTGAAGAAGAGAAGAAGCAGGTGAAGGCCGGTATCAAGGCAGGTTTGGAAGGTCTTATGGGCAAGGTTCCCGGACTCATCGACGTGAAAGTGATTATCGATGGTCGTCTGGCCTCGTCGAATGCCGATGTGATGCTCGACAGTACGCTGGAGAGTGAAGAGGCATTGAAAGGCTATGCCGTTCACCCCGAGCACGTAGCCGTTGCTAACGGAAAGGTTCGCCCCTATACCGTGCAGCGCTCTTGTCTCGATTTCGAGATCTAAAAACAAAATAACCCCCGCCAAATGGCGAGGGTTATTTATTTTATCAAGCAAAAGTGATTACTTCTTGTTGATAGCGAGGTCGATAGCAACGGCTACAGATACAGTAGCACCTACCATCGGGTTGTTACCCATACCCAGGAAGCCCATCATCTCTACGTGAGCAGGAACTGAAGAAGAACCTGCGAACTGAGCGTCTGAGTGCATACGACCCAGAGTATCAGTCATACCGTAAGAAGCAGGACCAGCAGCCATATTATCCGGGTGCAGGGTACGACCTGTACCACCACCGGATGCTACTGAGAAGTAAGGCTTGCCAGCGAGCACGCGCTCCTTCTTGTAAGTACCGGCTACGGGGTGCTGGAAACGGGTGGGGTTGGTAGAGTTACCGGTGATGGAGACGTCTACGTTCTCCTTCCACAGGATAGCTACACCCTCACGCACATCGTCGGCACCATAGCACTTCACCTTCAGACGGTTGGGGTTGTTGCCATAAGGCACCTCCTTCACCACAGCCAGGTCGCCAGTGAAATAGTCGAACTTGGTCTGTACGTATGTGAAGCCGTTGATACGGCTGATGATCTGTGCAGCATCCTTGCCAAGACCGTTCAGGATGACGCGGAGGGGCTTCTTACGCACCTTGTTGGCCATCTCGGCAATCTTGATGGCACCCTCAGCAGCAGCGAAGCTCTCGTGACCAGCCAGGGAGGCGA
>JAEEGG010006468.1_pt1 | contig 27473 bp, 15 predicted proteins | sample 9134161 | NCBI WGS metagenome assembly JAEEGG01 (sample SAMN16246543, study PRJNA631951) | gut metagenome | biome: gut microbiome; feature: rumen; material: CR-attached | host: Bos | place: Iran: Karaj | collected 2018-10 | reverse complement strand
AATTTCGTAGGGATCCATGACTGCCGTGATGCTGACGTTCTCGCTGCCCATCGTCACCGTGTAGGTGCCATTGCCGTTGTCAGTGAGAGGACTGCCGTTAGCCTGTACGACCTTGATTTCCTTGTCGGCTTCGGGCGTGAAGGTGACGCTCGTGCCAGAAGCGGTGTAGAGCTGGCCGCCGTAGGAAAGACCGAAGCCATATACCTTGATGCCGTTGTATTCGTAGCTACTGCTTGCAAAGCCGAAGTCGAGCGTCAGACCAGAAGTGCCGCTGCTGACGGTGTAACCCTGCGTGCCGCCCTGTACGGAGCCGATCACCTCGGTGTAGAAGCAGTCGGTGCAGGTAACGGTGGTGACAGGATGGGTGCCTGAGCTTGATGCGTTTTCATAGATGGTGGCACATGCCACGGCGGTCTCGCCCGTTCCGAGTGTGGCAGGCTTATAGAGGCAGTTCTTAATGGTCAGCGTCTGTCCGTTGGTGTAGCCCACGATGCCGGCGCCGCCTGTCGTGGCAGTCTCTCCTGTGGTGAGTATCTTGCCGTCGAAGACACAGCCCTCGATGGTGGGGTTCGAGTAGCTCACATTGGCTTTGAGTCCCAGAATACCGCCGTGACCAGCCCAGCCTGCATGGCTGCTGCGGATGGTGACGCTGCTGCGGCAGTTCTCTATCTTCGAGTAGTAGCGGGTGTAGCCCACGACGCCACCGGCATAGCGTGCCGAGGTCTCGATGGTGCCCGTCGTGTTCAGGTTCTTGATGGTGGCGCCGCTGATGTGGCGGAACGGTGCGCAATAATCCTCTGTGATGCCCGTGTAGCTGACGGTGATGGTGTGCCCTTGGCCGTCGAAGTTGCCACGGAAACGGTTGCTTCCCTGTCCTGCCATCGTGGTGACGTTGATGTCGTTGGTCATGACGAAATACATACCATTGAAGTTGATACCGTCGCTCACGGCCTCAGCCAGATGGTTCCAGTCCTCGGTATCACTAATCAGGAAGGGGTCGGACGCCGTACCGCTACCACCGCTGAAATATGTATTCTTGAAGCGGGCGTAGTAGGTGCGGTCCTCTTCCATGTTAACAGTAATCGTGCTGTCTGCTTGTATCAATTCTTCTGAGTCTTGTGCAATCAGACCGGAAGGCTTGGTGTTGCTCAACAGCCAGCCTGCGAAAGCCATTTTGTTGGGCACAACGCTGCACTCTGGGAAGGTGAACTCATGGGTAGCTGTTACATAATACGCAGTACCTTCTGCCGCATAGCCCGTGCCCTCTGCATTCGCCTCATAGAAAGTGTAGGAGTACGCTGGCAGCTCGTGACCGCAATAGGTACAAGCATCGCCCTCACCTTTGACGTGATGCTCGTCGTAACCCTCGCAGTAAGAACAGTTAACATGATGGTAGTAGTCATCCTTGTCTGTATAGCTATTGTCACCATCGTGATCACATTCCTGAATCTTATATTTGCCATCGTGCCTTACGGTGGTGACGCGGCTATCGCTGCTCACCCAGCTGCCACCGTCCTTCTTTACTCTCATCGTGGCTCCATATACAAGAGTACCATCGTTGTCGTTAGAGTCGCCGCTACCTATAGCATTGCCGTCAGCCACTCCCTCTACGGTAAGTGTGCCTCCATTGATGGTCACGGTTCCGCCATCGCCTCTGTCGCCACCACCGATGCCTGCACCATAATTGCCGCCAGTAATCGTTACAGTACCTCCATTGATGGTCACAGTTCCGCCATCGCCTTTCCATCCACCACCGATGCCAGCACCATTGTATCCGCCTGTGACAGTAACGTTTCCACCGTTGACAGTCACTGTTCCGCCGGAGCCACCGGAGTTATCGCTACTATCACATCCTCCTCCGCCAATGCCAGCAGAATTTGTGGCACCGGTGGCGTTGACGGTACCGTCGTATATGGTAACCGTGCCACCATTACCACGGTATCCTCCTCCGATGCCAGCAGCCAGTTTACCACCAGTGGCAGTAACATCGCCACCGTAGATATAGATGGGATTGTCCTGGCCGCATTTGTAACCTCCACCGATACCGGCACCGCTATTACTCGTTTTGTCATTAGCACCGCCTGTAGCGTTGACGGTACCGCCATATATCCTAATTGTGCCGTTGCTGCACTCTTCGCCTCCGCCGATACCTGCGGCCATTTTGCCACCAATGGCCGTGACGGTGCCACCATAGATATAGGTATCACCGCCTTTTCCTTTATCTCCTCCACCGATGCCGGCACCGTAGTGACCGCCCGTAGTCGTCACGGTGCCGCCATAGATATATACAGGATTGTTCTGATCGCCTTTCTCGCCGCCGCCGATGCCAGAACCCCATTGACCACCTTTTGCGGTGACAGTGCCGCCGTAGATCTTGATAGTGCCGTTGCTGCGGTCTTCACTGCCTCCGATGCCGGCAGCGTAATAACCGCCTGTGGCGGTGATGTCACCACCGTAGATAGTGACGGGTGTATTAAAGCTGTTCTGCTGACCCTCGCCGATACCGGCACCGCTGTCACTGCCCTTCGCGTCGATAGTGCCGCCGTAAATAGTGATGCCGCGCATACCGCTTTCGTGGTTGCCGCCACCGAGTCCTGCGGCATTGTTATGGTAGGCATGAGCGTAGATATTACCACCGTGGATGAAGAGATAGCCGCCCATCTCGTCAGCGTCACCGCCAATGGAAGCGTTGCCGTTGCTGACACCGCCGCCGTCACCGGTACATTTGATGGCTCCCATGTTCTCGCCGTCGCTCTGGGCGTAGATGGTGAGCGTGTAGCCATCCTTGATTTGAATACCTTTTTTGCAAGTCAGCGTCACGCCGTCCTTCAGAATAAGATGCGTGTCGCCGTCGATGCTGATGCGATTGTCGGAATAGGTGTCGTCTCTGTCTACATAGTACCAACCCGAGAGTTGTGATGCGCCCTCAAGTAAGCTGACATTGAAGGCAACCATCGTCGTCTGCACTACGTGACCGTCTGTATCGCCGCCTTCCCAACAGCATTCGATATAAGGATAGCCTGCAGCCACCTCGTTGTCATTAAATCCAATGGAATATAAGTCGTTGTCGCTGGAAAAGAAATCGCCAGGGGCAACACCGCTGTTGTATGTGCTGTAGCCCGAAGTAACCTTTCTGTTATAGGTTGCGAGACCTATGCTTGCACCACTTGTGAAAGCACCGGTGACATTGATGACAGTATTGTTGTCGAGAGCAAGGTTGTTGGCGTGGGCACCGCACGTATTGTTCGTGATAGACGGGTTGCCGCTCATATAGAGCGTGCCTTTGTTATAGATACCGCCGCCGGAGGTTCCCGCACTATTGCCGGTGATAGAACCGCCATTGATGGTCAGTGTACCGTTGTTATAGATGCCACCGCCTTGGCTCTCACCGCTGTTGCCGGTGATAGAACCACCGTTGATGGTGAGCGTGCCACTGTTGTAGATACCGGCGCCATCGACTTCCAGGCCGATTAATAACGTGCCACCCATTATCTTTCCGCTGTTGTCGCCGCTGGCATCGTTGATGGTCAGCGTGCCGCCTTCATTGATGGCGATGACGCGTCCCATGCCACCGTTCTTTATGTCATGGTTCAGCGTGTGGCCATTGAGGTCGATGGTCACGGTCTTGCCATCGCCGATGGTAATCGCGCTGCTCAGATTAATGTTATCCGTGAGCGTGATGTTCGCACCATCCACAATGGCATTTCTCAAATCGGTCTCGTTGCCGACGTTGTAGTCCGTCGCCCAAGCCCGGCCTCCAAAGGTGAGGCACAGCAGGGCGAACAAAAATATTGCTTTGGTCTTCATATTGTTTTTTTAATATACTTCTGATGATTCATATTCATGTTTCAGAATGTCTTGAAGTTGTCCGATATAATAAGCATGACCTTGATATGACATCGGCACTGGGGTTGATTAACGTACAATGCCGCCACCTTCACCTTTGATGTATTCACTGTCGTCGCCTTCGTAGTCGATGCCGGCATTAGAGTTCATCTGATACATCCTCTGGCTGGCCATCAGGAACAGGTTTCTCTGCTTGATTTCTACCACGCGCATGGCGGGTTTTGAATAATTCTTTTTCATAATTATACTATTGTTTTTTATTTTATTTATCTTCTTCTATCTACTTTTATTTAATCACTCGTTTATTTCCATTATGGATATATACTCCTTTCTTCGTCGGCTTGCCGCTGAGTTTGCAGCCCTGCAGGTCGAACCATCCGGCGCCAGCCGAATTCGTGTAATTCGTTAAATTCGTTGTCGAAATAATTCCAGTGGTCTCGCCGTCATCGCCGAAGTTCAGGACGAAGGCACGGACTTCAGAGCCGCCACCTTGGCCAGACTGCGGCGTACCTGCTGTGATGCCGTTCAGCTGGAAGTAGGCACGGAAGGCGTTGATGGGCTTGCTGGTGCTGGGCCAGTAGAGCTTGTCGCTTTTGCCAAGGTAGAGGTAGCTGCTGCCTTCAATGTCCTCAGGGTCATAGTTGCCGATGAAGCTTACCTTGCCGTCAGCGCTCTTGACGGTTTCGGGGTCAGCACCTTCGATTTCGACGTTGCCAAACTCGATGGGGCTAACAATGTTCGTGACATCGTTCGCCCACTTGATGATGTAGGGCTTGCCTGCCTCTATCTCGTCAGCGTCCTTAAAGTAGAGATAGAGGGTTTCACCATCGAAGCCGGTGCGGTATGAGCCGTTCACGTCGGCGTTGCCGTCGACATCGTATTTACCTTCAACGTCGAGTTCTTTCAGCATTGCGCCAGCGAGGGGTGAACCTGCGATGGTGAGGTCGAAGGGCAGGCAAATGGTGTTCCACGAGTTGTCCTTGTAGAGCGTGCGGTCGTAGAGGGTGACGTTGGCGATATGGTCGTCGTTCGCCGCTATCGTCGTGGAATTATTCTGGCCATCGTAGAACGTGACGGCGAAGTTGCCGAGCGTTGCCGTGATGCTGACGTTCTCGGCAGGCATCGTCAGCGTATAAATGCCGTTGCTGGGGCCAGTAAGCGTGCCGCTGATGGCTGCCACATTCGAGATTTCCTTGTCGCTCTCAGGCGTAAAGGTAACGCTCTGTCCGCTGCCGCTATAGAGCACGTCCTGATAGAGCAGTCCGAAACTGTAGGCCTTGATGCCGTCATACTCGTAGGTAGTAGTAGCATCGCCGAAGTCAAGCGTCAGGCCTTCGGTGCCGCTGGTGACGGTGTAGCCCTGCGTGCCTTGGGCTTCGCCGAGGGCCGAGGTATAATAACAGTCGGTGATGGTGACACTATTCGAGTTGCGGTAACGGGCGAAGGTGGCTCCGTTTGTGGCTCCGTTTGTGCCTTCGACGGTAGTCGGAATAAACAAAGAGTTTGTAATGCTGACCGTGGCGCTGTTGTTGCTCTCTGTCCAGCCCACGAAGCCGCCGCAATTCGTCGTGCTGCTGCCAGTCATCGTGCCTTTGAAGACACAGCCGCTGATGGTGGTGGTGCCATTGCTGATATTTGCCACGATGCCACCGTGGGTACCGTCGCCGTTTACCTGACTGTCGATGGTGACATCCACCACGCAGTTGGTAATCGTATTGGTGGACGTTGCCCTTCCTACTATGCCAGCTGCAAACTTGGCCGAGGGCGTGATAGTGCCCGCCACCTTCAGGTTCTGAATGGTAGCGCCATCAACATAGCGGAACGGAGCGGTGTATTGCTCGGTAGTGGTGTAGCTGACAGTGAGCGTGTAGCCGTTGCCGTCGAACGTACCACTGAACAAGGTGGATGAAGAGCCCACCATGGTGCTGACGCTGATGTCGTTGGTCAGCTGGAAGTGCGTGCCGCTGTAGCTTTGGCCGTTGCTGACATTGGTGGCCAGCATGTTCCAGTCCTCTTCGTTGTCAATCTGGTAGGGGTCGCCCTCGGTGCCGCTGCCATTCCATATTTTCCGGAAACGGGCCTTGAAGGCGATGTCGTCGGTGACGGCAATAGTCTCGCCTGCTGCCTTGAGCGGCTCATCGACATTCCATGTCACGGTCTCGCCATTGGCGGGAGCGCCCGGCATCCAGCCGAGGAACTCCATCTTGGCGGGTACATTGGTGCAGGAGGGCAGGGTGTAAGATTGACCATTGACCATTGACCATTGACCATTGTCGTAGCCGCTGCCGTCGGCATTGGCCTCGTAGATGGTGACGGTCTTGGCACCTTCTGGCGATGTATAGCTACACTTGGTACACTTGCCATCGCTGCCGTAGGTGTGTGCCTCGTCGTCGCCTAAGCAGTAGGAGCAGCTGATGGTATGGTAGGTGCCGTCCTCCTTGTCGGCGTAGGTGGCGCCGCTGTGGGTGCAGTTCTGCAGGATGTAGGTGCCATTAGCCCTGACGGTGCTCACGCGGCTACCGCTGCCTACCCAGCTGCCGCCGCTCTGCTTCACGCTGATGATGTTGCCCAGTGTCAGACTGCCGTCGCTGCCAGAGTTCCTATCTGCGCCGCGACCGATGGCATCGGCTCCGGTGCCTGCTGCGACGGTGACGCTGCCACCAGAGATGGTTACATTGCCACCGTCAGCAGCCCATCCGCCGCCGATGCCTGCACCCCAGGTGCCGCCCGTAGCCGTGACGTTGCCGTTTGAGATGGTCACCGTTCCACCTTGGGCTTTGTATCCGCCGCCGATGCCGGAGCTGTATTCACCGCCCGTGGCGTTGACGGTGCCGCCGGTGACGGTCAGCGTGCCGCCACGTCCAGCTGAGGTGCTGGTGTAACGATAGCCGCCACCGATACCAGCGCCGTATTGACCGCCCGTAGCCGTGACGTTGCCGCCATAGACATACACGGAGCCGCCGTTACCTTTGTAAGCACCGCCGATACCAGCACCGCATTGGCCACCCGTGGCGTTGACAGTTCCACCATAGATATAGATGGGGTTGTTCTGGCTGCTCTCCTCGCCGCTGCCGATGCCTGCTGCACCGCCGCCCGAGCCGCTTTTGCCGCCGCCAGTGGCTGTGACGGTGCCGCCGTAGATCTTGATGGTGCCATTGCTGCATTCCTCGCCGCCGCCGATGCCCGCAGCATAGTTGCCGCCCTTGGCAGTGATGGAGCCGCCGTAGATGGTAACGCTGGGCACGGTGCTGTTCTCCTGACCGCTGCCGATGCCGGCGCCACTGTCCTTGCCGTAGGCCTCTATGTTGCCGCCGTAGATGGTGATGCTCTGCATGCCGCTGCTGCTACCGTCGCCGCCGCCGATACCAGCTGAGTTATTGCTGCCGGGCTTGGCGTAGATCTTGCCGCCGTGGATGACCAGGTGGCCGCCGCAGTTGTCCTTATTGCCGCCGATGGAGCCATTCTCGCCATCGCTGCCGTCGGTCCACAGGTAGCCCATGTTGTTGCCGTCGCCCTCGGCGTAGATGGTGAGCTTGTTGTCCTTCGGGATGTAGATGCCCTTGTCGAACTCGACGTTGCAGCCGTTAGCGAGGATGAACTTCACGTCGCCGTTGATGGTGACGCGCTTGTTGAAAGTAAAGGTGCTGTAGAGCAGATACCAGCCACCACTAAGCGAAGTGTCGTTACTTGAGCCGCCGCCGTATACGACATAAGGGTAGCCGCGGGACTTCTTTGTCTTCACCACATGACCGTCGGTGTTGCCGCCCGACCAGCTGCACTCGATATAGGTGTAGCCATTAACGTTGATGATTGCATCTGCACCTCCATAAGACACATAATAGCCGCTGACATCGGCGCTGAAGACGGTATTGGCATTAGAGTTGTTGTATTCGCTATAGTCCTTGGTGAAGATGTCGCTGTCGTAGTTCGACTGGCTCACGCCGACTTTGGCACCGCTCAGTGAGCCCGTGACCTGGATCTTGCTACTGCCGTCAAGGTAGAGGTTCGAGCTTTCGTTGCCCTTGATGTAGGGTTTGCCGCTCATGTTGATGGTTTTGCTGGTGTACACGCCGCCGCCGTTGGTGTCGGCACGGTTGCTGGTGATGGTGCCGCCATTGATGGTCAGCGTAGCACTGCTGCCATTCCACACGCCGCCGCCTCGACTCTTGGCATGGTTGCCAGTGATGGTACCGCCGCTGATAGTCGCCGTACCATAGTTCACGATACCGCCACCATCGCCGTTGCTGGTGCAGTTCTGAATCGTGCCACCCTTGACGTAGAGCGTGCCGCCCGAGGTATTGTAGATACCGCCGCAGTCCGTGGCCGAACAGTCGGTGATGACACCGCCGTTCATGGTGAACGACCCCGAAATGACATAGACAGCACCGCCATAGACGGCTTTACAACCGGTGATGGTGCCGCCATCGAGGGTGAGCGTACCGTAATTGCAGATACCGCCGCCACCGTCGGAGTCGTTGCCGCCTGTAATTTTGCCGCTGTTGTCACCGCTGCTGTCCTTGATGGTCAGTGTGCCGTTGGAGGTGACGCGAAGGATATTGCCGCATTCGGTAACCTCGCTCAGGTTTCGGCTCAGCGTATAGCCGTTCAGATCAAGGGTCACGGTCTTGCCGTCAGAAATTTCACAGTATCTGCTGAGTGTGATGTCGGCCAGCAGTTGAATTTCCGTACTGCCTTCGCTGATGGCGGTGTTCAACTGTTCCTCCGTCGCCACGGTGGTGGCAGTTGCTGAAGTCGTGGTGTGCCGCACCTCGTTGCCCTCCATGAAGAAGCGATGGCCGCTATAGTCGGGGAAGAAGATGGTGGCAGGATCGGTGCCGGAGTTATGGGTGTTATAGCCCGAGGTGATCACACGGTTGCGCGTCTGCAGGGTCACTTTGATGTTGGCACCGCTGAGGCTTCCCGTGACGTTGATCTTTGTATCGCTGCCGTTCAGGTAGAGGTTGTTCGCGCTGCCGTTCACGGTGTTGCTGTTGATGGCAGGGTTGCCGCTGAGGTTGATGTTGCTGTAAGAGAACACGCCGCCGCCGTTGGTTCCAGCGGTGTTGCTGTTAATGCTGCCGCGGGAGATAGTGACCTCATTCTCGTTCCAGATGCCGCCGCCCTGACCGGTAGCGGTGTTGTCACTGATGGTGCCGCCGCTGATGGTGAGAACGCCATGGACGTTACCACTGTTGCCGTTCCAGATGCCGCCGCCGTTGGTTGCAGCAGTGTTTCCGCTGAAGGTGCCACCCGATATTTCGACCGTGCCGATGTTCACGAGACCACCGCCACCGCCCGTGGTGCTGCTGCTATTCGAGATGGTGCCGCCGCTGATGGTCAGCGTTCCGGTGTTGTAGAGGGCTCCGCCGTAGGGTGCCGAGCAGTTGGTGATGACACCGCCGCTAATGGTGGCCGTTCCGTTGTTGCGGATGGCACCGCCCGTGTAGTCGGTCTGGCAACCGGTGATGGTACCGCTTTGAAAATAGAGCGTGCCGTAGTTGCAGATGCCGCCGCCGTTGGAGGCCCAACCGCCGGTTATCTGACCGCTGTTGTTGCCGCTTCCATCGGTGACGGTCAGCGTGCTGCCCGTTCTGACCCAGATGACGTGACCGTCAGCGTCGGCTGCCTCTAAGCTACGGCTCAGCGTCTTGCCGTTGAGGTCAATCGTCACGGTCGGGGTACTGCTTCCGCCGTCGCCGATTTCAAGGCAATTACTCAGCGCAATGTCCGCCGTAAGTTTAATGTTCGCGCCGTTGGAGATGGCGTCTCTCAGCTCACTCTCTGTGCCGACGTTGTAGTCCGCCGCCCAAGCCCCTTGTGCGACCGCGCACAGCAGGGCGATGATTAGATAACGACTCTTTTTCATTTTTGTTAATATTTTAATTGTTACTATTAGCGCTTTTTACCCCCCATTTTTTGGAAGGCCTTCCAACACTTTTCCCATCCCCTTCAAAAAAGTGTTACGAAGCCTCGTAGCAAATTTTCCATAGGGGGGCGTTTTTTATTACTTGTTGACTCGCTTTTTTCCATTACATATATACACGCCCGCGTGCGAGGGTTTGCCCGAGAGCTTGCGGCCCTGCAGGTCGTACCAGCCGTCACTTCTTACATCTTCCATATTCCTTCTTACATCAATAATGCCGGTCGTTTCGTCGTTGCCGCCAAAGTTCAGTACGAAGGCGCGAACATTGGCTTGGCCGCCGTTGTCATTGCTCAGATCCACGTGGAAGTACGCGCGGAAGGAATTCATTGTTCTTGTTTCGCTAGGATAATAGAGCTGGTTGCCGCTACCCATGTAGAGGTTGCTCTTATCGCCGCCTGTGAGTGTTACAGGGTCGAAGTTGCCGATAAAGCTGACTTTACCGTCGGTGCTTTCAATTGCTTCGGGATCGTGTCCTTCGATTTCGGAGTATGCGAACTTTGGGTTCACGATGGTGCTGCCGTCGTTCGCCCACTTTACGAGGTAGGGCACACCGGCCTCAATCGCCGTGGCGTTCTTGAAGTAGAGGTAGAGCGTTTCACCGTCGAAGCCAGTCTGCTTGTCGGTATCGTAAATACCCTCGGTGTCCAGTTCCATGATGGTGCAGCCGTAGAGCGGATGGTCGCTGATGGCTATCTGCGCGGCGGTGACATTGAAGGGCAGGCAGAGCGTGTTCCAATCGCCGTCCTTGTAGAGCGTGCGCCCAGTGATGGTGACATCGGCAATGCTGCCGTGGTTCTCATCTATTGTCGCAGAGTTCGTCGGGTCGGCGGGCTCGCCCTCGGTGTTAGGAGCGTCGCGCAGCGTGACGGTGTATGGATTGAGGTTAGACGTGACTTTGACGTTCTTGCTGGGCATCGTCAGCGTGTAGGTGCCGTCGCCGTTGTTTGTGGGGACGGATAGAACAGACCCAGTACTCGCATCGACGACCTGAAGGTTCGTAATTGTCTGATCTGCCTTGGGTGTGAAGGTGACGCTCGTGCCAGAAGCGGTGTAGAGCTTATCACCGTACAGCAGTCCGAAGTTATTGACCTTGATGCCGTCATACTCGTAGGTAGTAGTAGCATCGCCGAAGTCGAGCGTCAGCCCCTCAGTACCGCTCGTGACGGTATAGGCTTGTGTGCCGCTCTCTGTGGAGCCGTAAGCCTCAGTGTAGTAACAGTCGGTGCAGGTGACGGTAGATGGTGCGGTGCTTGAGTTCGCATAGATGGTGGAACAAGCCACGGGCGTCTCGCCGTCTTCGATCGTAGCAGGCTTATAGAGGCAGTTCTTGACGGTCAGCGTCTGGCCGTTGGTGAGGCCCACGATGCCACCGCCACCTGTCGTAGCTGTTGCTCCCGTGCTGAGTATCTTGCCGTCGAAGACGCAGCCCTCGATGGTGGGTTCCGAGTAACTTACATTGGCTTTGAGACCCAGGATGCCACCGTGACCCGCCCAACCTTCGCGGTTGCTGCGGATGGTGACGCTGCTGCGGCAGTTCTCTATGGTCGAATAGTAGCGGGTATAGGCCACGACACCGGCGGCATAGCGACCCGAGGTCTCGATGGTACCCGTCGTATTCAGGTTCTTGATGGTGGCACCGCTGATGTGACGGAACGGAGCACAATAATCCTCAGTGATGCTCGTGTAGCTGACGGTGATGGTGTGTCCCTGACCATCGAAGATGCCACGGAAACGGTTGTCTCCCTGCCCAACCATCGTTGTGACACTGATGTCGTTGGTTAACTGCAGATAAAGACCGTTGAAATTGTATCCATTGCCTACGGCTGTGGCCAACTCCGTCCAATCGTCGGTGGTGCTAATCAGGAATGGGTCGCTTTGCGTGCCTTCACCGCCGCTGAAAACGTGTTCCGTATAACGGGCGTAATAGTTACGATTCGTTTCATCCATAGGAATAGTGATGGTACTATCGGCCAGTATCAAGTCTTCCGTGCCGTCGGTTATCAAGGTTTCCGGGGCGCTGTTTGCTTGTAACCATCCCGCGAAGTACAAGGGTTTGCGTACGTTGCTGCAATCGGGGAAAGTGAATGTATTGGTCGAGGTAACATAATAGGCCGTACCTTCGCTCGCATAACCGTCACCTGCCTCGTTGATTTCATAGAAAGTATAGGAATGTTCAGGCAGCGAGTGACTGCACTTGGTACATTTATCATTGTCCCCTTTGGTGTGCTGTTCATCATACCCCTCGCAGTAGTTGCAGTCGAAGTGGTGGTAGTAGTCGTCTTTGCTGGTGTAGGAACTGTAGCCTTCGTGGGTGCAGACCATCGCTGTGCGCTCGCCGCCGGACATGAGGTAACTCACGCGGTTGCTGGTAGTGACTAGGCCGCCGTCAGTACCGCCGCCCCTCACCTGAATGTCAGAGCCGAGGGTCACCGAGCCGTTCTGGCTGCAGCTATATCCTCCGCCAATGGCCCAACCATTTTCCACATTCTTCGCCGTTACCGTGCCGCCGTAGATATACACGTTGGCACCAGCGCCTTTCTTACCGCCGCCGATGCCGGAGCCGTCCTTGCCTGCGGTTGCCGTCACGGTGCCGCCGTAGATATAAACAGTGCCGCCGCCACCACCACCGTTGTGATACTCACCGCCGCCGATGCCGGCTCCTTCGTTACCACCGGTAGCGTTGACCGTGCCGCCGTAGATATAGACGGTGCCGTTGCTGCTACCTTCTCCACCGCCGATGCCAGCGCCGTCCTGTCCGCCCTGAGCGTTGACGGTGCCACCAAAGATCTTAATTGTGCCGCCGTTGCAGTCCTCACTACCACCAATACCTGCTGCATAGTCGCCGCCCGTGGCATTGATAGTGCCGCCGTAGATAGTGACGGTGGGTTTGGTGTTGTTGTTCTGTCCACAACCGATGCCTGCGCCACTGCTTTTGCCGGTCGCGTTGATAGTGCCGCCGTAGATGGTGACGCTCTTCATACCACTATTGCTGCCGTTACCGCCGCCGAGACCTGCCGCATTGTTACTGCTCGGCTTGACGGTGATGTTGCCGCCGTGAATGATCAAGTTGCCGCCCACTTCGCCGTCGTTGCCGCCGATAGCAGCGTTGTCGCCGTCACTACCCTCGATGATGAGCTTACCCATATTCGAGCCGGTGCTCTGGGCATATATGGTGAGCGTGGAGCCTTCTTCTATTTGAAGGCCTTTCGTAAATGTGATTTTGCAGCCGTCCCAAAGGACGAACTTTATGTTGCCTCGGATTATGTACCGAAATTTATGGTATTTTTTAGTACCCTCCAAACGGTAATAATATTTAGTGTCATCGAGGACCTCATTGGAGTCATATATCCAGCGATCTGGGGCCTCTTTAGTTTGGGTCTCAACGTGACCGTCGGTGTTGCCGCCTACCCACTGGCACTCAATGTATTTGTATCCACTATCGGCCTGTGCCGTTGTTCCCATGCCGAACACTATCGCGCCCAGCAGGGCAAGAATTAGGAATAATTTCTTTTTCATATTATTGTTTTCATTATTGTTTATAGTTTATTGCTACTGCTATCTGCGGCCAGGGCCACCCATGGGACGACCGCCCATGCCGCCAGGACCCATACCGCCGGGTCTGCCGAAACCACCGGGACGGGTACCGGGAGATATACCGTTGTTGGGGATGTCTGTACGGCTGTCGCGGGCTACCGGAGCATTGTTGTGATTAGCGGAAAGGGGCTTTGCGTCGATGCGGTCGGCATAGAAGTTGGCCGGCCTGCCGGCATATTCGCCCTTGTAAGCCTTGTACGCCGTGGGGCGGTCGAAGAAGAACTGGCTCCGTTTATAGTGGTCGTAAATGGCGAACACCCAGGCATCGTCCACCCAACGGACTGGGCGATGGAAGTATTCCAGTGCGAGGAACTTCTCAAACTGCCAGCCGCTCAGTACAAGGCGGAAGGCATCGTTGCGACGCTCCCAACAGGCGCCGAAGACGTCGGCGACGCCTTCCAGACACATGAAGTAGTCGAGGTTAATCTCATAGACGGCCTCGTACTGGTCGGTGGTTAGACTGAGCTCGTAAGCCATCTTGTCGCTCAGGAAGAGAGCTTCCTTCCGGGCATCTTTGTAAATAAACGCGTTGGCCGTGACGGTCATGACCGTCATCAGGGCCAGAATCATTAACTGTCGCATGTTCGTTATATTTCAAATTGTTTCTTTTACTTTTTACATTTTAGGTGGAACACATGATGAGCACGAAGATGACAGTGAGCGCAGTGATGACGGTGCCAAGCCCATAGAGCACGACGTCCTCCCAGTGGTCTTCCAGCCAGGAGCAGAGGTTGTCGATGTGCTCGTGGCGCTCGCGGAACCTCTCGAACAGGGTAAGTCTTTCTTTTTCTTTCATATCTTTTTCAACAACGAATTTAACGAATTTAACGAATTTCTCCTTATAGCATGGAGGCGAGTCGTGAGTTGCGGGCCATGAGGCGCACCTGGTCGGAGGTCTTGCGGCGTAGTTCGTTGTCCTCGCGCCGCTTGATGCGGTAGAGGGCGCGCGCGGTGGCACCAAGCACCACGGCGATGCTGACAAGCAGCAGGAGTAAAATCGTGTCGGTGTTCATATCTGTCATTCTTTGTTTTCCGGAATGGGGATGCCCTTTTGTTTCAATTCGTTGGTCACTGCTTCATATTTCTCTGTCTCTTCGGCAATCACCTTGTCGCGCAACCTGAGCAGCCGGCGCCGCCGCTTCATCTGCAACAGCAACACCACCACGACGATGGCCAGCAGCAGTACGATGACTGCCGCAAGGAGAAGTAATTGGTCTGTCTTGGTCATAGTGTTCGCGATTTTGAATTATTGGCTACAAAGTTACGACTTTACGCGCGTATGTACAATAGCGTGCACACATTGGACCCTGCCCTGACACACATTGTTCCCTCCGAAGGGCAGTTTGCCCCTCGGATGTTACAAATAACAAAGTAAAATGTTACAAATGAAAAAAGCCCCGTAGCGGTGTTGGGCTACGAGGCATCGATGCCGGACAAGTAGACGGCGCGATACTCAGTGGGGGTGAGGCCGAACTTTTCCTTGAAGAGACGGCTGAACGTGCGGCGCACGGAGAAGCCGGAGGCAGTGGCCACCTCGTCGATGCTCATATCGGAGCGGGTGGTTATCAGTTCGCGGGCATGGTCGAGACGCAACCGATTGATGTAGTCGGTGATGCTGGCGTACTCGCTGCCCTGCGCGAATGCTGCGCCGACATCCCTCGTCGTAATCTGGAAATAATCACTGGCGGCCTGACGGTCGAACTGCGGGTCGAGGTAGAGTCTCTTTTCCTTGATGACCTGCTGCATGTTGGTGAAAAGGTCGGCTTCGACGGACTGAGCATCGGGCGGAATGGTGGGAGTTGCGGCCGATTGTTGCACAACCTTGACCGGTTTTGCCTCCTGCTTCTGCTGCTCATACATCTTCCTGTATTCCGCTGCCTCGGCAATCTGTTTGACAAGGGCACGGTTCTTCTGGTCGACAATGCGGCGTTTGTGGACGACATAGGCGGCGAAGAGCAAAGCCATGACGGCAACGACGGCGAAGCAGGAACCCACGATGCTGAGGTATTTCGCCCTCGCCTTGTGCCGCTCTATCTCGCGCTGCTGCTCGGCGGCATGGAAGCGGGCGGCGTAGAGGTTGGCCTTGCCCTGTAACAGACGGTTGTTGAGGGTGGCGGTGAGCGTCTCATAGGCATGGTGCAGGCGGAGGGCCTCGACGTTGCGTCCCTGGGCCTCAGCAGCCATGGCGCGGTCGCGGAGGATGGTGGCATATTCAGCACAGACGGTGTCGCCCTGCTGGCGCAGACGCGCCTCCTGCTCGTCGTGGATGGCCAGCATCTTGTCGTACTCGCCTAAAAGGCCATACGTCGGCGCGAAGTCCTTGCGGGCGGAGAAAGACTTGGCGTAGTCGGTCTGCTCGAAAAGCGAAAGGTACTTGCGGGCCTCGGCCTTACGGCCAGCCCTCGCCTCTGCCTCCGTCATGAACATATACGCCTGTCCCCGGTAGAAGCCAATGTAGCCGGGGCGCAGGTGCTCGGGCGGCTCGCGATAGGTGCCGTCGTGGTATTCGTCAGGATGCTGCTCATAGTCGGCCATGAGGTCGAGCATCTGCTGCGCAGCGGAAATTAATGAAGAGTGAAGAGTGAAGAGTGAAGAATTTGCTTCCGACGTCCCTTCTATATTCTTCAGCACATTCACCTTGCGCTTTAAGGCAATGATGGTGGCATCGAGTTCGTTGAATTGGCGCTTGCCACTAAGCAGGCTGAGCACGCTGTCGATCTTCGCCAGCCCCTCTTCCGCACGATCGATGCCCGAGAGCATCAGGCCCAAGTCGGCCTCTGTGCGCAGGGCCTCCGTCTCGTCGCCGTTCTGACGGCAGAGGTCAATCAACTGCGCCGACCAGTGGATGGTCAGTTCGTCGTCGCGGTGCTGGCGGCAGGCATGGATAAGCATTTCCAGCACGTCCTGCCGGTAAGCCAGGTCCTCGCGTGCCGCGTCGGTCGTCATCAGCCGCTCGCCGATGATGATGGCGGAGTCGAGCCACATCCACTCCAACGTCTGACCATAGACCTTGGCCCGCAGATAGTCGCAGCGGTAGTCGGGCAGCGGTCCGCTCCATTGCAGCGAGGCTCCCGTCGTGTCGATGACCGAGAAGTCGCCCGCCCGTAGCCTTTCAATCATCATCAGCGCACTGTCGGGCTGGCCGATGGCCTTCTCCAGCACCCGCTCGTTGATGGCCCGCACCTCGTCGTGCGTCAGCCCCTTCTCACCCGTTCCCCGTCCGCAGCCCACGATGGCCAGCACGGCAACTATACCTGTATATATGTACCTGAAAGTCCTCATATCTTCTACTCGTCAGAAAGATGATGCAAAGGTAGGCATTTTTTGCCGAACAATCGAACACTTTTCCTTTTTTCACCTCTTTTATGGCTTTTTGTCAGAATATCGCAAAAATAACGTTAAGTTCTCTTAAAAACTGTCAAAGTATATTATAAATACGAAACTGAACACTTATTGTCGAGTTTTGAACACGGATAATTGGTAAATTATGAGTAACTTTGCAGCCGATTTCGAAATCATTCGTTAGAATGACTGTTTAAACAGGATAATAAGCACCAGCAGTGCTGGGTTATGTATGGAAGAAATAAAGGTAGTAAAAGTCGGCAGCAAACAGGAGATGGATGACTTCCTGAACATCACGGACAAGATATATGCCGGATGCAGGCAATACGTCCCTGATATGCGAAGCGACGTGCGTGCCATGTTTGACCCTGCCGGGGATGCCAGTCAGCGCACCTCGGTGGTACAGCCGTTCGTGGCCTATCGCGGCAAAGAGGTGGTAGGCCGCGTGGTGGGCGTCGTGAACAAGAAGGCCAACAATACCTGGAAGACGCGCAACGTACGGTTCTCCATGATCGAGTTCATCGACGACCTCGCCGTGTCGAAGGCCCTGCTTGACACCGTCGAGGCCTGGGGCAAGGCTCAGGGCATGGACAAGATGCAGGGTCCGATGGGCGTGACCGACTTCGACAAGGAAGGCATGCTCGTGGAGGGCTTCGACCTGAGGGGCTCCGCTACCGCCTATTACAACCTGGACTATTACCCGAAGCACATGGAGCAGCTGGGTCTCGTGAAGGAGGTGGACTGGCTACAGATACGTATCAACATCCCCGAGGAGATACCTGCGAGATATGCCCGCACGGCCCAGTATGCCCGGGAACAGATGGGACTGAAGGTGGTCAAGGCCACGCGCAAAGAGGTGCAGAAGGGTGACTACGGTCCGAAAATCTTCAAGTTGCTGAACGAAGCCTACGCGCCGATCTTCGGCTTCTCCGCCTTCTCAGAGAAACAGGCGCAGAAGTTCCTCGACCAGTACGTGCCACTGTTTAATATGGAGATGGTGCCACTGGTGGAGAATGAGCAGGGCGAGCTGGTGGGTATCGCCGTGACGATGCCCAGCCTGACGGAGGCGCTGCAGAAGTCGCACGGCCGCCTGTGGCCCACGGGATGGTGGCATCTGCTGAAGGCACTGAAATGGAAGCACGAGGACAACACGGAGATGCTGTTAGTGGCCGTACGGCCCGACTATCAGGGGCTGGGTGTGAACGCCCTGTTCTTCGACGACCTTATACCTATTTATAATAAATATGGCATCAAGTGGGCGGAGACAGGTCCGCAGCTGGAGGACAACGTGCGCGAGCTGACGCAGTGGAAGCCGCTACACCCGCAGACCGTGAAGCGCCGCCGCTGCTGGATGAAAGACATAATAACAAAATAAAGACAGAATAACAAAAATAAAAGACAGAATAACATACGAACATATATAATAACAAGATAAAGACATAGTAACATAATAACATATAAATAACATATATAAAGAATAAAAGACATAAGAACATAAGAACATATAAAGAGTAATGGAAAGAAGAGTAGTAATTACAGGAATGGGCATCTGGTCATGCTTGGGAACGTCGCTCGACGAGGTCAGACAGTCGCTCTACGACGGAAAGAGTGGAATCATCTTCAGTCAGGAGCGCAAGGATGCTGGATTCCGTTCGGCACTCTGTGCCAACGTGCCTAAGGCTAACTTGAAGCCTTATCTGAACCGCAACCTCCGCCAGCTGATGCCCGAGGAGGCAGAATACGCCTATATGGCCACGATCCAGGCCATGGAACATGCAGGTCTCACACAAGACTATATCGACGCCCATGAGGTGGGTGTCATCTATGGCAACGACTCCGTGGCCGAGGCCACAATGCGCGCACTGGACAAGTTCCGCCAGTTCGGAGCCACCGCCGCCTGCGGCAGCGGCGCCATCTTCCAGTCGATGAACTCGACGGTGACGATGAACCTCGCCACGCTGTTCCACCTGAAAGGTATCAACCTGACGACGTCTGCCGCCTGTGCATCAGGCTCGCACTCCTTAGGTCTGGGCTACCTGCTGATCAAGAACGGTTTGCAGGACTGCATCATCTGCGGCGGTGCCCAGGAAGCCAACATGTTCAGCGTCGCCTCGTTCGACGGTCTGATGGCGTTCTCCGTACGTGAGGACGAGCCCACGAAGGCCTGCCGTCCGTTCGACAGGGACCGTGACGGACTGATCCCCGGCGGCGGTGCCGCCACGCTCGTCGTGGAGAGCTATGAGCATGCCAAGGCCCGTGGTGCTAAGATCCTCGCAGAGATCGTGGGCTGGGGTTTCTCCGGCAACGGCGAGCATATCTCCACACCCAACGTGACGGGGCCCGCCCGTTCGCTGGAGCTGTGTCTGAAGGACGCCGGCGTCGACCTGCGCGAGATCGGCTATATCAACGCCCACGCCACCTCTACCCACGCCGGTGACGGCCGTGAGGCCATGGCCATCGCCCAGATCTTCGGTGACTACAAGGTGCCCGTCACCTCGACGAAGAGCCAGACAGGTCACGAGATGTGGATGGCAGGTGCCAGTGAGATCATCTATTCGATGCTGATGATGAAGAACGACTTCATCGGCGGCAGCCTGAACTTCGAGAATCCCGACGAGGAGACCGCCTGCATCAACGTGCAGGCCGAGACCAAGGAGACGCACTTCGACATGTTCCTCAGCAACTCGTTCGGCTTCGGAGGCACCAACTCCACGCTGATCGTCAAGGACTGGAAAGAGTGATCAAGAATTAGAGAATTAGAGAATTATATTTTTATTAAAGTTAAGAAGATTATGACAAGAGAAGAAATCATTGAGCAGGTAAACAACCTGCTGGCAGAAGAGTTTGAGATTGAGCAGACAGAGTTCGCACCCGATGCCGTGCTGAAGGAGACCCTCCAGCTGGATAGTATCAACCTGGTAGACCTCGTGGCCCTGGTGCAGTACACCTATAAGGTGACCATCCCCGCCACTGACCTGCCCTCTATCAAGACATTCAACGACCTCTACGACTACATCGAGCAGCATCTGCCCGCATGACAGCACTTTTCATCAGGTTATACAAATTCTTCCGTGACCATCAGGCAGTCTGCTGGCTGTCGATGGTTGCGTTGTTCGTGTTCTTTGGCTATTTCGCCACGCGCATCCATCTCGAGGAGGACATCGACAAGCTCATGCCCTCGTCGAAGAACGAGGACGGCACGACGAAGCTGGCCTTCGCAAATTTGCGTATTAAGGACAAAACATTCCTGCTGTTTAGTCAGAGGCGGTTCAGACCACCCCTGGCCCCTCCTAACTTAGGAGGGGAAACGAGCGTGGAGGAGATAATGGAGACCTGTGATGCTTTCGTACGCACCCTCTTACTCCGCGACACGGCGACGCACGTGGTGGGCGACGTCTTCTATTCGCTGCCAGAGGACCTGATGGCCGACGGCATCGGCTATTTGGAAGACCATCTGCCTGCCTACGTCGACACCGCCGTCTACGCCAGCCTCGACACGATGCTGACGCCAGGGCACTTCGCCCGGCAGATGCTTCAGAACAAGGAAGACCTCGAGGGAGAGTTCGGAGAGATGTTCCCTGAACTGATCCAGCTCGACCCCATCGGCCTCCGCACGTTGCTGGCTGAGCAGATGGCGCCCCTGCTGAGCTCTGGGGCCGGCAGCTACAAGACCATCGGCGGCCACTTCTTCGTGCCCGACTCGACGGTCTGCGTGGCGTTTATCACCCCTGCCTTCTCGGCGACGAACACCGGACAGGGTTCGGCGATGTTCGTACTGCTCAACGAGTTGATCGAACAGTTCGCCAAGACCCATCCAAACGTGGAGATCAGCTACCACGGCACTCCCGCCAGCGGCTACTACAACTCCACACAGATCAAACACGACCTGACGACCACCATCACCGGGGCACTGATCCTCGTGCTGGTGTTCCTCTTTATCTGCTTCCGCAACTGGGAGACCATCCCCCTGCTGTTGCTGCCCGTCGCCTTCGGAACGCTGTTCGGTCTGGCGATGATGTATTTCATCAAGGGACAGTTCTCGCTGTTGGCTTTGGGCATCGGCGGTGTGGTCCTGGGCGTGGCGATGAGCTACGTGCTCCATGTGCTGACGCAGTATAAGTACGTGAGCGACCCTGAACAGGTGCTGCGCGACGAGACGAAGCCCGTGCTGCTCGGCTGTATCACAACCATCGGCTCGTTTGCCGGGCTCATCTTCATCAAGACCGACCTGCTGCGCGACTTCGGACTCTTTGCCGCCTTCGCCATCCTCGGCACGACGCTCTTCTCGCTGATTTATCTGCCACAGATGCTCAGTGCAGAGAAGAACAAGGTGAACAAGAAGGCCTTCGCGCTGATAGACCGTCTGAACAACTATCCCTTCGACCGCAAGAAGCCCCTGCTGGCGACCATCGCCGTCATCGTCGTGGTGGCCGTAGGCTTCTACCTCTACGGCGGTACCCGCTTCGATGCCGACATGCACAACCTCGGCTATCTGGAGGAGATGACGGAGCACTCGGAGCAGCTGTTACGCGACAAGACCTATACGGGCGACAAACAGAAATACTTCGCCAGCCAGGGCAAGACGATGGAAGAGGCCATCCGGAACTTCGCCCGTCTCGACAAGAAGCTCGACTCGCTCCAGCAGATGGGGCTGGTGAAGAGCTATACCCACACCAGTCAGGTGTTCATCCCCTTGGACGAACAACAACAGCGCATTGACGCCTGGAAAGCCTACTGGACCCCGGAGCGTCTCAACAAGGTACGCAGCCTCATCGCCACGTCGGCCCCAAAGGCAGGCCTGCGCCCAGAGGCCTTCGAGACCTTCTTCGAGGCAGCCACCGCCGACTACGAGCCCGACGCCCTCTATGAGGCAGAACTCATACCCGAGGGTTACCAGTCGACGCTGATGGAACAGAGCTACAACGGAGACTATCTCTGCTTCACCAGCGTCCGCTGTGCCAACGACTCCGTGCGCAGCAGCGAGAGCGACTATATCCGCATCTGCGACGCCGTGGCGGCCGATCCCGACCTGCTGGTGCTCGACACCTACTATTATACCACCGACACGCTGATACAGATGAGCGAGGACTTCAACGTGCTCCAGTGGCTGTCGATGCTCTTCGTGTTCGTGGTGCTGCTCATCAGCTTCCACTACGACTGGAAGCTCACGCTGCTGGGCTTCGCACCCATCCTGCTCAGCTGGCTCATCGTACTGGGAGCGATGGTGATCTTCGATGTGCGCTTCAACCTCATCAACATCATTATTTCGACGTTTATCTTCGGTATCGGCGTGGACTACAGTATCTTCGTGATCAACGGACTCGTCGGCAAGGACGACCGTCTGTTGGGCTATCATAAGACGGCCATCTTCTTCTCGGCCGTCATCCTGATCGTGACGGTGAGCAGTATGCTCATCGCCGTGCATCCCGCCATCAAGAGCGTGGGATTCTCTACACTCATCGGGCTGCTCTCGGCAGTGATACTCTCCTACGTGGTACAACCCTCTGCATATAGGAAGTTAAAGGGAAGTTAAAAGGAAGTTAAAGGGAAGTTAAAAGGAAGTTAAAAGGAAGTTAAAGGGACAATACTGTTAAGGGAATGAAATACGATGTCATTATCATAGGTACTGGATTCGGCGGGCTCGTCTGCGGCCATATCCTCAGCAAGCAGGGCAAGAACGTGCTGCTGTTGGAGCGTCAGGCACAGCCCGGAGGGTGCATTCAGAGCTACCGTCGCGAGGGACTGGAATTCGACACAGGCCTGCACTATGTGGGCGGACTGGCGGAAGGTCAGATGATGCACCAGCTCTTCGATACCTTAGGACTGATGAAGCTGCCCTGGCACCGGCTCGACCCCAAGGGTTTCGACCTCGTGACCATCGGCGGCGACACCTTTGCGCTGGCAGAGGGATATGACAATTTCGTCGACACGCTCGCCGCAGACTTCCCCAAGGAGCGAGAGGCGCTGCAACGCTATACCAAGATGCTCCGAGAGACACAGGAACTGGGATTAGGCCAAGGATCAGAGCAGACCAATAGAGGCGGATCAGACCACCCCAACAGAAGATTGCTCCATGAAGACGCAATCGCCTACTCAGGAGGGGAAACAAGCGCTTATGAGTGGCTGACGAAGAATTTCCAGGACCCGCTCCTGGTGAACGTCGTCTCGGGCAACGCCCTGAAGATGGAGCTGCGCCGGGAGTCGCTGCCCCTCTTCACCTTCGCCCACGGACAGAGCAGCTACGTACAGAGCAGCTGGCGGCTGAAGGGTGACGGCAACATGATCGTCAGATCCCTCACCGACGACATCTCCCGCTACGGGGGGACGCTTGTCTGTCGTGCGGAGGTGAACGAGCTGATCGAGAAAGACGGCCGCATCATCGCAGCCCGGTGCCGTAACGGTGAGACCTATGAGGGAGACATCTTCATCAGCGACGTACACCCCACGCTGACATTCTCGTGGATCCGCCAGAGTCAGGTGCTGAAGAACATGTTCCGCCGTCGCATGGCCTCGCTGGAGAATACCTTCGGCATGTTCACCGCCTCGCTGACCATCAAGGAGGGCACCCTGCCCTACTTCAACCATAATAAGTTCGTCTACAGCCGGCCGAACGTCTGGACATTCTACGACGAACGTGACACGGAGGGCGATATCGGCGGTGTGATGATCTCCTGCCGTGTGCCGGAAGACGGCAGCAGCTACACCCGGCAGATAGACCTCATGACGCCCGTTCCCTGGGATCAGTGCAAGCAATGGGAGGACTCACGGCTGTTCCGTCGCAGTCACTCGTACAACAACTGGAAGGAAGAGACCTACGCCCGTTGCCTGGCCCTGGCCGAGACCGTCGTTCCCGGGCTCGGAGCTGCCGTCCAGAACCACTATACGAGTACGCCGCTCACCTACCGTGACTACACGCTGACCCCCTTCGGCTCAGCCTACGGTGTGCGCAAGGACTACCGTAACCTCATGATGACGATGCTCTCGCCCCGTACGCCGCTGCCCAACCTGCTGCTCACCGGGCAGAACATCATCCTCCACGGCCTGGAGGGTGTGGCGATGACGGCGACACATACCTGTAAAGCCATCCTTGGATAGTCTTTAGTTGACAGTTTATAGTTTACAGTTTATAGATGATTACATTTAATGGAATAGGAATTATGAAACGACTGCTGATAGCTTTATCATTTATCATTTTTCATTTAACATTTAGCGTAGCGCAGAATGCTGATCTGCAGAAAGCCGTCGCCAAATACAAGAAAGTATCGACCGTGACAGCCGCTGCCACGAAGACCAGTCATAAGGACGCCATCGCCAAGGACGTCGTCACCAAGGGTACGCTGACGATGAAGAAACCCGCCGACGTGAGCATCTCCATCGACGGTGGCAAGGACCAGTTGGTGATGCACGGCAGCGAGTTCACGATGGTCGTCAAGGGCAAGAGCCACAAGACGAGCAGTCAGACAAACCCGCAGTTCGCCACCTTCCAGGCCGTCTTCGAGTACATTCTCAACGGTGGCGAGGGCGACCTCTCAAAACTCAGTGACCTCGCTGTAACGAAGCAGGGCAACAATATCGTGCTCACCATCACCCCGAAGGCCGACTCGAAGAAGGCCCAGCGCCGCATGCTCTTCTCGTCGTTTGTGCTCACACTCGACAAGGGAACGTCCGAGCTGAAGGCCCTCCGCATGAACGAGCGGGGCGGCTATACGGAATACACATTCACGGGCCATCAGTTTAAATAGTTTACAGTTTATAGTTTACAGATGAATACTATACTGCGGAAATATATTCTCGGAATTTTACTGCTGTTCACCCTTCCGCTGAGCGCACAGCAGTATATCAAGGGACAGATTACCGACGCAGATACCGGTGAACCCCTACCCTATGCCAGTGCGGTATACAAGGGGCATAACGTCGCCGTCATCTCCGACCTCGAGGGTGAGTTCAGTATCGCCCGTCACCAGGGATGGAGCATCACCTTCAGTTCGGTGGGCTACAAGTCGGAGGTGGTGCTCATCAACGGTGCCACGAAGTCGCCGCTGAAAATTGCCCTGAAGCCCGACAATGCCGTGCTCAAGGAGGTGACCATCAAGGCCGACCGCGGCAAGTACAGCCGCAAGAACAACCCCGCCGTGGAGCTGATGAAGAAAGTCATCGCCGCCAAGAAACTCAGCGACCTGACGAACCACGACTACTACAAATATGACAAATACGAGAAGATCACCCTTGCCGCCAACGACCTCACGCCGGAGCGGCTGGAGAGGAAGCCCTACTCCAGTACGCCGTGGCTGCTCGACCAGGTGGAGGAGTGCCAGTACACGAACAAGCTCATCCTGCCCATCAGCGTCGAGGAGATCGTTGAGGAACATATCTACCGCAAGGATCCTCAGTCGAAGAAGAAGATCATCAAAGGCCAGCAGTCATCAGGACTCAACGACCTGTTCCAGACGGGCGACATGCTGAACATCGTGCTGAAAGAGGTCTTTACGGATGTCAATCTCTACGACGACCAGATCCGTCTGATGCAGTTCCCCTTTACCTCACCCATCGGCAAGGATGCCATCGCCTTCTACCGGTTCTATATTGAGGACACAGTGAAGATACAGCGCGACTCATGTATCCATCTCCATTTCCTGCCTAACAACCAGATGGACTTCGGATTCCGCGGAGACATCTACATCCTCAAGGACTCCACCTACCACGTGCGCCGCTGTGAGCTCACCCTGCCCAAGCAGTCGTCTGTAAACTGGGTGAAGAACCTGCGCATCAACCAGGAGTTCGAACGTCTTGACAACGGTGATTGGGTACTCACGGAGGACGACATGGTCACGGAGCTGTCTTTTGCCAAGTTCATCCAAGAAGCCATCGTCATCAAGAACAACCGTTACACCGGCTACTCCTTCGAAGAGCTGCCCAAGAAGATGTTCAAAGGCAAACGGACGGAGATCAGGGAGCCGGATGCGGCCATGCGAGGGAAATCCTTCTGGAACGAATACCGGCAGGTGGAACTCACCAAGAGTGAGGACAACATGGGATCCTTCATAAAGAACATCCAGAACATCAAGGGCTTCAAATACTTCATGTTCGGTCTCACCGCCCTCATCGAGAACTCCATCGAGATCGGCAATCCCAACCCCATCGACCTCACGCCCGTGAACACCATCCTTACCCGCAACAACTTCGACGGCTGGCGTAACCGTATCAGTGCCACTACCACCGGCTATCTGAACAAGCGCTGGTTCCTCGGCGGCTACTATGCCCACGGCTGGGGTTCTGGCAAGAACTACTATAAGGCCAGCCTTGACTACTCGTTCATCGACAAGGTATACTCTCCGTGGGAGTACCCCAAGCGCACCCTGCGACTGGAAAGTACCTACGACGTGCAGACACCCTCCGACCGTTTCCTCCCCACGGATAAGGATAACTTCCTCGTGGCCTTCAAGTGGGCGAAGATCGACAAGATGATCATCTGCAACCGTCAGTCGCTCGGCTTCGAATACGAGATGTACGGCGGTCTGAAGACCACCCTCGCCCTCACGTGTGAGGAGATGGAGGCCTGCGGAGCCATGTCCTTCCGCACGCTCAACATGCCGAGAAACGAGAACAAGGACATCAAGGTGCATCACAATGAATTCATGCGCACCACGCAGCTCCACGCAGAGCTGCGCTATGCCCCCGACGAGACCTACGTCAACAGCAAGCAGCGCCGTGTGACCATCAACCGCGACGCCCCTGTGCTCACCCTCAGCCATACCTTCGGTTTCAACGGATTCCTCGGCGGTCAGTACACCTCGAACCTCACCGAAGCGAAGATCTACAAGCGTTTCTGGCTGAACAGCTGGGGTAAGGTTGATGTCTTCCTTAAGGGTGGCATCCAATGGAATCAGGTGCCCTACATGCTCTTGATCCAGCCGCCTGCCAACCAGTCGTATGTCATCGAGGAGGAGATGTTCAACCTCATCAACAACATGGAGTTTCTCAATGACCGCTATGCCTCTATGATGCTGTCATGGGACATGAACGGAAAGATCTTCAACCGCATCCCGCTACTGAAGAAGCTCAAGTGGCGTGAGTATATCGCCATCAACACCCTCTGGGGCAGCCTCAGCGACAAGAACAACCCCTTCCTGCCGCAGAATGCAGGCAGCGACCGCCTCATGTACTTCCCCGACGGCTGTAACATCATGGACAGCAGCCAGCCCTACTTCGAGCTCGTCGTGGGTGTGCACAACATCTTCAAGCTGTTCCATGTGGACCTTGTAAGACGACTCAATTATCTCGACCTCCCCACCAGCCATAAATGGGGTGTCAGATACATCTTCAGACTTACATTCTAGGAAATCCATATATTCCTTATAATCCTTGTAAAAAATAATATAATAATCCTTGTATAAAAATATGAACTACCTCGACAGAAACGAATTCAACTTTGAGCCAAGCCAGAAGGTGCTTGACGCCGTAAAGAACTTTGATCCGAAGGATCTCTGCTTCTATACACGTATATACGACCAGGGCAAGAAAAGTGTCATCACCGTCCGTCTCAGCGAGATCTACGGTGTGCCCGAGGAGCGAGTGCTCCTGGCATACGGCGGCGAGGAGATCCTCAAGAACGCCATCCACTACTTCCTGATGGAGGGTGACAACAAGACCATCCTCATCCCCGAGTTCTCATGGTGGTACTATAACCGCGTGGCCAGCGAGTGCGGCGGTACGTTCGAGATGTACCCCCTGCACGAGAAGGAAGACACCTTCGCCTACCATGTAGACG
>JAEEGG010006463.1_pt1 | contig 27486 bp, 24 predicted proteins | sample 9134161 | NCBI WGS metagenome assembly JAEEGG01 (sample SAMN16246543, study PRJNA631951) | gut metagenome | biome: gut microbiome; feature: rumen; material: CR-attached | host: Bos | place: Iran: Karaj | collected 2018-10 | reverse complement strand
GCCACTGCAGGTAGTCGGGATATTGGTCGGGCACGAACACCTGCGCCTCCTTGCCGAAGCACGTCTTCAGCACCTCGGCCCATGCCAGGCAGCTGCCGAGGGCATCGCCATCGGGATTCTGATGGCATACGCACACGATGGTCTCACTCTCTTGGATGAGTGCACACAGCTGGGCGCGCTCATCGCTGGTGATAAGTTCTTTCAGCATCTTGCAAAATATGGTTTTATGGGTGCACAAGCATGCGGAATATCTGCAAGTAATAATCGGACATCGCCTGTGCCTCTCCGTCGGTGTAGAGGGTCTCACCCTGCTTCTGTTGGTGCACCAGCTTGCCGCCCTGCCAATAGTAGCGCGACTCGTCTTTGGCCTCCGACTCATAGCTGTCGTTAGATGAGTAGAAGAAGATGAGCCGTCCCTTGGCATCGTAGAGATACTCCTCGTAGAACTTGCGGGGTGCCACATTGTAGCTGCGGAGGATGAGGTAGGGTGTGCGAACGTAGTCACCGGCATCCTCGTCCTCGTCGAGTGTGAAGTAGATTTTTACCGACTCGTCGCGAGGCCCTGCTCCGGGGCACATGTAGGTTGCGTTCACCACTACGTGGTTTTGTGTCAACCAATCGTCGCCTTCGTTGGCCATCATCTGCTTTGCCTCTTGGTAGCGTGCCCTGATCTGCGCCACCTGCTGTGCCGCTTTCCCTGTCTGGGCTTGTGCCACCACGCTGACAAGCAGCAGTAACAGACTGATAATTGGCTTCATGACTATTATTCCTCGTAGAGTTCGTTTAAGTCGAATGATTTGCTGCTTTCCTCCACCAGCTTGCCGTCCTGCCATTTATAGATGTACTCCACGTACTCGTCGTCCAGTCGCCACGAGCCTTTGATGCGCTTGGTGTCGGGGTCGGGTTCTGGGGCTGTTATCTCGTGATATCCCTCCACACTGTCGAACTGGTGCGACTTGGGGTTCCAGAGCCAGGCATCGTAGACATGGTTGCCAAAGCCGTTAGATGGTCCGAGGCACACCTGCAGGTCGGCGAATCCGTCGAAGTTGATGTCGTCTTCCTTCACGTCGCCAAATCCCGTCCAGTAGGTGGTGTCGAGTGGCATGGCCGAACATCCCAGCGTCAGATACTCTTTGCCCTTCAACTTGATGTGCACTACGATGCTGTCGGCGATGGGTGCACCATCTTCGTCGTTTTCCACCAGCAGGTGGGTGGCGAAGCTGAATTCGCTGCGCTCTGGCAGTGGGGCTTTGTCGTCGCTGGCCGTTGCTTTGTCGGCCATCTCCACGTTGTCGTTGTCGGCATCGCTGGTGGCGTTGCCTTGTTTCTGGTCTTTGCAACTACTCAGCGCCAGTGTCAGGGCTGTGGCGAGTAGGATGAGGTGGGTTCTCTTCATGATGATTGATTATAGTTTAATGAATATCTTTCGTTTCCACAGGATGTAGCCTATCACATAATTGATGGCCACGAAGGTGAGAGCGTAGGCCAGCGATGCCCACTTGTCCCAAGGGATGACCGAGTGCAGGGCGTTGTAGATGATGTCGCTGATGCCGAAATGCCAGAAGAGGATGGCCAGCAGCTCGCTACACACGTAGAGGGCGAGGGCGTTGACGCCGAACACACGGAAAAATGAAGAATGAAGAGTGAAGAATGAAGAATTTGCTGCCGCCTTATCTTCACCTGACGGGATGGCGGCAGCAAATTCTTCATTCTTCACTCTTCGTTCTTCATTTATAAACAGGGCCAGCAGCAGAGAGCATAGTCCGCAGGTCATCAGCACGTAGCTGGGGCTCCAGATGCGCTTGTTGAGGGGCAGACCATAGCTGAGCAGATAGCCGCCGACGACGCACACGGCGCCCAGGGCGAAGACAGCCAGCGCCTTCTCCTCGATGCCCTTGCGCTGCTTGATTTGCTTTCCGCACCAGAAGCCCAGCAACACATGGGCCACACCGCTGATGGTGCCCAGCAGCCCTTCGGGGTCGACGGGACTCTTGTGGTAGAGGTGCTCCGTGCCAAAGAGGCTCACGTCGACCTGCGCCAAGATGTTCACCGACGCATCCTCGGCATAGCCGTTACCCAGTAGCAGGATGAGGGCGTAAACGGCCAGCAGGCCGATGACGGTGTGGAGGATGTAGCGGTGGTTGGCGTAGAGGGCGAAGAGCGAGGCAAAGAAATAGCACAGTGCGATGCGCTGCAGCACCGCCCACAGGCGCAGATGGCCGAAGCAGAGCACGTCGCCCTCGATGGCGAGGTCGAACCAGTTGATGGCCAAGCCCAGGGCGAAGAGCAGCACCGTGCGGCGCACCACACGGAGCAGGGTGGGGCGCGAGGGCTGGAAGTGGGTCTTCGACATCGAGAGGTAGCACGACACTCCGACGATGAAGAGGAAGAAGGGGAACACCAGGTCGCAGGGCGTCATCCCGTTCCACTTGGCATGCCTGAGCATCTCGAAGCTCTCGCCATAGCCATTGTTCACCAGAATCATGCCCGCCACGGTGAGGCCGCGCAGCACATCGAGTGACAGTAGGCGTTTGTTTGTTGTTTCGTTCATATTAGGCATCAATGATTCTTGTGATTGGTTCATCCGCCGACGAGATGGTCGGCGCACAGCGGCTGTTGTGTCTTTTAGGGTGGGGTTATTTCATGCGCCATCTGCCGCCATCGTCGACCATTGGCACCACGACCTCCTCCGTCTTTCCGTCGTTGAACCGCAGCTGCAGAAACACCTGCATCACACCCAGCGTAGAGTCAGGTAGGGCGGTGCGGGCCATGTCTACGGTTTTCACGCCACCGTGCTGACGCTCCACAAGTCGTATGTGGCCGCGATAGGCCTCGAGCAACTGTTGACGATAATCCTGCGGCAGCTCGCCAACATGCAGTCTCCCATAGAGGAACCCTTCTGGCTGCTTTTGTATGTAGAGGGCTTCGTAGCACTGCTTGGCGGCCAGCGTGGCCTGCCATTCGGGTGTGTTCTCTTGTCGGTCGCCAGAGCCACAGGCAAGGCAGAGCAGCAGAGCGGGGAGCCACCCCCATTTATGTTTGCCTACCGTCATTTCTGTCTGACAAACACGTTGATGGGCGACCCTGTGAGCGTCCAGTTCTCGCGAATCTTGTTTTCCAGGAAGCGCTTGTAGGGTTCCTTCACATACTGCGGCAGGTTGGCGTAGAAGATGAAGGTGGGAATCTGCGTGTCGGGTACCTGGCTCACATATTTTATCTTGATATACTTGCCCTTGATGCTGGGTGGCGGCGTGGCCTCTATCAGTGGCAGCATTACCTCGTTCAGCTTCGTGGTGCCTATGCGCAGCTTGCGGTTCAGGTAGACCTGTTTGGCCGTCTCCAGCACTTTGAAGATGCGCTGCTTGGTCAGTGCCGATGCGAAGATGATGGGGAAGTCGCGGAATGGAGCCATGCGCTCGCGGATGGCCGTCTCGAAGGTCTTGATGACCACTTGCGACTTGTCTTCCACCAGGTCCCACTTGTTCACCACCACCACCAGGCTCTTGCTGTTCTTCTGTATCAGCTGGAAGATGTTCATGTCCTGCGCCTCGATGCCGCGTGTGGCGTCGATCATCAGGATGCACACGTCGCTGTTCTCGATGGCCCTGATGGCTCGCATCACGCTGTAGAACTCCAGGTCTTCCGTCACCTTGTTCTTTCGGCGTATGCCGGCGGTGTCCACCAGGTAGAAGTCGAATCCGAACTTGTCGTAGCGGGTGTAGATGCTGTCGCGTGTGGTGCCCGCGATGTCGGTCACGATGTGCCGATCTTCGCCTATGAAGGCGTTGATGAGGCTCGACTTGCCGGCGTTGGGCCTTCCCACCACTGCAAATCGTGGTATGCCCTCTTCCAGCCCCTCGTCTTTTTTCTGTGGCAGCATCTCCATCACCTTGTCGAGCAGGTCGCCGGTGCCGCTGCCGGTGGCTGCGCTCACGCACCACGGGTCGCCCAGCCCCAGCTTGTAGAAGTCGTACTGGCCGTAGAGGTCTCTGCCGTCGTCGGCCTTGTTGGCCACCAGCAGGGTGGGCATCTTTGAGCGGCGCAATATTTGGGCCACGTCCTCGTCGAGGTCGGTGACGCCGTTCTTGATGTCCACCAGGAAGAGCACCAGGTCGGCCTCCTCGGTGGCGATGACCACCTGCTTGCGTATCTCCTCCTCGAAGATGTCGTCGCTGTTCACTACCCATCCGCCGGTGTCGACGATGCTGAACTCTCGCCCGCACCATTCGCACTTGCCATACTGGCGGTCGCGTGTGGTGCCGGCCTCGTCGCTCACGATGGCCTGGCGGCTCTTGGTCAGGCGGTTGAAAAGGGTGGACTTGCCCACGTTGGGGCGGCCCACAATGGCTACTAAGTTTGGCATGGCTCTGTCTTTTTGTTTGCTGAGTGTCTTTTTGGGGCGCTCCCTCCTGCTGCCGCCCCGCGTGCCCTGCGGGGGCATGCAGGGCGGGGGCATGCAGGCATTTGCGCATGCAAAGTTACGGCTTTTTTCCCGCTCCACCAAGTTTTAGCACCATTTGTTTTGCATTTCGAAAGAAAAATATCACGCAGCCGCACCACCGGGGGGACTGTGGAGGGGCTTTGGAGGACAACCACAAAACCGCCTAAAAAAAGTTCAACGAACTGAAACGGATTACAACTATGAAGAAAACATATATGCGTCCGCAGACGGACATAGAGAACATGGAGCCGGAGTCGCTGATGGACTTCGGCATGTCGGGCAATGGCGACGGCACTGGCCTGGAACCACAGAGTCGTGAAGGAAACGGCCAACTGTGGGATGACGAGAATGGTGAGCGTTAGCTGAGGCATGAGAGAGGGATACAGACCGCCACAAGGGATCTGCAAGCCTGAGTTGTCTTTGTCTGCAATGCCGTTCTAATGACAGCGAGCGTTTCATAACATATTATTCACGATTCATTCGCGGCCATTCGCGGATATTCGCTTTATAGCGGAGACACATTATTATATTTAATGATTATCCGCATGTACCCGATAGACGGTCTGCGCTCGCCTCTGGTCGCTCGTTGCCACTTCTTGCGGTTCTTTGGTAGCAAGCAACCAGAGGTCGAGCGCGGGGCGTCGGGTGATTGCTGATAACCATTTTTCTATATTCATCATCACTTATAAATTTCGGTTGGCAGCGGCCGCTGCCAACCTAAAAAGCATGCCCCTTTTCCCTCTGCGGTGCCTCCTGCTCCCTGTTTGTCGTGCGCCGCATCTCCTGAATGCACCCCATTTCGCTCGTCATCCACAATGCTCACCTGCATGTCATCACTTTTTTTGCGAATTGTATGCTGATTCCGTAAATAATTCTTGTTTTTCCTCTAACATGAATTTTCATGGATATTTCTTTTCACGCGCGCTCGGCCAAGGCCGTTTGCTACCAACGGGAACGCAATGATGCCCGTGAATGACACGTGAATGCTCGTAAATATTTATAAATTCTCGAAAAATTCGCGTTTCATTCACGGACATTCTCATGGTGTCGCAGGCAAAGAAGACAGTGGTTTCAATATAATATCCATAAATAATGTAGGCTAAAAAGAAAAATGTGATTTTAAAAACGCTAAAAAAGCAGGTGGAGCGTTAAAAAAAACTAAACAAAAAGAAAATCCCAAGCCTTGAAACTCGTATCTCAAATAAAATGTGTACCTTTGCACCCTGTTTGGAGTAAGTTACTAAAAAAGTACACAATTAAAGAGTAGATAGCAATGTCGAAAGTTTGTCAAATCACCGGTAAAAAGGCACAGATTGGTAATAATGTGTCTCACTCAAAGCACCGCACGAAGAGAAGCTTTGATGTCAACCTGTTCAGCAAAAAGTTCTACTATGTAGAGGAGGATTGCTGGATTCAGTTGAAGATATGTGCAGCTGGTCTTCGTTTGGTTAATAAGGTAGGTCTCGACGCCGCCCTGAAGCAGGCCGTTGCCAAAGGATTCGTCGATTGGAAAGACATTAAAGTTATAGGAGACTAAAAACCATGGCAAGCAAGAAAGCAAAAGGCAATCGCGTCCAGGTCATCCTGGAGTGCACCGAGATGAAAAACAGCGGAATGCCGGGCACCAGCCGTTATATTACGACGAAGAATCGTAAGAACACGCCTGAGCGCATGGAGCTGATGAAGTATAACCCCATCCTGAAGAAGATGACTCTTCACAAGGAGATAAAGTAAGAGAAAGGCTAAAGAACTATGGCAAAGAAAGTAGTTGCTACCCTGCATGAGGGTTCGAAGGATGGACGTGCCTATTCAAAGGTGATCCGCATGGTGAAGAGCCCCAAGACGGGCGCTTACATCTTTGATGAGCAGATGGTGCCCAACGAGGCCGTGAAGGATTTCTTCAAGAACTGATTTTTTACTTTACGCATAAAAATGATGACCAATGACCGTGTTATCCACGGCGATTGGTCATCTTTTAGTTGTATCCTATTGTCTGGTTGACTGGCAGCTTAGCAATCAGCGTTGATGACGCCCATGGCTTTGTCAAGCAGCCACTGGTTTTGTCCTTCTATGGTCATCTGGCTGTTGTCGAGCAGGATGGCATCGGGGGCTTGCCTCAGTGGCGACACCTCGCGGTGCGAGTCGATGTAGTCGCGTTCCTGCACGTTTTTCAGGATGTCGTCGAAATCGGCAGGCATGCCTTTTTGCACCAATTCATCGTAGCGGCGCTGCGCCCTCACTTGTGCGGTGGCGGTGACGAAGACCTTCAGCTCAGCATGCGGGAAGACCACGGTGCCAATGTCGCGACCGTCCATGACGATACCTCCTTCGAGACCCATCGCCTGTTGTTGGGCTACCATGGCCTCGCGCACGAAGGGTAGGGCGGCAATGGGGCTGACGTGGTTTGACACCTCTAATGAGCGGATGGGACCCTCGACACACTCGCCGTTGAGGTAGGTGAGGGGGCACTTGGTGGTTGGGTCGAGCTGGAAGGTGATGTGTATGGAGTCCATCTGCTGTTGCAGCTTGTCGGTGAGGATGGTTCCGTCGGGCTGGATAAGCTGGTGCTGCAGGGCATAGAGCGTGACGCTGCGATACATGGCTCCAGTGTCGACATAGATATAGCCCAGCTGCTGTGCAAGGGCCTTGGCCATCGTGCTTTTCCCGCACGACGAATGCCCGTCGATGGCAATGGTAATTTTCTTCATATCAGTCTGTTTATAATGTATAGCTAAAGTTTACGACCAACGATGGCGAACTGACGTGCAGCTTGGCATAAGCCACATGCAACTTTAGGCGCTCTAACTGTATTCCTCCACCAAAGGACAATGCTGCCCCGTGGCTACTCTTGCCTTCGCCATCCGAAATCTTCATCTCGGTGGCTCGCATGGCGTTGTATCCTGCCGCAAGATAAATCTGCTCCGACAGCAGCAGGTCGGCACCTAAGACGAGGTGCTTGCCCAGTCCGTATTCCCAGTCGTTGAGCCGCACCAATGTGGCCGAGAATCGCAGTGGCGACCCTACCAAGCGTTTGCTGACGCCCACTTGCAGGTCGAGGGGCATGCGCTCGAAGTCGTTCTCGTAGGCAGTGAGCTGACCGCCCAAGTTGCGTGCCACGGCTGAGATGCTCCATTGGCGGTCGGCATCGTAGTAGTTGAGGCCCAAATCGACGGCGGCAGCTATAGAGTTGTAACGTCCGATGTAGGAAGTGACCATTTTTGCCGTGATTCCACCACTGATTCTGTTGCTCAGGTTGTAGGCGAAGGTGCCTCCCACGGCGATGTCCTTGGCGCTGAAGGTGCCCGTTTGCTCGCCTGTGTAGGTCGTCTCCTTCATCTCGCCATAGCTGATGAAGCGCCCTTGCACGCCCCATGTGCCACGCTCGCCAACATACTGCTGATAGGCGCCGCTGGCGGTGACGCATCCCTGCATATAGGTCATCATGCCCAGCGATAGCGAACGGTCGGATACATTGCTGATGAGCGAGGGGTTGTGGAAGACGAGCGTTCCGTCGTCGTCGCTGATGGTGATGTTTTCACCGCCCAAGGCTGTGGTATGAGCACTCACCGGAAGGCGCAGGAAATTGAATGCCGTCTGACTGTCTTGCGCACGACAATTGAGCGCAAAAACGGTGAGCAGAGCAGTAAAAACAACTTTTTTCATCTAAATAATCTAAAATTTGCTGCAAAGATACAGCTTTTTTCAAATATCCGTGCTATATTTGCATGCGGATTTCGTAATAATAACGATTTTCCTGCAAGATTATTGCAAGCAGCACCGCGTTTTCTGCCTCGTAGGGAGCATCAGGGCGCAAGTTGCGGCACAAACGATGGAAGAGAAGAAAAGCAAGAGCGCCGACCTGGAGAGCCGCCGACCACAGCGATTGCTGCTGGGGGGAGTGGCTGCGTTGGCCTGCTTGTTTGTGGCGTTGGAGTACACCATGGAACCCGATGATCCCCTCGACGATGCCGAGCTGCTGGCTCGCCTTGACGATGAGATGGAGCTGCCACCCATGCTGCAACAGGAGAAAGACCTGATATTGGCCCCGAAAGTGGAGCCGAAACCCGAGACGAAGATAGTGGTGGTGGAAGACGAGGAAGAAGAGGCTCCGCTGGACGATGACGAACCCGTGGAGACCGATGTCGATGACGACATGGAAGCCACCGACGACGAGGAGCTGGTGGAGATGGAGCCACCGCCGCCACCCGACGATGAGGTGATGTCGTTTCGTGTGGTAGAGGAGCTGCCGCAGTTTCCCGGCGGGCCAGTGGAGCTGATGAAATGGTTGACGCGCAACCTGAAATACCCCAAGTCGCTGGAGGCACAGAAGCTGACGGGCAAGGTAGTGGCCGAGTTCATCGTCAACACCGACGGTTCCATCACCGATGTCAAAGTGGTGCAATCGCTGCATCCACTCTGCGATGCCGAGGTGCTCCGCGTGCTGCGTATGATGCCCCGCTGGACGGCCGGCATCGAGAACGACCAGCCTTGCCGAACCAAAGTCTGTATTCCTGTGGTGTTCAAGTTATAAACAAAGAAGGGAGAATAAATATATGTATCAAGCAGAAGAACTGATGAAGAGCGTGAACGACGCGCTGCAAGCTCAGGCATACGTCCGTAGGCCGGCGTCGCTCTACGAACCCGTGAAGTATGTTTTGGCTATGGGCGGCAAGCGCATACGCCCCGTGTTGATGATGTTAGGATATCAACTGTTCAAAGACAATCCCGCTAGCATTATGTCCCAAGCCCTGGCATTGGAGACCTATCACAACTTCACGCTGCTCCACGATGACCTGATGGATCGTGCCGAGAAGCGCCGAGGGCACCCCACGGTGCACGTGCGCTGGGATGCCAACACGGCCATCCTCTCGGGCGACACCATGCTGCTCATGGCTTACGAGCAAATGCAGCATTGCGATGCCGGGCATCTGCCACAGGTGATGGACCTCTTCACCGAGACGGCACTGGAGATTGGCGAAGGCCAGCAATACGATATGGACTTTGAGACGCGCAACGACGTGGCAGAGGAGGAATACATCGAAATGATTCGCCTGAAGACCAGTGTACTGCTGGCTTGCGCCCTGAAGATGGGGGCCATCTTGGCCGATGCCCCCGTTGCCGACGCCGAACTCCTCTACCAATTTGGCGAGAGCCTGGGGTTGGCTTTTCAACTGCAGGACGACCTGCTCGACGTGTATGGCGATGAGCAGACCTTTGGCAAAGCCATTGGCGGTGACATCGTGACCAACAAGAAGACCTACATGCTCATCAACGCCTTGGCCCTGGCCGATGCAGGTCAGCGTGCCGAGCTGATGCGATGGCTGGCTGCCACCGATTTCGACCGACAGGAGAAGGTGCAGGCTGTGACCGCCATCTACAACGAGTTGGGCATCAGAAAGCTGTGTGAGAAGACCATCAAAAAGTATTTCGACGAGGCACAACGCTTGTTGAAGCAGGTAAGCGTTGACGGCGAGAGGAAAGAACCCCTTCGCCTGTATGCCGAACAAATGATGTACCGCAAATACTAAGAGCGTGACATGAGGTTTATCGACACACATGCCCACTTGGACGGGGAGGAATTTGCAACAGACCGCCACGATGTGATGCAGCGGGCACAGCAGGCGGGCTGCACCGCCATCATGGTGCCAGCCATCGACCTATCGTCGTCTGCCCGCATCATCCATCTGTGTCGGCAGCATCCGGGATTCCTCTATGCCATGGTGGGCTTGCACCCTGAAGAGGTGAAGTCCGACTGGCAGCAGCAGCTCAATGCCATCCACCAGCTCGTCGACCTCCACTCGCCACAGCTCATCGCCATCGGTGAGGTGGGCCTCGACTATTACTGGAGCCGCGAGTTCGAACAAGAGCAGCTTCAGGCTTTCGAGCAGCAGGTGGGATGGTCGGTGCAGACCAGGCTCCCCTTGATGATTCATTGTCGCAAGGCTCAGAACGAGATGGTGCGGCTGTTGCGAGGCTATGAGTCGGAGTTGCCGGGAGGCGTGTTCCATTGTTTCACTGGCAACGAGCACGAAGCCTTGGAGCTGTTGCAGTTTCAGCACTTCGTGTTGGGCATAGGCGGTGTGCTCACGTTCAAGAAGAGCCATCTGCCCCAGGTGCTGGCATCAACCGTCCCGTTGGAGCGCATCGTTCTGGAGACCGATGCCCCCTATATGGCTCCCGTACCCCTGCGCGGCCAGCGCAATGAGAGCGCCTATATCACTCATGTCATCGAGCACCTCGCATTGGCCTATGGCATGAGCGAGGAAACGGTGGCCGAAGTCACCACGGCCACAGCCCAACGCGTATTCGGATTAAACTGAAACATTATCATTATTATTATATTACTATGAAACTAAAGGATATTTTGACCGGCCATCTGAATGCCGCAGAATGGGAGAGCAAGGGCTACCAGCTCCCCAAGTATGATATTCAAGCTGTGCGTCGCAAGACCTTCGCGGAGCCCACGTGGGTGCACTTCGGCGGTGGCAACATTTTTAGGGCTTTCCCTGCCGCCATCCTCAACGACGCGCTCAACACGGGACAATACGACCGAGGCGTCATCGTGGCCGAGACATTTGACTTCGAGGTCGTCGACAAGGCATACACCCCCTACGACAACCTGTCGCTGCTCGTCAGTCTGCAATCCACGGGCACCATCGAGAAGAAAGTCATCGCCAGCGTCACCGAGGCACTGAAGGCCGACCCGCAGTTCGCCGACTGGCAGCGTCTGGCCGACATCTTCCGCAATCCCTCGTTGCAGATGATTTCGTTCACCATCACTGAAAAAGGCTACACCTACAATGATGCCGACTTGGCTCGTGGCCTGAAGCCTGTCTTTGCCATGGGCAAGGTGTGCGCCCTGCTCTACGAGCGCTGGCAGGCCGGCGAGCTTCCCCTCACCGTGCAGTCGATGGACAACTGCTCGCACAATGGCGACAAGGTGAAGGCCGGTGTCATGGCCTATGCCGAGCGCTGGGTGAAGGACGGCCTGGTGCCCGACGCTTTCCTCCTCTATCTGAAGGACGAAACAAAGATTACCTTCCCCTGGTCGATGATTGACAAGATTACGCCCAGGCCCCATGAGCGGGTGAAAGAGCTGTTGGCGCAAGACGGATTCGAGGACAACAACTACATTGAGACCGAGAAGCACACGTTCACTGCCCCCTTCGTCAATGCCGAGGAAGTGCAGTACTTGGTCATCGAAGACAACTACACCAACGGACGTCCACCCCTCCATCTGGGCGGTGCCCTCTACACGACCCGCGAAACGGTTGACAAAGTGGAGACGATGAAGGTCACCACCTGCCTCAACCCCCTGCATACCGCCATGAGCATCTATGGCTGCATGCTGGGCTATACCCTCATCAGCGCCGAGATGGCCGATCCCGACCTGCGCTCCTTTGTGCAGAAGCTGGGCTACATCGAGGCCATGCCCGTGGTCACCGACCCTGGCGTGCTCAACCCCTACGAGTTCATCGGTGCCGTCATCAACCGCCGTCTGCCCAATCCTTTCATGCCCGATGCCCCGCAGCGCATCGCCATGGACACCAGCCAGAAGCTGCCCATCCGCTTCGGCGAGACCATCAAGAAATACATCAGCCGTGGCCTCGACATGCAGAATCTGGTGCTCATCCCCCTCACGTTGGCTGGTTATGCCCGCTATCTGAAGGGCATCAAGGACGATGGCACGCCCTTCGAGCCTTCGCCCGACCCCATGCTCGCCGAGTTGCAGGCCATCGTGGCTCCGCTCCAGGTGGGCAAGCCCGAGCAGGACTATTCGTGTCTGCGCCAGCTCTACAGCCGTGCCGACGTGTTTGGAGTCGACCTCTACCAGGCTGGGCTGGGGCCACAGATAGAGGGCATGGTGCGCGAGCTCTTCGCCGGCGAAGGTGCCGTGCGGGCCACTTTGCACAAATATGTGGAAGCCAGATAAACAATTAACACTTTAACTAACAAGATTTATGAAACAGAAGAAATTCATCCTTCAGGAGAGTGAAATTCCAACGCAGTGGTATAACATCCAGGCCGACATGCCCAACAAGCCGCTGCCCCCCATCCATCCCAAGACTCACCAGCCATTAGGCGTCGACGACCTGGCCCACATCTTCCCGCGCGAATGCTGTGTGCAAGAACTCGACACCGAGCACCCATTCATCGACATCCCCGAGGAGGTTCAAGAGAAATACCGCTTCTATCGTTCCACGCCCTTGGTGCGTGCCTATGCGCTCGAAGAGGCTCTTGGCACTCCCGCCCACATCTATTTCAAGAACGAGTCGACCAACCCGTTGGGCTCGCACAAAATCAATTCCGCTCTGCCACAATGCTACTACGCCAAGCAGGAGGGCACTACCAACGTGACCACCGAGACGGGCGCCGGACAGTGGGGCATGGCACTCAGCTACGCTGCCAAACTCTATGGCTTGGAGTGTGCTGTGTATCAGGTGAAGATTACGATGCAGCAGAAGCCTTACCGCTCTACAGCCATGCGCACCTTCGGGGCTGCCGTCACCGGTTCTCCCTCGATGTCAACCCGAGCCGGCAAGGACATCATCACTCGCGACCCCATGCACTCTGGCTCGCTGGGCACCGCCATCAGCGAGGCTGTAGAACTGGCTACGACCACGCCCAACTGCAAGTACACGTTGGGCTCGGTGCTCAACCATGTGGCGCTGCACCAGAGCATCATCGGTCTGGAAGCCGAGAAGCAGATGGCCTTGGCTGGCGAATACCCCGACATGGTGATTGCCTGCTTTGGCGGAGGCTCCAACTTCGGTGGCATCGCCTTCCCCTTCATGCGTCACAACTTGAAGGACGGCAAGACGACCGAGTTCATCGCCGCCGAGCCTGAGAGTTGCCCGAAGCTGACACGCGGCAAGTTCCAGTATGACTTTGGCGACGAGGCTGGCTACACCCCCCTGCTGCCCATGTTCACCCTCGGCCACCAGTTCAAACCATCCAACATCCACGCTGGTGGACTGCGCTACCACGGAGCCGGCATGATTGTCAGTCAGCTGATCAAAGACGGCCTGATGCATGGTGTTGACATTCCGCAGTTGGAGAGCTTCGACGCCGGCATGCTCTTTGCCCGCACCGAGGGCATCATTCCCGCTCCCGAGAGCTGCCATGCCATCGCCGCCACCATCCGCGAGGCTAATAAGTGCAAGCAGACAGGCGAGCAGAAGGTTATCCTCTTCAACCTCTCAGGACACGGACTCATCGACATGCCCAGCTACGACCAGTACATCAACGGCGACCTGCAAAACTACTCCGTCAGCGACGAGCAGATCGAGAAGAACGTCAGTCAGCTGGAGCCCATCATCTGAGCATCCTTTTTTGAAGGTTTCTTTCCTCCCTCCGCCAGTGGCAAGGGTATTCGCCGACGAGATAGTCGGCGCACTTCGGCTGTCGGAGCGGGGGGAGGGTCCTTGTAAGTGGCAGGTGTATGATTCGTTCCCCTTTTGCCTTGCAGTTCCGTTTTTTTTGACTAATTTTGCGGTCGCAAACAAACCATTGCATCGATTAGAATGATAGACTCATCAGCATTTCAGGGTAAGACAGCGGCCTACTTCACATTAGGCTGCAAGCTGAACTTCTCTGAGACCTCGACCTTTGGACGCTTGCTGCAGCAACTGGGAGTGCGCACGGCAGAAAAGGGGGAGGAAGCCGACATTTGCATTGTGAACACCTGCACGGTGACCGAGGTGGCCTCGCGCAAATGCCGCCAAGCCATCCATCGCCTGGTTCGCCAGCACCCACGGGCCTTCGTGGTGGTCACAGGATGCTACGCCCAGCTGGAACCACAGGCCGTGAGCCACATCGACGGCGTCAGCCTGGTGCTGGGCAGCAACGAGAAAGCCCAACTGGTACAGTTCCTGGCCGAGGAGTGGGGTGGGGGAGGCGAGAAGTCCTCAGGCCCTGCGCCCTGCTACACCCAGAAGACGAAAGATATCGTCAGCTTCTCCCCCAGCTGCTCGCGTGGCAACCGCACCCGCTATTTTCTGAAGGTGCAGGACGGCTGCGACTATTTCTGCACCTATTGTGCCATCCCTTACGCTCGCGGTTTCAGCCGCAATCCCACTATCGCCTCTCTGGTGGAGCAAGCGCGACAGGCCGCCGACCAGGGGGGTAAGGAAATCGTTCTCACAGGAGTTAACATCGGCGACTTTGGGAAGAGCACAGGCGAAAAATTCATCGACTTGGTAAAGGCTCTCGACCAGGTGGAAGGCATCAGCCGATACCGCATCAGCAGTCTGGAACCCGACTTGCTCAGCGACGAACTCATCGACTATTGCGCGCATAGCCGGGCTTTCATGCCCCACTTCCATATCCCCCTTCAGAGCGGCAGCGACGAGGTGCTTAGGCTGATGCACCGCCACTACGACAGCCGTCTCTTCGCCCAAAAGATTGAGCACATCAAACAGGTGATGCCCGATGCATTCATTGGTGTGGATGTGATGGTGGGCTGTAGGGGCGAGACCGCCGAATGCTTTGAGCAGACCTTTGCGTTAATCAATCAATTGCCTGTCAGCCAGCTTCATGTGTTTCCATACAGCGAACGTCCTGGCACGGCTGCGCTTAAAATCCCCTATGTGGTGAGCGAGGAAGAGAAGAAACACCGCAGCAAGCGGTTGCTCGAACTCTCCGACCAAAAGACGGAGGCATTCTATGCACAATATATGGGCCAAGATGCCGAGGCGCTGTTGGAGAAGGCCACACGGGGCAGAGCCATGCACGGATTTACGTGCAACTATGTGCGTGTGGAGCTGCCTGCACGCCTTGCCTCGCCCGAACTCGACAATCAGCTCGTCACCGTCAGGCTGGGCGGCTTCAACCACGACCGCTCGGCGCTGGTGGCAAACACCTGTGAAGTGAAAAGTGAGAAGTGAAAATAGAATGAAGCTTGCCATTGTCATTCTCAACTGGAACGGTTCTGCCATGCTGAGCCGCTATCTGCCCAGTGTGCTGCAACACTCGAAGGAGGAAGCCACCGTCTACGTGGCCGACAATGCCTCGACCGACGACAGCGTGCCGATGCTGCAACAGCACTTCCCTGAGGTGTCATTGATTCTTCTCGACCGCAACTGGGGATTTGCCGAGGGCTACAACCGTGCTCTGGCCGAAATTGATGCCGCGTACTACCTGCTGTTGAACAGCGATATAGAGACTACGCCTGGCTGGCTCACACCCATGCTCAACTTCATAGATGCCCATCCCGCTGTTGCCGTATGCCAACCCAAGCTTCTCTCTATGGCTCAGCGTGACCACTTTGAATATGCTGGCGCATGCGGCGGCTATCTCGACCGACTGGGCTACCCCTATTGCCGCGGACGGCTGTTCGATACGGTGGAGAAGGACGAAGGGCAGTACGACGAGGCAACGGAAGTGCTGTGGGCAACAGGTGCTGCGCTGATGGTGCGTGCCGACGTGTATCGAGAGGTGGGAGGACTCGATGCCCGATTCTTCGCCCACCAGGAGGAGATAGACATGTGCTGGCGCATCAGGCTGAGAGGCTACAAAATCTATTGTCTGCCCCAAAGCCACGTCTATCATGTGGGAGGGGGCACTCTGCCCAAGGCCAATCCCATGAAGACCTTTCTCAATTTCCGCAACAACCTCACCATGCTCTACAAATGCTTGCCCGACGAAGACCTGAAGCCGGTAATGCGCTGGCGCTGGTGGCTCGACTACTTGGCAGCGTGGCAGATGCTGCTGTTGCAGGGCAATGTGGGAGATTTCCGTGCCGTATGGCGGGCTCGGCGGGCATTCAAACGATGGAAGGCCGATTTCGATGCCGACAGGCGGTCCTTGCAACAAGCGGTGGGCGACACCCATCCTCGAGAGCGTGCTTCGTTCTCGCTGTTGTGGCAGTATTACGTCAGGGGCCGTAAAGTGTTTACCGAGCTGCCGCATGGGTGAAGCGGGGCTGGATTCCTGGTTTTTCCTTGGATTTTCTGGATTATCCGGTAAAAACCGGGCCTATCCCTTTTACGAATGGGATAGGGGGCGCAAACGTTTGCGCTTCGACATGGTGTATTTCATGATGCAAAAAGAAGGCCAACAACCAAAAAAGCACTAATTTTGCGAAAACTAAAAACTACACTACATCATGAAATTGCTTTTCAACATTGAGTATTTTACTTCGTTTGGCGAGCAGCTGTGCCTGAACATCCTCGGCCCAGATGGTGATGCCACGACCCACTGCATGCAGACCACTAACGGGCGTAACTGGACTTGCCAGTTAGAGTGGGACGGCATGCCAGGGAGCTATTTCGACTACTACTATAGCGTGGTCCTCGGAGAGGCTGAGGTGCGCCACGAATGGAAGGTGGAACCCCACAGGCTTGAGATGGCCGCCACGAATGGCATGCGCTACATCGTCTTCGACCATTGGATTGACACCCCCGACGATGCCTACCTTTATTCATCGGCTTTCACCGACTGCGTGATGAACCGCCAGCGGCAGCTGAGCCCAGGTAGCGAGTTCCAGCGGACGGTGCGCCTGAAAGTTCGTGCACCGCAGTTGCGCAAGAACCAGCGACTGGCATTGGTGGGAGCGCCCCACTATCTGGGTGGGTGGAACACCGACAAGGCTCTGGCGATGAACGAGCACGAGAGCCACGAGTGGGTGGTGAGCCTCGATGGCGACCGCTTGCCCGGACGTTTCGAGTTCAAGTTCATCACGGTCGACAGTAGGGGAGCGGTGGCCTGGGAGACAGGTAACAACCGCTTCGTGGAGCTTCCCACCGTAGGCGTGCAGACGTCGGATGTGCTCGTCTACGAACTCCCACAGACCTTCTTCGCCGTTCATCCCTGGAAGGGTGCCGGCACCGTCATCCCCGTGTTCTCGTTGCGCAGCGAGGGCAGCTTTGGCGTAGGCGACTTTGGCGACCTGAAGATGATGGTCGACTGGTGTGCCTCCACGCAACAGCGCATATTGCAGATACTGCCCATCAACGACACCAACATCTCGGGCACGTGGCAAGACTCCTATCCCTACAACAGCATCAGCATCTACGCCCTCCATCCCCAGTATACCGACTTCAGGCAGCTGCCTCAGCTGAAGGATGAGAGCCGCCGCCAGCATTATGAGGAGCTGCGGCAACAGTTGAACCAATTGCCCCAGATTGACTACGAACTGATGTTCCGCACCAAGATGGACTATTTGCACGAACTGTTTGCACAAGAAGGGGCGAGGGTGAAGCGCACGAAGGCCTATCGCGAGTTCATGGCCGAGAACAAAGAGTGGCTTGAGCCCTACGCCCGATTCTGCTTCTACCGCGACCTCTACGGCACGTCCACTTTCAGCCAGTGGCCCGAACAGCTGGCAAAGGTAGACCCGAAGACCATCGACTTCTGGTGCTATGTGCAGTTCAACCTCGACCAGCAGATGCACGATGCCCACCAGCATGCGCGCAGCAAAGGAGTGATACTGAAGGGCGACATCCCCATCGGCATCAGTCGCGATGGCGTGGAAGCGTGGGTGGAACCTCGCTACTTCAACCTGAACGGACAGGCTGGAGCACCACCCGATGCCTTCAGCGAAGACGGACAGAACTGGGGGTTCCCCACCTACAACTGGGACGAGATGATGAAAGATGGCTGCCAGTGGTGGGTGCGCCGCTTCAGCAAGATGCAGCACTACTTCGATGCCTATCGCATCGACCACGTGCTGGGATTCTTCCGCATCTGGGAGATACCTGTGCCGCAGAAGAGCGGACTCTACGGGCAGTTCCAGCCGTCGTTGCCCATGACAAGGCAGGAAGTGGAAGCCTATGGCGTGTCATTCCACGAAGAGCTGTTCCTGCCCGACCACAAGCAGCCGGTGGGCAATGCCTGGCATCCCCGCATCAATGCGCCGAGGATGCCCGAGTTCGAGAAACTGCTCAGCGAGGATGAGCGCCAGCGCTTCTGGAATCTCTACAACGACTACTTCTATCGCCGGATGAACCAGTTCTGGTATCAGGAGGCGATGAAGAAGCTGCCGCGGCTCACCCAAGCCACCCGCATGCTATGCTGTGCCGAGGACTTGGGCATGGTGCCCGACTGCGTGCCTTGGGTGATGAACGAGCTGCGCATCCTGTCGCTCGAAATACAGTCGATGCCCAAAGACCCGGCCGTACGCTTCGGACACCTCAGCCGCAATCCCTACCGCTCGGTGTGCACCATCAGCACCCACGACATGAGCACACTGCGACAGTGGTGGGACGAGGACGAGGAGCGCACGCAAGACTATTACACCACCATGCTCTACCGCTCTGGCAACGCACCCCATCCGCTACCAGGATGGCTGGCCAAGGACATCGTGAGCCGTCATCTCACGTCGCCCAGCATGCTCTGTCTGCTCTCCCTGCAAGATTGGCTCAGCATCAACGAGAGACTCAGGCTGCCCGACCAGAATGACGAGCGCATCAACATCCCCGCCAACCCGCGTCACTATTGGCGATATCGCATGCACATGACGATAGAGCAACTGATGCAGGCCGACGACCTGAACGACCAGTTGCGCGAACTCATCGTCAGCAGCGGAAGGGGAACCAAGATAAGTGAAAAGTGATAAGTGAAAAGTAACAATAAATAATGGTAAAGCATATTATTCTCTGGACATTGAATCCAGCGTTGACAGAAGAAGAGAAGAACAAGGTGAAAGCCGACATCAAGGCTGGTTTGGAAGGGCTGGTAGGAAAAGTGCCTGGACTGCTCGACGTGAAAGTACATGTTGACGGGAGGCTCAGCTCGTCGAATGCCGATGTGATGCTCGACAGCACGTTGGAGTCGGCCGAGGCGTTGAAAGCATACGCCACCCACCCCGAGCATCTGGCGGTGGCCAATGGCAAGGTGAGACCCTACACCGTGCAACGCTCATGCTTGGACTTTGAGATTTGAATGGATGGCCAGAAAGAAGAAACCCATGCCCCTGATAGAGGGCGTAACGATTGAGGCGGTGGCCGCCGAGGGCAAATGTCTGTTCCATTGGGACGACATGGTGGTATTCGTACCTTGGTGCGTGCCCGGCGATGTCTGCGATGTTCAGATACGTCGCAAGAAGCACAGCTTCGCCGAGGGCGAGGTGGTACGCTTCGTGCAGTACAGCAAGCAAAGGGCTACACCCTTCTGCCAGCATTTCGGCATCTGCGGAGGATGCAAGTGGCAGAATCTGCCCTACGAGGAGCAGTTGAAGGCCAAACAGCAACAAGTGCTCGACCAGCTGACCCGCATAGGAAAGATTGAAATGCCACCCATCAGTCCCATCATCGGCTCGGTGAAGACGCAGGAGTACCGCAACAAGCTCGACTTTGGCTGTGCCAACAAGCGCTATATCACCAAAGAAGAGATGATGGCCGACCCGACCCCCGAAGCCCACCAGTCGCTGAAGGACCAACCTGCCATTGGCTTCCACATCACAGGAGCCTTCGACAAGATTCTGCCCATCGAGAAATGCTGGCTCATGCACCCGCTGCACAACGAGATACGCAATGCCATACGCGACTATGCCCTGCAGCACGGCATCAGCTTCTTCGACCTGCGCCAGCAGAAGGGATTGCTTCGCGACATCATCATACGCAACTCCAACAGTGGCGAGTGGATGGTCGTCGTGCAGTTCCACTACGATGAAACGGGGGGCGAAACGGAGGCACTTGACCTGATGCAGTTTGTGGCCGACACGTTCCCGCAGATCACCTCGCTGATGTATGTAGACAACCAGAAGTGCAACGACACCATTGGCGACCAGCAGATTATCACGTTCCGAGGCACCGACCACATCTTTGAACTCATGGCCGACCTGCGCTTCAAAGTGGGTCCGAAATCGTTCTACCAGACCAACACCGAGCAGGCCCTACACCTCTATGAGGTGGCCCTGCGGTTGGCAGCCCTCACAGGCAGCGAAACCGTTTACGACCTCTATACCGGCACCGGCACCATCGCCAATTTCGTGGCACGCAATGCCAGTAGGGTAGTGGGCATTGAGTATGTGCCAGAGGCCATCGCCGACGCGAAGGAGAATTCAAGACTGAACGGCATCGGCAACACCCTTTTCTTTGCTGGCGACATGAAGGACATCCTCACCGACGATTTCATCGCTCAGCATAGCCATCCCGACGTCATCATCACCGACCCGCCACGCGCAGGCATGCACCCCGACGTGGTGAAGACCATCCTCCGAGCAGCACCCACGCGCATCGTCTACGTCAGCTGCAATCCTGCCACGCAAGCACGCGACCTGCACGAGCTGCAGCAGAGCTATCGCATCAGCTGCGTACAGCCTGTCGACATGTTTCCACACACACCACATGTTGAAAACGTTGTGCTGCTTGAGAAGAAACCAGTATGATGATTTTCTGCGGCTGACTTCATCATCACTTAGAAATTTCGGTTGGCAGCGGCCGCTGCCATTCATGTCGGCGTTCGCTGCCATCATTGGCAGCGGCCGCTGCCAATGATGTCCCCGCCCGCTGCCAACGTAAAAAGCATGCCCTTTTTCCCTCTGCGGTGCCTCCCGCTCCCTGTTTGTCGTGCGCCGTTTCTCCTGAATGCACCCCACAGATTACGCTTCGCGTCTTTCAAAAAAAAGACTGCTCTGCTGTAGATAACCTGGGAATGAATAATACAGGCATAATCCATGACCGCTGGCACAGATTACGCTTAGCGTCTTTCAAAAACTGTATTCGAACCGTAGGGACGGACCTTGTGTCCGTCCGCGTGGGTCAAGCCGTTTGCGGGCGAACACAAGGTCCGCCCCTACGGTTATTGAATAACGTGGTGAATCAGCCAAACCAGTCTTTCCGCTTCGCGTCTTTCAAAAACCAAATAAAATACGATTTGATTGATAATTATATCTTCTAAGACAAAATAACACATGTTTTTGTTGGTTTTATTGGTCACCACGCCCTTGGAGGAGTGGATCGACTACCACGAGTTGTAGAAATGCACTTGACTTCATGTCTTTCTGTACTTTTGCTCTTCGCTCGCTTTTTCGTACCATTGGCTTCGCCGAAGGTACCTTCGCTCGGGAAAGCAAAAAGAAAATCCTGATTTTCTTTTGCTTTTCGCTCGCTTTTTCGTACCTTTGCAACCAACGAAAAAGGATAAGGAGTATGGACAAGTACATAAGATTCGACTGGGCCGCCAAGCGCATGCTGCGCAACAAGGCCAACTACGGCGTTTTGGAGGGTCTGATGACCGTGTTGCTCGACGAGAAGGTGACCATCGTGGAGCTGTTGGAGAGTGAGGGCAACCAGGAGCAGGAGGACGACAAGTTCAACCGCGTGGACATCAAAGCCCGCAACTCGAAGGGCGAGATAATCCTGGTGGAGATACAGCAGACGCGCGAGCTCTACTACCTGCAGCGCATCCTCTACGGTGTGGCGAAAGCCATCACCGAGCACATCAAGCTGGGCAACAAGTACGACCAGGTGAAGAAGGTGTACTCCATCAGCATCGTCTACTTCGACCTGGGCAAGGGTGCCGACTACCTCTACCACGGCCAGAACCAGCTCATCGGCGTGCACACCAAGGACCAGCTGGAGCTCAAGACGCGCTCGAAGGATGCTATCGGCATGGTGTCGGCGACCGACATCTTCCCCGAGTACTACATCATCCGTGTCAACGAGTTCAACAAGGTGGCCACCACGCCGTTAGAGGAGTGGCTCGACTACCTGAAGGACGGCAACATACGCGACAACACCACCGCACCTGGACTGGCCGAGGCCAAGGAGCAGCTGCGCTACCTGCAGATGAGCGACGAAGAGCGGCGCGCCTACGACCGCCACATCGACAACATCATGGTGGAGAACGACATCCTGGAGACCAAGGTGATAGAAGGCCTGGAGCGGGGACGCAAGGAAGGTCTCAAACATGGTCTTGAAGAAGGCCGCAAGGAAGGTCATAAGGAAGGTCTTGAAGAAGGCCGCAAGGAAGGTCTTGAAGAAGGCCGCAAGGAAGGTCATAAGGAAGGTCTTAAGGAAGGTCTTAAGGAGGGCATCCATACCGTTGCCAAGAAGATGAAAGCACATGGCTTGGCAGCTTCGGAAATTGCAGCGATGACGGGGCTGACAGAATACGAGATACAGGAATTATAGGCATTTCGTGTCCTACCGACATCAAAAAAACGCAAAAACACAACAGGCAGATATGCAAGCTGTTGCAGCTAACCGAAAAATGGAGCGCGACTTTTTACACGAAGTCAACGTCTTTTTCTAAAAAGTCCGCTCGGCATCCCGAAGGGTGACGCTTGCCACCAAAGGGATGCAAGAACGCCTTTTTCTATTTGGAGTGCTCTCAACGATAATTCGGGGCTTCTGCCATTGAACAGTTTCGACCGTACCGAAAAAGGTCTTAATCGCTTGGCGGTTCAGACCTTTTTGCTGCAATCTATGACTTCGTTGAATGTACTTTCGTTCTGAAAAGCAAAGAAAAACCTGTTTTTCTTTTGCTTTTCGGTTGCTTATTCGTACCTTTGCAGCACTCTTTCGATGAACCGAAGACAATCGAAGTACGAAAGCACTGCCCCGGCTCTGCCGCTGGCGTTGCCCGCAAGGGCTGCGCGGGAGGAAAGTCCGGGCAGCACAGGGTGCTCCACTTCTGAAAGTAGAAGCAGTTGGCGACAGCTGGTAAGGGAAGAAGAGAACGACCGCCCCTCTTTTACGTTGAACGTTGGACGTTGAACGTTGAACGTTGGACGTTGGGAGGGGTAAGGGTGAGAAGGCGTGTGTAAGAGACCACCAGCCGACGGGTGATCGTCGGGCTGTTCCCGCTGGAGGCTGCAAGTTCATGTATACCATCGACATGCCGAGGGTTGCCCGCCCGAGTGTCCGTCCCCTCGTGGGACGGGCTGCGATGGAGGGTAGAACGCTGGAGGCGCACGGTGACGTGCGCAGTAGATAAATGGCAGGCACCGGCAGCAATGCCGGAACAGAACCCGGCTTATAGGGGCAGTGCTTTCTTTTTTGACGTTGGACGTTGAACATTGAACGTTGAACGTTGATAATCGTAAATTGTTAAAACGCAAAATCATAAATTAATGAAACGACTATTCACTACTACTACGTTGCTGGCCGCCGCCGTTGCGGGTGCGCTGGCCTGCACCAATTTCATCGTGGGCAAGAAAGCCTCGAAAGACGGTTCCGTCATCTGCTCCTATTCGGCCGACAGCTATGGCATGTTCCAGGGACTGGTGCACTATCCTGCCGCCAAGCACCAGAAAGGCGAGATGCTGAAGGTGTATGAATGGGACACCAACCGCTATCTGGGCGAGATAGCTCAGGCTGAGCAGACGTGGAACGTCATCGGCAACATCAACGAGTGGCAGCTCACCATCGGCGAGACCACCTTCGGCGGGCGCGAGGAGATGGTCGACACCACCGGCATCATCGACTATGGCTCGCTCATCTATATCACCCTGCAGCGTGCCAAGAACGCCCGCGAGGCCATCGACGTGATGACCACGCTGGTGGAGCAGTATGGCTATTGCTCCGAGGGCGAGACATTCACCATCTGCGACCCCAACGAGGCGTGGATCATGGAGATGATGGGCACCGCCAGCGACCGCAAGATGGAGAAGGGACGCACCGTGTGGGTGGCCCTGCGCATCCCCGATGACATGATTTGCGGCCACGCCAACCAGAGCCGCATCACCCGCTTCGACATGAAGGACAAGACGGGCAACGTGCGCTATTCGAAGAATGTGGTGAGCTATGCCCGCAAGATGGGATGGTTCAGCGGCAAGGACGAGGACTTCAGCTATAACGCCGCCTACGCCGCCCCCGACTTCTCGGGCCGCCGCATCTGCGATGCCCGTGTGTGGAGCTTCTTCAACCGCTATGCCGACGGCATGGACCGCTACATCCCCTGGGCCGAGGGGCGCGACAAGAATGCCGAGCCGCTGCCGCTCTGGGTGAAGCCCAACAGGCTGCTCGGCGTGGCCGACGTGCAGACCGCCATGCGCGACCATTTCGAGGGGACACCCTTCAGCGTGGCCATCGACGGCGACAGCACCGACATCGGCGGTGGTATCTGGGAGATGCCCTACAGGCCTACGCCCCTCTACTTCGAGGTCGATGGGAAGAAATACTTCAACGAGCGCCCCGTGAGCACCCAGCAGGCGGGCTTCGTCTATGTCAGTCAGATGCGCTCGTGGCTGCCTCGCCAGGTGGGCGGCTGCTTCTGGTTTGCCAACGACGACGGCAACATGGTGCCCTTCACGCCCGTCTACTGCTGCACCAACGTGTCGCCACGGCCCTACAACACGCCGGGAGCCGACGATGTCACCTTCTCGTTCGACAATGCCTTCTGGGTGCAGAACTGGGTGTCGAACATGGTCTATCCGCGCTATTCGATGCTCTTCCCCACCTTGCAGCAGGTGCGCGACTCGCTCGACCAGAGCTACTTCCGCCTGCAGAAAGAGGTGGAAGACCGTGCGCTGGCCCTCAGCGAGACTGAGCGTGTGAAGTTCCTCACCGCCTACACCGCCGAGAAGGCCGAGCAGATGCTGGCACGCTGGAAGCAACTGGCCACCTTCCTCATCGTGAAGTTCAACGACATGACCTCGAAGCCCACCGACGAGCAGGGACGGTTTGTGAAAACGCCAAACGGACTGGGTGCCACCGTGAAGCGCCCCGGCTACTCCAAGCGCTACGCACGCCAGATTATCAAGCAGACAGGCAAGCGCTACGAGGCTGAATAGCGTTTTTTTATCCATAGAAGACATGGAAGACACGGAAATGAAGACGATAAGACGAACCGCCGTTCTTCTGCTGATGCTGGCGGCGCTCCTGCATGCCAGTGCCCGCGAGCGGCAAAACTTCGACTACGACTGGCGCTTCATCCTGGCCGACTCGGCAGTGATGGCAAAGCCTGGCTACGACGACGGCCACTGGCGACAGCTCAACGTGCCCCACGACTGGGCCATCGAGGGCGACTTCTCGGCTGGCAACCCCAGTGGTGCGGGCGGCGGTGCGCTACCTGGCGGCGTGGGGTGGTACAGGAAGACATTCAGCCTCATCCCCAGCCCCTCTCTAAAAGGAGAGGCTCTTTTCCTGGAGTTCGATGGCGTCTACATGAACAGCACCGTATATGTCAACGGCCACAAGGTGGGCTATCGGCCTTACGGCTACAGCTCGTTCGAGTACGACATCACCCCCTACGTGCATGAGGGCGACAACGTGGTGGCCGTGCGAGTGGACAACAGCGACCAACCCAACTCGCGCTGGTATAGCGGTTGTGGCATCTATCGCCATGTGTGGCTCACGAAGGTGCATCCCGTGCATGTGAAGCATTGGGGCACCCATGTGCAGACTGAGATGCTGATGTACAAGGGCGACGTGCTCATCGATGTGGAACTGGAGAACCCCAACGGCGTGAAGGCGCAGGTGCGCCATTCGCTGCTCGACCGCCAGGGGCGTGTCGTGGCCCGCTCGAAAGGGCTGCATTCGAAGATGGAGGTGAAGCGGCCCTTCAGCTGGGGCATCGACCATCCTTATGTATATAATGTCCGCACGGAAGTGTTGGTGGGCGGTCGCGTGGTCGATACCTACGACACGCCGACGGCGTTCCGCAGGTTCCGCTTCGACCCTGAGACGGGCTTCAGTCTTAACGGGGAGCGCATCAAGCTCAATGGTGTCTGCGAGCACCACGACTTCGGCTGTCTGGGAGCGGCGCTCAGCGAGGATGCCCTGCACCGCAAGCTCACCAAGCTGAAGGCCATGGGCGTGAACGCCATCCGCAGCAGCCATAACCCCCCAGCGCCTGAGCTGCTCAGCATGTGCGACACGATGGGCCTTATCGTCATGGACGAGAGCTTCGACATGTGGCGGCGCCGGAAGACGCAGAACGACTATGCCCGATTCTTCGATGAGTGGCATGAGCGCGACCTCGCCGACCTGGTGTTGCGCGACCGCAACCATCCCTGCATCCTGATGTGGTCGATAGGCAACGAGGTGCTGGAGCAGTGGAGCAGCGCCGAGGCCGACACGCTCACGCTGGAACAGGCCAACCTGATACTGAACGCCGGCCACGATGCCTCGACGCTGGCCAAGGAGGGCGAGCTGTCGGTGCAGAGTCTGCTGACACGCCACTTGGCCGAGATTGTACGGCGCTACGACACCTCGCGACCCATCACGGCGGGCTGCAACGAGCCAAGCCCCAACAATCATCTCTTCAAGAGCGGAGCCATCGACATCATCGGCTTCAACTATCACCACGAATGGGCAAAGAACGTGCCCAAGAACTTCCCCGACAAGCCTTTCATCTTCAGCGAGAGCGTCAGCGCCCTGCAGACGCGCGGCTACTACATGATGCCCAGCGACAAGGTGTACAAGGCGCCGAAGGAGTGGTGGCTGCCCTATACCGACCCCACATTCATGTGCTCAGCCTACGACAACATGCACGCCTCGTGGAGTTCGACGCATGAAGAAATGTGGGACGTGGTGAAGCACAACGACTTCGTGGGTGGACAGTTTATCTGGACGGGCTTCGACTACATCGGCGAGCCTACTCCCTACGGCTTCCCCGCCCGCAGCAGCTATTTCGGCATCATCGACCTGGCGGGCTTCCCCAAGGATGTGTATTATATGTATCAGAGCGAGTGGACGCACGACAAGCCCGTGCTGCACCTCTTCCCCCACTGGAACTGGCTGCCCGGCCAGACCATCGACCTGTGGTGCTATTATAATCAGGCCGACGAGGTGGAGCTGTTTGTCAATGGGAAGAGCATGGGAGTGAGAAGCAAGTTGAATGCCCCATCGGGGGCCTCCTCCTACCATGTGGCTTGGCGCGTGCAGTTTGAGCCGGGCGAGATAAAGGCCGTGAGCCGCAAGGACGGACAGGTGGTGGCCGAGCAGACCATCCGCACGGCTGGCGCTCCCCATCACATCCGCTTGTCGGTGGACTATGCCGGGCGCGACCTCACCTTCGTCAACGCCGAGGTGGTGGATGACCAGGGCAATCTCTGTCCGTGGGCCGACGACCAGCTCTTCTTCACCACCGATGGCGGCGCACAGGTGGTCGCCACCGACAACGGTTGCCAGACATCGATGGAGCTGTTCACGTCG
>JAEEGG010006460.1_pt1 | contig 27488 bp, 15 predicted proteins | sample 9134161 | NCBI WGS metagenome assembly JAEEGG01 (sample SAMN16246543, study PRJNA631951) | gut metagenome | biome: gut microbiome; feature: rumen; material: CR-attached | host: Bos | place: Iran: Karaj | collected 2018-10 | reverse complement strand
AGGCTTGAGCTTAGCGATCACGTTGAGCACCTCTGCGGCGTTCTGGTAGATCTGCTCAGGGGTAAAGGAAGCCTTTCCGATAGCGGTGTGGACAATACCGGTCTTGTCGACCTTGAAGTCGATCTTACCGCCCTTGACATCCTTAACTGCGGAAGCTACGTCCATAGTGACGGTACCGGTCTTGGGGTTCGGCATAAGTCCGCGGGGACCGAGGATCTTACCGAGAACACCGACCTTAGCCATAACTGAAGGAGTACAGATGATGACATCGATGTCAGTCCATCCTTCCTTGATCTTCTCGCAATATTCGTCGAGACCTGCGTAGTCTGCGCCGGCGGCGAGAGCCTCGTCTACCTTATCGGGAGTACAAAGCACGAGCACGCGGACGACTTTACCCGTTCCGTTAGGGAGGGTGACAACGCCACGGATCATCTGGTTGGCCTTACGAGGGTCAACACCGAGATTCACGGAAATCTCGACTGATGAATCGAACTTGGTGTATGTGATATCCTTCAAAAGACCACAAGCCTCGGAGAGGGAATAAGCCTTTGTCGAATCATACTTAGCTTTAGCAGCTTTCTGATTTTTTGTCAATTTACTCATATCTCTTGTGATTTTTAAAGGTCCTTGGGGAATTCGCCGGTAACGGTGATACCCATACTTCTTGCTGTACCTGCAACCATCCTCATAGCGGATGCGATAGTGAAGCAGTTGAGATCGGGCATTTTACCCTCTGCGATCTCCTTCACCTGGTCCCAGGTTACTGACGCTACCTTCTTACGGTTAGGCTCGCCGGATGCGGTAGTAATGTGTGCCGCTTCTTTGAGAGAAACCGCTACCGGAGGCTGCTTTACCTCGAAGCTGAAAGACTTGTCGCTATAGACTGTAATAACGACAGGGAGGACTTTGCCTGCCTGTGCCTGCGTGGCTGCATTGAAAGCCTTGCAGAAGTCCATGATGTTGAGGCCTTTCGAACCGAGAGCAGGTCCTACCGGAGGTGCAGGATTAGCAGCTCCACCTTTGATTTGAAGCTTGATAAATCCGGTAACTTCTTTTGCCATAATGATAAACTATTCTTTTGTTACTTGTGTAAAGCTGAGCTCAAGTGCTGTCTTTCTGCCGAAAATGACGACAATGACTTTCACTTTGCTTCTGTCTTCCAGAATCTCGTCGATTGTACCGCTGAAGCCGCTGAAAGGACCGTCAGTGATCTTAACCGACTCGCCTACCTCGTAATTTACGACGGTCTGCGCCTCGCTGTTGGCGTTTTCGTCCTGGATACCGAGGATCCTCTGAGCCTCTTCCTCACGGATAGGGACAGGGATTCTCTCGAACTGGGTTCCGGAGATGTCTTTCTTCTCAGTAAGGAAGCCAGACATACCGGGGACCAGATTGCGGATGATATTTTCAAGCTGAGCGCTGAGCTGGCACTGGATAAGGACATAACCAGGATAAAGCAGCCTGTCGGCCACTGTCCTTTTACCGTTGCGGGTGATTATTTCCTTCTTTACAGGTACCAGGACCTGCGCTACTTGATCTGTAAGGTTGCCTCTTTCGATCTCTTTCTGGAGATATTCTGCAGCCTTCTTTTCTTTTCCGCCTGCTGTCCGCAGAACATACCATTTCATTTCGCCCATATCAGTACGAGAATTACAGTGTGTAAATGAGGGACATCAGATTCTGGAAAGCAAGGTCTACAAGCCAGAGCACAAGAGCGAGGATAACGGTAGTAACCATAACGAGGATAGCTGAACTCTGCAGTTTATCCCAGGTAGGCCACGTCGTTTTCTTCGTCAGCTCTACAGCAGACTCTTTAACGTAGTTAATAAACTTACCCATCTTTACATTTAATGGACACGGGCAGGTGGAAGCGGAATGCCGTGTCTGTTAAACAACTACCGAAGCGTAACCTTCGGTACTGGCAGGGGAAGCAGGAATCGAACCCACATGGACGGTTTTGGAGACCGCTGAACTACCATTGTTCTATTCCCCTAAAAGAGGCAGGCTTCGCCTATTAGGCTAGCCTGCCGGAAATACATTCAGGATTAACCAAGAACCTTGATAACCTGACCTGCGCCAACGGTACGGCCACCTTCGCGGATAGCGAAGCTAAGACCTTCGTTGAGTGCTACAGGGGTGATAAGCTGGACGTTGATTTCCACGTTATCGCCAGGCATAACCATCTCGACACCCTCCGGGAGAGAGATCTCACCGGTAACATCAAGTGTACGGATGAAGAACTGAGGACGATACTTGTTGTGGAAAGGAGTGTGGCGTCCACCTTCCTCCTTCTTCAGGACGTAGATCTGTCCGAGGAAGTGAGAATAAGGCTTGATCGAGCCGGGCTTGGCAATAACCTCACCACGCTTGACTTCCTTCTTGTCAATACCGCGAAGGAGAAGTCCTACGTTGTCTCCGGCCTCGCCCTGATCGAGGAGCTTGCGGAACATCTCAACACCAGTAACAACTGTTGTGAGGGGTTTCTCGCGGAAGCCTACGATCTCAGCGGGATCGTTGACGTGTACGGTACCAGCCTCGATACGGCCAGTAACGACTGTTCCACGGCCAGTGATCGAGAAGATATCCTCGATAGGCATAAGGAACGGTTTGTCGGTCAGACGGACAGGGAGCGGAATGTACTCATCGACTGCCTGCATGAGCTCCATAACCTTGTCTTCCCACTGGGGCTCTCCGTTGAGAGCACCAAGAGCGGAGCCGCGGATAACGGGAGCGTTGTCGCCGTCGAAATCATACTTGCTCAGAAGGTCGCGAACCTCCATCTCCACGAGGTCGAGCATTTCCTCATCGTCTACAAGGTCAACCTTGTTGAGGAAAACGACCATCTTAGGAACGTTCACCTGCTTTGCGAGAAGCACGTGCTCGTTGGTCTGAGGCATGGGACCGTCGGTAGCTGCCACAACGAGGATTGCACCATCCATCTGGGCTGCACCGGTAACCATGTTCTTCACGTAGTCGGCGTGACCAGGGCAATCGACGTGTGCATAGTGACGATTCTCGGTCTCGTACTCAACGTGAGCGGTGTTAATGGTGATACCACGCTCTTTCTCTTCAGGAGCGTTGTCGATCTGGTCGAAGGACTTGATCTTGCCTTCGTTACCCTTTACGCGAGCTGCGAGCACCTTGGTGATAGCAGCGGTAAGGGTAGTCTTACCGTGGTCAACGTGGCCGATAGTACCGATGTTGACATGCGGTTTGGTTCTTACGAATGTTTCTTTTGCCATAATATTATGATATAAAAGTTATCAAAAAAAGAGCCGATGATGGGATTTGAACTCATGACCTCATCCTTACCAAGGATGCGCTCTACCCCTGAGCTACATCGGCTTTTCATATTTGAGCGGGGTAGGAGAATCGAACTCCCATTTCCAGCTTGGAAGGCTGGCATAATAGCCATTATACGAACCCCGCTATTCAGGGAGCGAAGACTCAGCTTCCGCTCTAGTGTTTGTGGGAGGAGGTGGACTCGAACCACCGAACCCGAAGGAGCGGATTTACAGTCCGCCGCAATTGCCGCTATGCGATCCTCCCAAGTTGTGTATGCCTTTGTATATCAGCACCAGATGAGCCGATGGGCGGATTCGAACCGTCGACCCCGAGATTACAAATCACGTGCTCTGGCCAGCTGAGCTACATCGGCAGTATGTCAAGCCTTTCTTCAAAAGGACTGCAAAGATAGAGATTATTTGTGATTCTCCAAAAAAAAATCAAAACTTTTTGATTAGATCTTCCTTATATAGACATCGGTGCCGTTAATCTCGTACTGGAGCATGGAGGAGAACTTTATGAGGTCCAGCACCCTTGTGATGGATTCCGTCGTGAATGTGGCGGTAAGGCGGTAATCCAGGATTTCTTTGTCGACGATATGCACGTGTACGCCATACCAGCGTTCGAGTTGTTTAACTATCTCGGGCATGGCGGTGTTGTTGAAAATGAGTTCGCCATTTACCCATCCCGTGTTCTGCTGGATGTTGGCGCGCTTGATCACCGGCCTGGGCAGAGGCTTGTCCAGCTCGCCGGTGCGGGAGGCTATGCTTATCTGCTGGTTGGGACGCACCTCATGTTCGGAGCCGGTCTTCTCTTCGCGGACCAGGACCTTGCCTTCGATGAGCGTGAGCTTTATGTTGTCGTCGTTATCATAGGCGGAGAGGTCGAAGGTGGTTCCGAGCACCTTGACGACCACGCCCTTGGAGGTATGGATGTTCATCGGCCAGTCTTCGTGGTGGCGGATGTCGAAGTATCCCTCTCCCGAAAGGAAGAGCTCCCTGGAGCCGGCGGCAAAACGCGAAGGCACTACCAGCTTGGATGCACCGTTCAGGCGCACTACCGAACTGTCCGGAAGAATTACCAGGCTTTTGGTTCCGGGGTTGGCGATGTATGTTACGTCGCCTGAGTTCTGGCTCTTGAGTATCTCCACCTGCCTGGAGGCGTCGGCGTACTGCTCCCTGGCTTCGTTGCGGGAAAGCAGGAGCCATATCGCCCCGGCGAGGAGCGGGATCGAAAGAGCCGCTGCCATATGTACCAGTATAGGACGTATCGGGCGTTTCTCGGGGACTATGGTATCCGGGAAGCCGGAGAAGACATGCTCCGCCTTCATGGTCGCGAAGCGTTCGAGGTTGTCCTGCGACTCGTTGATCCAGGATACGACCTCGCGCCGCTCCTTCCTGCTGGCCTTTTCCATTATATATCTGCGTAATAACTTGTCGTCCATTATTTTCTGACGGTCTGAACCGCGTTGTTATTGTAACTTGAACCTAATTTGAGCCGTAGCGCCTTAAGCGTGATGCTTATATGGTACTCGACAACCTTTACCGTGATGCCGAGCTTCTCGGCGATCTCGTTGTAAGTGAACCCGTCCTGCCTGCTCATGCGGAAAGTGTTCACCACTTTCTCGGGGAGCGACAGATACACCCTGTCGATAAAAGACTGCAGATCGAGTGCGTTGATCTCTTCTTCCACCGAAGGGGAGCTCAGGGCCAGTGAGTTGATGAGGGTCTCCGATTCCTGCAGAGAGCTGCTCTTCAGGTGATTGGCGTTGTCCCTCAGATAGTTCAGCGACTTATTGCGCGCGATAGTATATAAATAAGAACGGAAGTTTCTTTCAGGGTCCAGGGATTCCCGGTTTTTCCATATGGCCAGCATGGTTTCCTGAACCAGGTCTTCGGAATCCAGGCGGTTCCGCGTGTAACTGTTCACGAAGTGCACCAGGTTGTTGAATTCCGCACGATATACCGATCTGAATACGCCCTCGCTCCCTGCCTTTATGGCAAGGGTGATTTCCCGCATTCTCTCAAGTATTTCGTTATCGGCCATTAGTTTTCAAAGATAATCATTTTCCGTTGAATCCAGATACTATCGCGGGCGAAGTCACATCCGGGCCGATGCGTAGTTTGTATTTGCCTCTGGCCCTCTTCCATGTCGCGGCGGCCTCGTCGTACGAAGCCAGCCACGAGGCGGGAATCTCCATTCGGACCGTTTCCGATTCGCCGGGTTGCAGCTCTCCGGTCTTGGCAAAGGCCTTAAGCTCCCAAGCGGGTTTGTCCAGGCCTCCGGCCGGTGCCGAAACATATACGCCTACGGCTTCCTTGCCTGCTACTGAACCGGAATTGGTGACGGTGACGGATACGCTCACCTTGCTGGAGCCAGCCTTTACTCGGAGGCCCGAATAGTCGAAGGTGGTGTAGCTGAGCCCGTATCCGAAGGGGTAGGACAGCTTGAGGTCCTTGGTGCAGAAATACCTGTAACCGACATAGATGCCCTCCTTGTACTCGGTAAAGTCGCGGTTTCTGCCTTGCTTGGGCTGGTCGTAGGGGAAGTCATAGGCCGAGGGGAGGTCGAAATAATCCACGGGAATGCTTACGGCAAGCTTTCCGCAGGGATTCTTCCTTCCGCTCAGCAGGTCGCAGATTGCTGCGCCGCCTTCCTGCCCGGGAAGCCAAGCATTGAGTATCGCATCGGGCATATCCTTCCAGGACTGCATTTCTATGATACCGCAGATGTTGAGCACCACCACGACCTTCTTGCCTTTGGCATGGAAGAGCTCGCAGACATCCTTTATGAGATTCTTTTCCGTGTCATTGAGGTAGTAGTCGCCTTCCAGTACCCTGTCTTCGCCTTCATTGGAAGTCCTGCCGAGGGTGATGAGGGCGTAGTCGTTGCTTTCCGCAGCGGCTTCAACCAGCTTGCGGGAGATTTCCAGCTCCGGAAGCAGGGGCTTGCCTATCGAGATGTCGGATTTCTCGTTGTAGTCGAAGTCGGCGCGCGCGAAACTCACGTACTTCTTGTAGAGATCCTCCAACTTGGCGTCGACTGCGGTCCCGGCCTCTTTGAGGGCTTCGTTGATCTGGGAGATGTGGGCGCAGGTGACGTATGCCGAACCATTACCGGTGGCGACCAGGTCGTAGGAGCGCACTCCGAAAACCGCGGCAGATCCGCCGGCAGGCAGGGGAAGCATGCCCCTGTTCTCCAGCAGCACCGCGCTTTCGCATGCCGCCTTCCTGGAAACGGCTGCTCCGAGGTTGAGGTCGGGCGCCTGGCCCGGAGTGGTGAAATAGCATCTCTGGCCAAGTTTCACCACGTTCCGGCAGGCCCGGTTCAGGTCTTCGATGTCGATGGTGCCGTCATTGACTCCTTTGATTATGTCTTCCACCTGGTCGTCGCATCCGGGCATATAAAGGTCGTTACCCGCATGAAGCTGGGCGGCGGTATTGTGCTTGGAGATGCTCCAGTCGGTCATGCAGAGGCCGTCGAAGCCCCATTCGTTGCGGAGTATGCCGCTAATCACCCGCCAGTTCTCCTGCATGGGGACGCCGTTCAAGTCGTTATAAGAGGTCATCACGGTCCAGGGGGACGCTTCCTTGACGCAGATTTCGAAACCGCGCAGATATATCTCCCTCAGGGCCCTCTCGCTCACCATGGTGTTGACGTGGGACCTGTTCGTTTCCTGATTATTGCAGGAGAAGTGTTTCACCGATGTGGCAACCCCGTTGGACTGCACGCCGGCTACATATGCGGCCCCCATCTTGCCGGTAATTACGGGATCCTCCGAAAAGTATTCGAAGTTCCTGCCGCAAAGAGGATTGCGCATGATGTTCACGCCCGGTGCCAGCAGCACGTTGATATTGTATCCGCGGGCTTCGTATCCCGCAGCGGCGCCTACCTCGCGGGACAGGGCCGTGTCCCACGACGAAGCGAGGGCGATGTTGGCTGGGAAAGCCGTGGACCTGTCGGACTCCCTGCGGCTCAAACGCAGGCCGGAAGTGCCGTCGGCAAGGGCTATGGTCGGGATGCCGTACTCGGGGAAGGGTACGGTCCTGGCGCAGACACCTTTATTTGTATCGGGGAAAAACTCTCTTTTCCACCCTACGACGCATTTCGCTTTTTCTTCCAAGGACATCCTGTCCGTCTGTGCTCCGGCCGTGATGCAGGCGGCGCAGAACACTATAATACAAAGTATCAAATCTTTTTTCATACAAGAAAAATACACCCTTTGTATATTTATCCCTGAAATAACGCTTTATTTCTTACGTGCTTGAGCCGATGCCGGGTAAGGGAAAATGCACGTGGCGTTTTTGTGGTCACGCTCGATCTCATCCCACAGTGCCGGACGGGTTTCCCCGTCTTTCAGCGGCCTGGGGAAGAAGAATCCCCACTGGCAGTATGTTGCGACCGCCCTGTCTTCTTCGAGCCTGAGAAGGGTATAGCCAATGTCTCCCCAATGGCCTGTCGAAGGAACCGACAGGTTGCGTAGCATGTACAGGCCCTTGTAGCGGTTGTGGGTCCAATCGGTGATCCACATATGCTCGTGCCCGTAGATGTATCCGCAGCAACTGGGGCATTCGTACAGTATCTTCTGCAGCTTGACTTCACCCATGGGATGATGGGCCATCACGAACACCGGTTTATCGGTGTATTCTTTCAGTTTCCCGGCAAGCCAGGCCTTCTGCTGCTCATCGATTTCTCCCGGGGTGATCCAGGTTTCGGGGTCTTCGCTTTCTATCAGTGAGTCCAGGAGGATGAAATCCGCCTTCGGGGTGCGCACGGTATATACGAAACGGTGCCCCAGCTCGGATGCGGCGGCTTTTTCGGGGAAGGCGGCGGCAAAGGCATCCCGCCTGTCGTGGTTCCCCACGGTCATCGTAAGTGTCATCCCGGCATCTTCCAGCTGGGACAGAAGCGCCTTTGCTACAGCATATTCTTCCGCTTTTCCGGTAAGATAGGCTATGTCGCCCAGGCAGATGACATTGCGGGGCCTGGGCCTGAGTTCGAGAATCTCCTTGATGGTCCGTTCCAAGTGCTCTTGCTGGTACTTCCCCGGCCGGACGTGCAGGTCGGAGATTATGCACACCAGGTCGTCGTCGAAGGTTATCGGTCCCCGGTCTGCCGGCTTCTCGGGAGCACCCGCCGAAATCTTGAGTATCCTTATCGCATTCAGCACGCTGATGCCTTTGGTGGGTGCGAAATCCACGCTGATTCCTTTCCCTCCGCTGACGTCCACGGCAAATCTCAACACCACGGCGGTGTTATATCCGTATTCTCTGTGGATGTCGAAATCCTTCACCACCGTAGCCCCGTTTATGGCGACATCGAAGACCCGCTCGGTGTCGGTGCCGCTGAGGGCGTCGTTGCCGAGGTTGTAGGGCATGGGTTTACCGCGGTAGGGCCCCGTCAGCTCAGCGAAGTACAGATATACGAAATATCGTCCGTCGGGCACGTCCGCCTTGAAAGCATCCAGTCCTGCGCGCTGGGTCTGGAAGATGGGGTCTTTGTCGGTGCCCGCTATATCGGCCTCGAAGGCAGGTCGGGGGCCGGCGCTGCGGCGCTGGCGCATTATCTCTCCGCCCACATATCCCCAGGAACCCGGGCGGTACTCTTGCTCGGGAATCCAGATCTGCCCGCCCGCACGGTCCTCGAAGAATCTGCGGGAGCCCAGCATGACGTTGATTTCCTTGAATGCGGACATGTCTTCCGGCACCAGACGGAAATCCACCCTCTGCAGGTCGGACGCGCCATCCGACCCTTTGGCCTCAAGCACGTTCTCTCCGTCGCGGAACGGTACGGAGAAAATCGCGGAGCCATCTCTTACCGCCTTGGTGCCGAGGAATTCTCCGTTCAGGCAGAGCCCGACCTCGGTGCCCGAAGCAAACACTTCCACGGGTTGCACGCAGGTGCTTCCGGAGGCCTGCCCGCCACGTATCTTCCAGTCGGAGCCTCCTATCCTGAGGAACGGCCCTTTCCCCAGCAGGGCTTTGTACAGCCAGTAACTGTCTTTGGGTGTCCTTTCGAGGGTGGTGAGCCCCTTGCAGTTCACGTGGGGGACGGCGAACGCCCTGCCTTCGGAATAGAAATCGTTGATGTTCCAAACCGTGGAGCCTGCGAGGTATTCTTTTTCAAGAATTACCGGAATATAGGCCTTGTGGAACTTGAGGGCATAGTCGCAGGTGTAGTCGAAGCATTCCGCTTCGAAACTGTGCAATCTGGAATCGGCGTCGGCACCATATTCCGTAAGGAACAGGGATTTCCCGGGGAACATTGCGTGCAGCCTGTCCAGTTCGGGCCCGAAGGAGTCCAGTTCCCCTGAATACCAGCCGTTGTAGAGGTTGAATCCCAGTATGTCGGGAATATCCGTAATGCCGCTTTCCTTGTATCGTTCGGGATAACTGTGGCAAGGTATCATCGTAGGGCGCAGGGGATCCGCGGCCTTGATGGCCGAATCTATCCCCGAAGCGCAGTCGCACAAGTCCCGGAAGTATTCTTCTTTGGTGAAAGCCCCCTCCTTCCATGGCGAATAGATGAGGACCTCGTTCATGTAGGCCCAGATGATGGTGGAAGGGTGATTATATGCCTGGTATACCATCTCGAGGGCCATGTTGACGCAGTTGGCCGGGAATTCGGGAGATGTGCCGAGACGGTTGATGATGGGGATTTCTATGGAATTCAGAATCCCCAGCCTGTCGCATTCCGAATATACCAGGGGGTCCTGGGGGTAATGTGCTATGCGCAGGAAGTTCCCGCCCATGTCTGAGAGCAGGCGTACGTCCCGCAGATGCATCTCGTCCGGGAGGGCGTTCCCGAGGTCCTTGAAATCCTGATGGCGGTTGGTCCCCATCAATTTCAGGGGCCTTCCGTTCAGGAAGAATCCCTTCCCGGCATCGAAACTGAACGAACGGATGCCGAAAGTGTTCCTCTGCGAATCCACGACTTCTCCGCGGGAGTCCAGCAGGCGGGTCACGACAGAATACATCTTCGGCGAATCCACGTCCCACAGGCTGGGATTGCCGATATGGAATCCGGCAGATACCGTCAGGTCCGCACCCGAGGCATCCTTGCGCAAGCGTTTGCGGACAGAAGCGACCTGCTCCCCGTCCGGCGAGAAGACGATCTGCTCCAGCACCATCGCTTTCCCGGGACGGGCCAGGGTCAGATGGACCTCGGTTTTTACGAGGGCGGAGGATGGCGATACTTCCGGTGTGGAAATATAGACTCCGTCGCTTGCAAAATGATCGACGCTGATATGGTTCTCCGGCACGAACACTAGCGAGACGTCGCGGTAGATTCCTCCGAAGAAAGTGTAATCCGCCGATATGGGAGGGATGCCTTCGTCGTGGGAGTTGTCGACACGTATCCTGAACTTGTTGAGCCCTTTGCGTATCAGCGTGCTGATGTCGAAGATGAATGCCGTGTATCCGCCTTTGTGATTGCCGGCGTGCTCCCCGTTCACATACAGGTCCACATCCTGGCCGGCGCCCTCGAACCTGGCATATACTTTCATTCCCTCGGTACTGTCGTTTATGCTTATGGTTTTCGTATACCATGCGGCGCCTCTCCAGTAACCCGGCGTATCGTCCTGGCAGTCAATGGCATTCCAGGTATGGGGAAATGAAACCGTGCTGCACCGGGCATCCCCCTCTTTGCGGAACGCCCATTCATCATTTATGCTCCTTTCGTATCTCGGAGCGGCCGTCAGGTTCAGGCTCGCCAGGAACGAAAGGAGCACAAAAGTTATAAAGGTAAAACGCTTATTCATTCAATACTGCACGGACACGGAGGCCGTCCCAGATCCAGCTCTTGTTGTTCATGTAGTTTTCGCCGGCGTCGATGCGCATCTGGCATGCGCGGTTCCAATAATTACCGCTGTTCGGGTCGTAGATGATGTTGCCGTAGTCCGTAGTTGATGTCCAGTAACGGCTCTTTGTGCCGCTGTTGGTAAAGCTGCCGTTATCGGTATAGGAGCAGCGGTAGAGCGAGAGTTCCGCACCATTGGCCTTGATGGTCACCGCTCCGTACTTGGTGGAGGTATAATTGGAGCTGTTGGTGTATGCACCGGGGTCATACTCGTCGATGATAACCTTGTTCTCGGTGTCGATTCCGTTGGTAAGCAAGAGGTTGGTGCCGTCCTTCAGTATGTTGGTACTGACTTCATTGGAGGGCATTCTCCATTCGCTGCCCCACTTCACGCGCGCAACATCGAACTTGGTGCCTCCGATATCGTAGTAGGTTCCGGGGCCGTGCTGACCACCTTTGCCGCCAGCTGCCCAATACTCGATGAAGGGGGGCACTCCCTCGGCGGCTCCGATGTACTTGTAACCGAGCTGGGTGTTGTAGGACGAACCGTTGAACCATCTGTAATTGTTCTTGCTGAAAGAGACCTTAGGTTCGGTCTCGCCCCAGGAATAGAGATTGCCGGCGATAGCCTCGTCCGATGTGGGAACATCGCCACCCACGTTGAAGGGTGCCCAGCTGCCGAGGGGATAATCCTTTCCGTTATAAGAAACAGTTCCGAGCTTGATGGCTTCGCTTGCGAGAGGACGGGCCATGAGTTCAAGGTCGCTCATGTCGAAGGTGCCTGCATGGCCACCCTTAGGGGCCAGGTTCATGGAAGTGACTTTACCCTGGGATTTGCGCTTGTCGGCCGACAGGATCGTGACGATGAGTCCGGCGACACGGTTGTCGGAGGAGTTCATCAGGTCGATGGCAGGTACAGCAAGATAAGCTATCTGCTTTGCCGTGGAAACTGCAGGCATGCTGAGCATCTTCACGGCTTCCTTTTCGGTAGAAGAAACGGTACCCGTAGCCTTGCCGGCAGAGTTGACATCCCAACCGCCATTGTGCTCCTTACCCGTATTGAACTCGATGTCCTTGATTCCTGCAGGCAGAAGCAGCCTCATCAGGAAGGTAAGGGGCTTGGATTCGCGGGACGAGAAGTCGAAGACGGGGGCCTTGCCTTGGGCCTTGGCAACCACATAGTCGTAATTGCCCACATTACCTATGGTTCCGTCCTGACCGTCGTAAGTGCAGACTATCATATCGTTTTCGACCTTGGCCTTGCCGTTGACGGCCACCCACTGGGTGTTGTCGTCGGGCGCCACGGCCCCGGCGGCCTTGAACTCCGCACTTTTGCCGGTGCCGGTAGTGGTGAACGTTACGGCTGTAATGGTAGAGCCGTTTATCTCGAGGGCGACGAAACTGTCGCCGCTCTTCCAAGCGCCGGCCACGATGTCGGTAATGCTTTCGACATCGGAATAGCTGTCGGTGTAATCGGCTTTGGTAGCGACAAAAGCCCCGTGGGCTATTGCGGTGGCAGTGACCTCCGCTCCGTCAAGTTCCGACGATACGGGGGAAACATCCATGGTTTCTTTAGTGCATCCGAGCATGAAAATGGCGGCTGCGCATATCAGTGTTATTCTGAATAGTTTCATGGCGAACCTCCTTTTTACTCGTCCCAGACCATGGGGCCGTCATCAACAAAACCGGCGGGTGCGGCATTATTCGAAGTAATCTCGGTTCCGGGATCAGGACCCGGACCCGGTTTAGGATCGTCATTAGGTTTCTTTCCGCAGGATGCCAGTGAAACAGTGGCCAACACTGCGACTAAAATCAGAATGCTTTTCTTTTTCATAATCATATGGTTTTATGTTATTAATCATTAAAACGACACCGATGTGTCTTCGCCAAGAGAAGGAGACTCGGCGCCCGGGCCGGGATCAGGTCCGGGACCGGGACCGCCGTTGTTCCAAAGGAAGTGGCTGTCAAGTCCGTAACCGGTATAATCCCTCGACAGGACATCTGTGTAATAAGTCTTTTCTCCTCCGGGGAGTTTGTGGGTGGCGGTAATCTTCCAGTTCTTTACTGCGGCCGGATCTCCGCCGGGAGCATCGATCACCCACCAAGTGTAGGAGGTCCTCACCCAGTTGCCGAAAGGCGCATGGAGCACCTCATAGTAGAAGGAATCTCCGCATTGGTCTACGAGCGCGCTTCTTACGCGTGTCATCGGCACGGTTTGCCCGTCGTGTACGAAGTTGAGGGTCCAGGTCTCGTCGGCAGCCGCTGTCTCGGGATCGTCGCCGTCCCAGACGCGGGCAAGGAACTTCCCGCTGTAGGCATCGTCCCACTTGTAGCCGGAATAGCTGTCATCGCCGCTGTACACGCGGATCTGGAAATCCTCGCTCTCCTTCCAAGTCTTGTTGTATCCCCAGTAAAGGGTTGCTCCGTCGTAGGTATGTACTCCGTATCCTGCAGGACTTCCGTTCGCAGATACGTCGGCACGCCAGATCTGGCCGCTGAGCGACTGCAGGCCATGCTCGATTATGGGACGTCCGTTCTGAGTCTTGTAGGTGCTGTGCGTGTAGTTCTTGAGATTGTGCAGATGCCCGGAGTAGATGTGGGCTTCTTTGAAAGCGCGCAGTTCCAGCTTGGCCTCGTCCGCATTCATGCAATTGGTCAGAGGAGCGTGGGTGCACAATAGGACCACCTTGCCTGCTTTGTTTTCCACATGGGCTATATCCTCCCTCAGCCAATGAAGCTTTTCTCCCGTCAGGCCTTCCCTGTACTTGATGTGGTTGTAGCCACCGCTTCCGCCTTCCGTGTTCCCGTTGAAATCGATATCATCTACCACTATTACATGGGCGTCTCCTATGTCGAAGGAATAGTCCGTGGGTCCGAAATTGTTCAGGAAGCTATCCGTACTCTGGTCGTCGGTGCCGTTCTCGACACTTTCGTGGTCGTGATTGCCAATGACGTAGAAGAAAGGCATCGTGCCGCCGGCAGTATGGATGCTGGTATAGACCTCCCGTACCGAGGAAGATATAGCCAGGTTGTCGGTAAGCTGGTCGCCAAGGGCTATGCCGATCACCGGTCCGCTGCCGGTCCCGAGTTTATCTACCGTCTGCTGTATGTCGGCGATGGGGCCGTTGGTGAAAAGCTCAAGATGGTCGTTGTTCTGGACATGGACATCGGCAACCGTAATCAAGGTGAAACGTGTCACGGGGGCCGGACGCGGTGTCAGCGAGAAGTCCGCTTCCACTTCGGTGTGTCCTGCGAAGTTCACGAGCTTATAGAAAGCGGGACGCCCGTCGGAGCCCAGAGGAATTTCGTAAGCCGAAGGAACTGTTATGGTAATATAGCGGGCTGCGGGATTCGCTTCCATGCTGTACGCACCTTCCGAATCGGTGGTGCAGCAGGAATAGCCATCGGAAACCGTTACTCCGGCAATACCCTTCCCGGTAACGGAATCGAGGACATGGCCGCCGGCCGTTACTACCGGGTTCTCATCCGTATCCTGGGCGAGCACGGGCCTTACGCAGAAAGCATATTCGCAACCCTCCGAAAGGAGGTCGACCAAGGAATTCCTTACATATAGGCGGTAAGCCTCGTTCCTGCCGGGGGTAATGTTGTGCACGCCGCCGAAATAGAAGCCGGCCTTGCCAACCATGGAAGGCTCGGAGGCGTTGCCGCCGGAGGTGTAGTAATACCGGCCTGCGAAGGGGAAGAAAACGGTTTTTCCGTTCCTGCTGAAGGTCCTTCCGTTCACCGTTACCCCGTTGTATGACGATACATCCACCGTCCTGAACAAGTTGTCGGTAGATGAGGACTGGCCGGAAGTGCAGGTGAAGTTGCCGTTGCTGCCCACGAAACTCATCATCTCTTCGATGAAGGGCATCCTCCAGGCACTTCCCCACTTCACGCGGGCGACATCATATTTGGTACCTGAGATAACGTGCAGGTCGACGCAGATATCCTTATGCCCGGCATGGGTCCTGACATAGCCCAGGGCCTCGTCTTTGCCGTCGTACTTGTAGGATTCGTGGCTGTAAACATCCCTCTGCTCGGTTTCTCCCCATGCGAAGTAAGAGCCATATACCTCCTCGGCCGTAGCCGGGGCGGCTTTGGCACCGACGTTGAACGGGGCCCAGTAAGGTGAGCAGGAGAAAGTATATTGGTCCTTCAATCCGTCCCAGGACGTATTGCCGGCGTATTGCAGGGAACTAGAGAGTTTCGCCATGAAATTCACTGCGTCGCCGGGGAGAGGGCGGTCCATCAGGCTGCCGAATTCGAGAGAAGCCACTTTGCCGCCTTTGGCAGACAGGTCGGCGCTGAGAACTTTGCCCTGGGACCGGGTGCCGGCCTCGTTAAAGGCTGTCACTATAAGTCCGGCATCGGAATAGTCCACGGCCGGAACTGCAAGATACACGTAATCGCCTTCGGCGGTTTCCTTCGCGACCTGGAAAGTCTTCGCGGCCTTGGGACGGTAATCCGGCGTGCAGGACTTTGTCGAACCGTCGCTTCCGATCACCCATTCGGGGCCGTCTGCCCAGGTGTTGAACTCCATCGCACCCACACCTGCGGGCATCTTGATCCTCAGCAGATATGTAAGATGCTTGCCGTTAGCATAATCGAAATCCGGGGTGTCTCCCGTAGAGGTTGCGACCATGTAATCGCATTTCTCGAGGCCTGCGAGGGAACCGTCCTGGCTGCCGTAAGAGCAAGAGATGGCCCCGCCGTCGAAGCCGGCGCCTTTACCCAGGACCGCCACCCACTTGGTGGAGTTGTTTGCTTCGACAGCTCCCGAAGATGTGAAACTGGCCTTGATGTCGGCAGAAGCCGTCGCGGTAAATGTGACGGGCGTTATGGTGTTTCCGTTAATTTCAAGGGCAAGAAAAGTGTCGCCGGTTTTCCAGCCGGCTTTGATGCCCGGAGAATCCGGATAACCGTCTTCATACACCATCTTGGTGCGGTACTCGGGCAGTGTTGCGGTGGCGCTGATGCTCACTTCTGCGCCGGGAACAGGAACAATCTCCTCCCGGGTGCATGCCGAAATCAGGGAAAGCGAGGTAATCAGGATTAGCAAATGTGTGGTTAATCTCATACTTTGAATACACGTACACTTTGTTTTTCCCTGAAATTTACAATAAAAAAAAGGGGATTTTTACTGTTTCGTGTAAATAGTTGAAAGAGAAACCAGAACACTAATGAAACCAAACCAACTGCCAGGCTGCCTGTTGGCAACCCTAGTAATCATCACTTCGTCTTGCGCAAAAGAAATAGTGCAGAATCAGGACCACGGAGATCCGCACATCATCTATGCTAAAGCTACCCTCACTCCTAAACACGAGACAAAACTCCTGTACAGCGAAATCGATCCTGTCGGGCTGTCGTCCGGACTTTCTTCCGTATGGCAAGACGGTGACTTTTTCTACGCACTCACTCAGAGCGGAGACTGTGCCCGTTTCGACCTGGTTTCCGGCGCCGGCACATCTACTGCCAGTTTTTCGGCAGATATGAGCAATCTCGATGTCGATGCGGGCACGGTTTGGACTGCGGTATTCGGCAACCATGGCATCGAAACCATAGGCGCCATCCGTTGCAATTACGACAACCAAAGCGGCGAATTGGCCGATATAGGCGACTATAGTTACATAGTTGCCAACGGCACAGGAAGCTCACCGCAATTCAACTTCGGGTCCGCTACGCGCCTTTCGTATTTCGTGCGTTTCAGGCTTCCTGCCGGAGTCCGTTATGTCGAATACTGCACCACCGCGAACTGGAAGGTGACACCTTCTTCGACCAGCATAATCTACGACGGGCATTTCAACGACGTGTATGAAATCGACCTCGGTAGCGCATCTTCCTCCGGAGATGTCTGCTACCTTGCCATCCCTGCCACCCAATATGGCAACTACATAAACGAGAAGCCCAAGGGCGTTATCGTGACCTTCTTCAATGCAGATAAGACCAAATCGAACGGCGCTACCATCGGAACCTCCCTAAGTGCGTTCGCCGGGAATGTCGGCACCGTTGATTTAAGCGGCCTGGAGCTTATCGACCGTCCACTCCCCGAAGATGCCATTTCCCTGGGTGCCATCCAAGTTACCATGGAAAAGGACCCTGACGGGGATTTCTGCAATAAATACGATAATCTGGGCGACTATCGCTATACTACGATGGTCTCCCCGGCCTGGGCACCGTTCAACCTGGGGGCCAAGGTGACGGCCGCATCTCCTTCCGCAGATGACCTTTACGGCGACTTCTTCATGTGGGGCGAGATTGCGCCCAGGACGGAGTTCTCTTCCACCGATTGGATCTACGACGGTTCCCACACCGTGGGCAGTTACGAGAACTTCCCTTCCACCCAGATAGGAAAATTCTTCACATATGCCGTGACCGACGGCAATGAAAACGGAGTCCTCAAGCTGCAGAAGATATCCGGCTCCAAATACGACCCCGCCAGGGTACGCTGGGGCAGTGCCTGGCGTATGCCTGCTATCGAAGAACTGCTCTCGTTGACGGGCAGCAGCATCAGTATCGATGCCGATGCGGACGAGACCGTGACCGCTTCGGGGCTCACCACCGAAATAATCACCGCCGACTACTACAACACCGGCTGCAGCATAAAAGGACGCACGTTCACCAAGGATGCCAACACGGTATTCTTTCCCTTCGGAGGCTTCTACGGCACAGGGCGAGGCTATCAGGGGAACAGGGGCTTCTACTGGAGCGACAGCCGTATACGTGCCACGCCGGATTTTTCCGCCCTGGTCAATAACGCCCTCCGGCTGGAAATGACAGGCGGCGGCATAAACTACGGCAGGAACAGCAACCCGTCAACCGAGATGTACTTCGGCCTCAACATCCGTCCGGTCAGGAATTATCCGAACAAGGAGACAAGCGCCACCTCCCCCTCGGTGCTGGAAGATTATGGGGATGTTCTATTGTCTCCCTCCACCAATCTGTTTGGTTTCGTCAAAGACAGCCACGGTAACGGAATCGCCGGCGTGACAGTGTCGGACGGATACTCATGCGTATCCACCAATTCCGAGGGTTTGTATGAGATTACGGCAAATGCTGCCGCCAGGACCGTGAACGTGACCATCCCTGCCGCATACGAAATTCCCATCGGACCCGACGGACGTCCGGCTTTCTTTTACCCCATCTCCATTCCTTCTTCGGGATTGGTCCGCAAGGATTTTACCCTGACTGCCCGTCAGGGAGGAGCCCCCGCCCGCTTTACGATATTGGCCCTGTCCGATGCCCACGTGCAGAATTCTTCGAACCTGTCCAGATTCAATACGACAATGGCCGACGTCCAGGCTACGGTTACCGCACTTGGAACTGGAATCCCTGTGGGGGACGGCGGTTCTGCGGGAGAGGTGATAGGCATAGCCCTTGGCGACCAGCTCTGGGACGATATGAGCATGGCCGACGATGTCCGCAGCAAATTCTGCAACCTTACGAACACATCCGGCGGCACCGTCCCCGTGTTCTACGTGATAGGCAACCACGACCACGATGCCTCCGGCAGCACTGATTATGAGCGCGAGAATTGTTTCGTCAACCATTTCGGCCCCACGAATTATTCGTTCGACATAGGCAATGCGCATGTAATCGTAATGGACAACATCCTAAGCAGCGGCTCCCGGAGCGGAAGCAACGGGACGTATACGGTTACTTACAGCGAAGGATTCACCAGCGCCCAGGTAGCCTGGCTGCAGGCAGATGTGGCGAAGGTCAGCGGCCACAATTCCAAGCAGGTGATATTCTGCTGCCATGCGCCACTGAACGTTTCTTCCGGCGGCGACAGCGGAACCCAGAACGCGGTTATGGGCACCCTGAGGAGTAACTTCTACAATGTCCACGTGCTTTCCGGCCACACCCATTCCATTAAGAATAACCTCTATGCCGGCTGGTCTGCCAGAAGCGGACGGAGCATCTACGAGCATACGATGCAGAGCATGTCGGGATACTGGTGGGATGCGGATATCTGCTCCCCGACCGGCAGCGCTGCGGGATACGGAGTGCTTACCTTCGGAACTAACGACATAGTGGCCGAGTACAACAAGGTCACCAAGGAATCCGCCGGATTCCAGATGCGCGTATATAACGGAAAACAGACTTACAACAAAAACGATTATTGGGGTCAAGTGTGGCACGACGGTGACCGAGGTTACAAGGAATACAATTGGGACGATTCGGTGAAGAATAAGTTCGTCGTAAGGATACTGGATGCCGGATCTTCGAACGACTCGGAGGATTATTGGACCGTGCAGCTTACTTACGGAGGCACTACCACCAACATGACTCGGGTGTCTGCTTCCATAAAAGATGCTGCCACCGCTTCATATGTGTTCAACCAAATCAAAGGTACGTACGGAGATGCGGAAGAAACGATCGACCAGATATGGTATTCGTCCGTCAATTTCGGAACACCGTTCACCATTACCGCGACGCATCATATGCGCAGTGGCTGGACGGCCACCTATACGACCTCTTCATATGTCGGAACAGATTACAAGGGTTTCGCTTATGGCCAACATTACGACTAGACTCGCATTATTGCTTCTGCTCGCGTCCTGTGTTCCTGACCGGGGGCGCTACGCGGACCCTTTCATCGGGACCGATTACACCGGTCACACTTCGCCTGCTGCATCATGCCCGTTGGGTATGGTGCAGCCGGGTCCTCATACCGGGAACTATCTTTGGAAATACTGCAGCGGATACAATTGGTCCGATTCCCTCATCCTCGGCTTTACCCAGAACCGCCTGAGCGGTACGGGAGTCCCGTCTCTGTGCAATATACTTATAATGCCTTTTTCGGATTCTCACGGGCAGGATTATGTCAGTGTCAAGAGGAATGAAACCGCATCTCCCGGTTACTATGGCGTGAGCCTGCCGGACAACGGCGCAAGGGTGGAGATTACGTGCTCGCCCCGCGTCGCCTGCTATACGATGCACTTCGACGGCTCCGGGAGGAAACTCTTCGTCAACCTGCAGAACATACAGCTCCGCGACAGGACATCCACCCCTTCGATGCGGGGCGGCATACGGCTGTGGGAAGGTACGCAGCCATCTTCCGACACGCTCCGCGGAAAGATAGCGGCATCGTCCTGGGTGGATTATGACCTTTGGTATGAGATGGTCTTCGATCAGCCCGTCCGCAGTGTGGACACCCTCTGCCTCGATCCATCTTACGCCGCTCCTGCATATGTGCTTGATTTCGGGCCGGCAGATAAAGACCTTAAGGTCAAGATAGCTCTGTCCTACAGTTCTGCCAAAGGGGCCCGGAACAATCTTGGCGAGGTCCCCGGATGGAACTTCGGCCGGGTCCGCCGCGAGGTGGGGAGAAGTTGGGAGAAACTGTTCTCCCTCATACGCATAGAGGCCCCCGACAGCGTCAAGACTGCTTTCTATACCTCGATGTATCACCTCTATCTGCAGCCGAACCTGATCTCGGACCAGGGAGCCCCCGTGCGCTACTCTACATTCTCGCAATGGGACACTTTCCGCGCTGCGGATCCCTTGCGCACCCTGCTCACTCCTGACATCGAGGCAGACATAGTGAACAGCATGCTCGACGAAGCGGAACAAAGAGGACATCTGCCCGTCTGGGACCTTTGCGGTAAGGACAATTACTGCATGATAGCGAACCATGCAGTCCCTACCGTGGTGGATGCCTGCCTGAAGGGATTGCCCGGCGTTGATCCAGTCCGCGCATGGAAGGCCGTCAAGGCATCCCTGACCACCAATCACCAAAAATCCGACTGGGACATATACGATAAGTACGGATACCTCCCGTTCGACAAGGTAGAGGTGGAATCGGTGTCGCGTACGTTGGAATTCTGCTACGATGACTGGTGCGCCGCGCAGCTTGCCGGATATCTCGGCCTGGAGGCCGACCGGGAATTCTTCCTGCATCGTTCGAAGAACTACCGCAACCTTTTCGACCGGGCGACGGGTTTCTTCCGCGGGAAGGACTCATCCGGCAACTGGCATGAACCGTTCGAGCCGTACAGATACTCACATGCATCGCATCAGGGGGGAGATTATACCGAGGGCAATGCCTGGCACTATCTGTGGCACGTATTGCATGACCCGGACGACTTGATATCCCTGCTGGGAGGGAGGGAGACCTTCGTTTCCCGCCTCGACACCTTGTTCGGCGTGAGCGTGCCTGCCAGCATGACCGGCGAGGCCTCCGATGTTACGGGACTGATAGGACAGTATTCGCACGGCAATGAACCCTGTCATCATGTGATATATCTGTACACGCTCGCAGGCAGGCAGGACAAGGCGGCAGAGAAGATCCGTGAAGTATTCCGGGAGTGCTACAAGAACGAACCCGGCGGCCTTTGCGGTAACGACGACTGCGGGCAGATGAGCGCATGGTACATCTTCTCCGCGCTGGGCGCGTATCCCGTGAATCCTGTGGGCGGCGGGTTGGTCCCCGGAGAAAAACAAGTCCGTAAGGCTGTCATAAGGAACAGCCGGGGCCACAGAATAAAGCTTTTTAATTGTAGTGTGTATTAATCCATATGAGACGATTCTGCATTCCCCTGGTGATTGCGGCGATGGCCGCTTGTAATCCCGTGCAAACGGGAAATATTGCCTTGAACCGTACGGCAACCGCATCCTCGAACTACGACTATAACCTGACGGCGCAGTTGCTGACGGACGGCATTTATCTGCAGGGAGATCCTGCTTTCCTGGAAATATCGTCTTCCGAGGGCCCTGTGGACAGGATTGAAAGGGAAAACGCCCTGGACGGAGACGACAACTCCCGCAACATAATCACCGGGAAAGACGGTTGGATTGAATGGCGCTTCAATGGGTACGACGTGGTGGCAGACAAGGCGGAAGTGCTATATCAGGAGGCGCTTGCCGGCGGCAGGGGCGGCCCCAAGAACAAGGTATCCGTTCCGGTCAAAGTTTCGGAAACAGGGGCGCTGCGCATAGAGTTGACATTTCCCCATGAAGGCCGCTGGAGGGTGAAGAGCGTGGATTTCTTTAAAGACGGGCAGCCCTTGGGCAATCTCCTTCCTTCTGCTCATTTCACAAGTGCCTGGATGAGCGGGGGAAATACGGATGAATGGGTGATGGTCGATCTTGGAGAGGTCCGGAGGATCGATTCCGTGCGGCCGCACTGGGTATATGTGCCTGACGGATACACTGTAGAGACATCCAAAGACGGACGGAAATGGAAGCCTTTCAGGCCCGGACGTTGGCGTTATGTCCGCCTGATCATGCACAATGCGTCGGGAGACAGATTCTGCCTTACGGAACTAGAGGTCCTGGGCCCGGTCAAAAAAGAAAAACCGGAGAGTGACTGGAAGGTCCGAAGGGCCTCCGAAGTCACCGGCGATGGCGAGCTGGTATCTTCTACGGAGTTCGATACGCAGGACTGGCTTCCGGCAAGCGTCCCCGGAACCACCCTCGCCAATTACATAAAGGCCGGTGCCGTGCCCGACCCGGCATTTGGCGACAACTGGAGCCAGATTTCCGATTCCTTCTTCAATTCTGATTTCTGGTACCGCAAAGAATTCGACTACAAGCGGAACGACGATGGCCGCCGTCCATTCCTGGATTTCGACGGCATAAACTGGAAAGCCGATGTCTGGCTGAACGGCGTCGCGCTGGGCAGCATAGAGGGTGCGTTCATGCGCGGGCATTTCGATGTGGGGTCCGTTCTCAAGGACGGCCGCAACGCCCTTGCCGTGAAGGTCAGGTGTAATGCCCATCCCGGTGCGGTCAAGGAAAAGAACGCCCAGTGGACGGGCTATAACGGGGGAGTGCTTGGTGCAGACAATCCCACCTTCCATGCAAGCATAGGCTGGGACTGGATGACCACCGTCCGCGGCCGCAACTGCGGCATCTGGAACGATGTCCGCCTGGTGGAGAAGGGCCCAGTGGAATTGGGCGACCCTCTTGTGGTGTCGAAGATATCTCCCGATGGCCTGGCGAGCGTTACTCCGTCTGTAATTGTGAAGGGCCTTGATGCTGTGCAGGGGCAGGTGCAACTGGAGGGATGGATAGGCGATATCGCCTTCTGCAAGGATATTACCGACGGTGGCGAGATTTCATTCTCTCCCGACGACTTCCCTCAGCTGAAAGACCGCGGAATGGACCTCTGGTGGCCGGTGGGATATGGCGAAGCTGCGCTGTACGATGCCGGATTCGCCGTCAAGGTAGATGGAGTGCTTTCCGATTCCATACATTTCAAAGCCGGAATACGGGAGGTAACCTGGGACGATGCCGACGGTGCATTGAAACTGTATATTAATGGCCGCAGGTTTGTCCCTCAGGGTGGTAACTGGGGCTTCTCCGAGCAGAACCTGATGTTCGGAGCCCGGGATTACGACATAGCTCTCGACTACCACCGCCAGATGCATTTCAACATGATACGGAACTGGGTAGGGCAGATCGGCGACGAAGAGTTCTACGATAGCTGCGACCGCTACGGGGTGATGGTTTGGCAGGACTTCTGGCTGGCGAACCCCTCCGACGGCCCGGATCCGGACGATGAGGGCATGTTCCTTTCGAATGCCAAGGACTGGGTGGCCCGCATACGGCGGCATCCCTGCCTTGCCCTTTATTGCGGGCGGAACGAGGGCAATCCTCCTGAATCGCTGGACAAAGCCCTGCGGAGCGATGTGGTGTCCCGATTGCACCCCGGCATGCTCTATATTTCGAATTCGGCCGACGGCATCGTAAGCGGACATGGCCCGTACCGTGCAATGCCGGTCGAGTACTACTTCTCGGACCAGAGCGGCAAATTGCACTCCGAGCGCGGAATGCCAAATATCCCGGTCATCGAGAGCCTTCGTAAGATGATGCCCTCAGAGGACCTCTGGCCTCAAGGGGAGATGTGGGGAAAGCACGATTTCACGAGCGACGGAGCCCAGAAAGCCACCACCTACAATGCCCTTCTTTCCGACACATTCGGGGAATGCACGAGCGCAGAGGAATACGCCGCGCTTGCTCAGTGGCTGAACTATAATGGTTACAGGGCGATATTCGAATCGGCCAATTCCGCAGGAAGGATGGGACTTCTGCTCTGGATGTCGCACTCCTGCTGGCCGTCCCTGGTATTTTGCCCTTACGATTACTATTTCCAGCCTTCCGGAGGATTCTTCGGCTGCAAAAAGGCCTGCGAACCCCTCCACATACAGTATAATCCCGTTAGCAGGATGGTCGAGGTCGTAAGCATAGGGGAGGTTGCTGCCGGCGGCGAAGAAAAGCTCGTCGCCAAGCTGACGGTCTGTTCGATGGCCGGAAAGATTCTTTACGAGAAATCGGCCGCGCTGAACATTACGGAAGACTCCACGCAGGAGTGCATCTCCGTCGACGCGCCTTCCGGAGAATCCATCTACCATCTGGTGCTCAGCCTCTGCTCGAAGGATGGGCGGGTCCTTTCGGATAATACTTATACCATTGGCGCTTCTGCAGATTTGCGGGAACTCCGCAGCCTGCCCTCACCCAAGTTGTCGAAGACTGTGAAGAAACTGGGCGGGAGGGCCATTGAAGCGACTATCTGCAACGAAGGCGATGTCCCCGCCTTGCTGGTAAGGGTAAAGCTGACCGACCGGAACGGCGATGAAATCCTGCCCGTGGATTATTCCGACAATTATTTCTCCCTTATGCCAGGAGAACGTAAGAAGGTGGTAGTCAGGTGGAGGGATGGTAACTATAAGAACTTGGAGATTCTCTCCTTAAGCGAAGCCTCGTCCAGCCCGCACATGGCTCGTTGCTCGGGGGCGGAGGCGTGACGTATGAATTCATCGGGGATGCCTATGCCTTCCAGCGACGGCGCACCTGCTATGCCGGCGATGTGTTCCGCCACCGCGCCATAGAGCCCGCCGGTGAGGCTTCCGTCCTCCAAAGTAATGATGTGCTTGTATTTTCCGGCTATGCGCTCCAGCATCCCGGTGTCGAGGGGCTTGATGAAGCGGAAGTTGTACACTCCCACCTCAGAGCCGAAGCGCCCGGCAATCCTCAGGGCCATATTGGTGACGGGCCCTGTGCATACCAGGGCGACGGTGCTGCCTTCTTTCATCTCCTCGGCCTTTCCCATGGGTAAGATTTCGTAGGATGCATCCCTCCAGTCCACGCCCTCTCCGCACCCGCGCGGGTACCTTATGATGAATGGACCGTGGTCGGTATTCAGGGCGGTGTACATAAGCTGCTTGAGCTCGGTTTCGTCCTTGGGGGAGGTGATGATGGTATTGGGTATGGGGCGCAGGGCCGAGATGTCGAAGGCTCCGTGATGGGTGGCGCCGTCCTCGCCCACCAGGCCGGCACGGTCGAAGCAGAGGGTGACGTTCAGCCTCTGCAGGGCGATGTCGTGGACTATCTGGTCGAATGCCCGCTGGGCGAAGCTGGAGTAGATGTTGCAGAAGGGCTTCATCCCTCCGGCGGCGAGGCCTGCCGAGAAGGTTACCGCGTGCTCCTCTTCGATTCCTACGTCGAAGAAGCGCTCCGGGAAGCGCTCGGCGAAGTGGTGCATTCCGCATCCGCTGGCCATTGCAGGGGTGATCCCCACGACCTTGGGATCCATCTCCGCCAGCTCGCAGAGCACCTCTCCGAATACATCCTGATATCTGTCGATATCCGTATCTTTCTTTATGCGTTCGCCGGTTTCGGGGTCGAACTTGCCGGGGGCGTGCCAGGTGTAGGGGTCGGCCTCGGAGGCTGCGAATCCCTTTCCCTTGACGGTGTGGGCGTGGAGTACGCGGGGCCCGGGGATGTTCTTGATCCTCTGCAGGGCGTTCACCACCGCCGCGATGTCGTTGCCGTCCACCGGCCCGAAATAACGGAATCCCAGGGCCTCGAAAAGGTCCCCGCCCGTGCGCTTGACCAGCCAGGACTTCAGGCTCCTCCACCAGCGCTGGATGACGTGGCGTATGCCCCTCTCTCCCAGCACGTTCCAGACCTTGTCCTTGAAGGCGTTGTAGGGCTGGGAAGTGGTGACGCGCAGCAGGTAGTTATGCAGCCCGCCCAGGTTGCGGTCGATGGAGATATTGTTGTCGTTGAGGATGATGAGGATGTCGGATTTAGCCGCGCCGGCATTGTTCAGGCCTTCGAAGGCCAGGCCTCCGGTCAGCGCGCCGTCCCCGATGAGCGCCACCACCTTTTCCTTCCTGCCGTCGATGCGGGCGGCTTCGGCGAGCCCTAGGGCCGCGGAGATGGAGGTGGATGAGTGCCCGGTGCCGAAGTTGTCGTAGGGACTCTCGTCCCTGCGGGGGAATCCGCTTATGCCGCCGGCCTTGCGGAGGGTCCTGAAGGCCTCGCGGCGGCCGGTAAGTATCTTATGGGCGTAAGCCTGATGGCCTACGTCGAAGACTATCTTGTCCTGGGGGGCGTCGAAGACGTAATGGTACGCTACTATAAGTTCCACCGCGCCGAGGCTGGAGCCCAGGTGGCCGGGATTCTCGGAGCAGACCTCTATGATGTACTGCCGCAGCTCCGAACAGAGCTGCTTAAGTTCTTCGATTCCGAGGCCTTTGATGTCGGCGGGAGAGTTTATCTTGTCTAGCAACGGGTACATTCCGGACGCAAAGATAGGAAATTCAGGCGATTTTCATTCGGTCGAGGCTGGCGGAAATCGCCAGGGCGGCGACGCACACCCCTACGAACATCAGTTCCACGTGCACAGGCCCCTGCGCTGCGGCGCTGCCCAGGATCACCCCGGCAAGCATCTTGAAAAGCATCAGGCCCAGGTTCTGTATCCAGTAGATGAGGGAGAAGGCCGTGCCCAGCACTTTGTCGGGCACTATGCGGGGGACGGAGGGCCACATCGCGGCGGGCACCAGCGAGTATCCGAAGCCGAGGAAGACCATGCTGAGGTATCCCCAGAATGGTACGCCCTGGGGCGCGAAGGCCAGCAGCAGATGGGCTGCGAGCGCCAGCACGGCGCCGGCCAGCATCCATCTGGTCCCGTGTCCGAACTTGTCGACCAGTATACCGAAGAGAGGGGCGAAGACCACGGTGGCGAAGGGCAGCATGCTGACCATCCAGCTCGCGGCCTCGGCGGGCACGTCGAAGCGGGGCACCAGGATGGCTCCTGCAAACTTCTTGAACGCAATGATGCTGCTGTAGAAAAATACGCAGAGAAGGGATATCAGTATGAAGCGCTTGTTGGTGAGTATCTTGCCAACGTCGGCAAGGCGGAAGCCTTCGCTCTTGCCGTCATCCGTCATTCCCGGCCTGACCGGGAATCTTTTCGCATCCAGCGCCACGAAAAGCGCCCATAGCACGCAGCCCAGGAGCAGCAGGCCGAGGCCCAGCACCGCCGGCCTGGCCGTCACTTCCAGCGGCAGCACACCCTGCCCGATGCCCACAACGTCCTGGCCTACGCCAGCTACGTCCTGCCCGACGCCCAGCACGTCCTGCCCCACCTGATCGGGCATCCTCCCCACCAGCCG
>JAEEGG010006457.1_pt1 | contig 27493 bp, 23 predicted proteins | sample 9134161 | NCBI WGS metagenome assembly JAEEGG01 (sample SAMN16246543, study PRJNA631951) | gut metagenome | biome: gut microbiome; feature: rumen; material: CR-attached | host: Bos | place: Iran: Karaj | collected 2018-10 | reverse complement strand
CGTTTAAAGTGAAATCTGTTACAATTTCTCGGTACTTGCTTGTACTTTTAGTCTTTCAGTATTTTCAATGATCTCGTTAAAAAATCCCGTTTTCGTCAAACGGGACTGCAAAGGTAGAAACTTTTTTTGAACTGCCAAAATTTTTTTGAGGAAATTCGTACCTTTGTACTCACTATGGCAAAAGACAAGGTTTCCCTGTGGCAAATTTTCGCCGTGTTCGCCAAGATCGGGGCGTTCACGATCGGCGGAGGATATGCCATGATTCCGATCATACAGGACGAGATGTCGCGGAGAGGGTGGATCTCCGACGAGGAATTGCCGGACATCGTGGCGCTGTCGCAATCGGCACCCGGCGTACTGGCCGTGAACATCTCCATCTTCGCCGGATACCGGCTCCGGGGCGTCAAGGGCAGCATCGCGGCGACGCTCGGGTCCATCACTCCGTCCTTCTGCATCATCCTGGCCATCGCGATGCTGTTCACCGCCTTCAAGGACAACCCCTGGGTAATCAAGGCCTTCAAGGGCATCCGGCCGGTGGTCATCTCCCTCATCGCCGTGCCGATGATCAACATGGCCCGCAAGTGCTGCAAGTCCTGGTGGGCCTGGCTCCTGGCCTTCGGCGCCCTCATCCTCGTGGCGTTCCTGAACGTCTCCCCCATCTACATCATCCTGTGCGTCCTCGTGACTTCTTTCTGCGTTACCTATATCAAAGAGAAATGGACACGTTGACCCTTCTCCTAGAACTCTTCGGGACCTTCTTCCTGATCGGAGCCTTCACCATCGGCGGAGGCTATGCGATGCTGTCCCTCATCCAGGGCGAGGTGGTCACCACCCATCAGTGGATCTCCGAGAGCACTTTCACCGACATCGTGGCCATCTCGCAGATGACGCCCGGCCCCATCGGCATCAACACGGCCACGTACGTGGGCTATGATGTCCTCTCCCAGGCCACCGGGAGCCACCTGTTGGGTATCCTGGGCTCGGCCACGGCGACGCTCGCCCTCGTCATCCCCTCTTTCATCCTGGTGCTGCTCATCGTCCGTTTCTACACGAAGTTCAAGACCAGTGTCCTGTTCGAGGGCGTGATGGGCTGGCTCCGGCCGACGGTGGTGGGCCTCATCGGCGCCGCCGCGGTCATCCTCATCGTCCGGACCACCTGGTTCCAGGCCACACCCACTTTCACCGTCGTCGCCGAGAACTTCCCCGACTGGAAGAGTTGGTGCCTCCTCGCCGCCGCCTTCGCCGCCTCGTTCTGGGGGAAAGTCAATCCCATCCTGGTGATTCTGGGCGGAGCCGTGCTGGGCTTGTTGATTTATTGATTATATTTGTATGATTTGAACCGCTTGATATGAAACACAACCTTCTTACCCTGATGACCATCGCCCTCGCCGTGGCTTGCAGCGAGAACAAGCAGCCGCAGCCTTTCAGCGTGATCCCGATGCCCAACGACGTGACCCTCGCCGAGGGTTCCTTCAACGTGGCCGACGCCCTGGTCTCCTTTGACGAGAACCTGGACGAGGCTTCCGCGAAGGCCGTGAAAGGCTTCATCGAGACGCTGAAGACCGTCACCGGAAAGCCCATGACCGGCAAGGGCGGGCATACGATCCATTTCGGTCTGAACCCGAACCTGGGCGCCGAGGAGTACTACCTCCAGGTCAAGCCCGAGAGCGTCGATGTGGAAGCATCGGCCTTCGGCGGCTTCTTCTATGCCATCCAGACGCTGAAGCAGATGCTGCCGGCGGAAGTTTACGGGACCCGGAAGGCCAAGGCCGACTGGCTCCTCCCCTGCGTGACCATCCTGGACGCCCCGCGTTTCGACTACCGCGGCATCCACCTGGACCCGTGCCGCCATTTCTGGAGCATCGAGGAGACCAAGCGATACATCGACATCGCCGCCACCTACAAACTGAACCGGCTCCACTGGCACCTCACCGAGGACCAGGGCTGGCGCATGGAAATCAAGAAGTACCCGAAACTCACCGAGGTGGGCGCCTGGCGCAACGGTACCTGCATCGGCAAGGACTTTGACAGCAACGACGGCATCCGCTACGGCGGTTTCTATACCCAGGACCAGATGCGCGAGATCGTGGCCTACGCCGCCGAGCGCAACATCACCGTCATCCCGGAGGTGGACCTCCCCGGCCACATGGTCGCGGCCCTCGCCGCCTATCCGGAACTGGGCTGCACCGGCGGTCCGTATGACGTGTGGACCCGCTGGGGCGTCGCCGACGACGTGCTCTGCGTGGGCAAGGAAGAGACCTTCACCTTCCTGGAGGACGTCCTGACGGAGATGATGGACATCTTCCCGTCCGAGTATATCCATATCGGCGGCGACGAGTGCCCGAAGGTGCGCTGGGAGAACTGCCCGCTTTGCCAGGCCCGCATCAAGGCCCTCGGCCTGAAGGCCCATGGCAACATTACCGCCGAACAGGAACTCCAGTGCTACGTCACCGCCCGCATCCAGAAGTTCCTCAACGACCATGGCCGGAAGATCATCGGCTGGGACGAAATCCTGGAAGGCGACCTGGCCGAGGGTGCCACGGTCATGTCCTGGCGCGGTACCCAGGGCGGCATCGAGGCGGCCCAGCGCGGCTTCGATGTGGTGATGACCCCGAACAGCCACATGTACATCGACTACTACCAGAGCCAGGAACGCGACAAGGAGCCCCTGTGCATCGGCGGTCTCGTGACGGTGGAGAAACTCTATTCCTACGAGCCCTATGACGGCATGGCCCCGGGCACCGAGGACCACATCCTGGGTGTCCAGGCGAACCTCTGGACCGAGTACGTCGTCTCGAACGAGTTCCTGGAGTACATGCTGCTTCCGCGCATGTGCGCCCTCTCCGAGGTCCAGTGGTGCAACGCGGACCGCAAGGACTACGCCCGCTTCGACGCGTCCCTGGACCACACGTTCCAGATGCTGGACGTGATGGGCTACACCTATGCGAAGCATGTGCGCGGCATCATCGGCCTGCCCGGCCATGAGCAGCCCGCCCGTACTCCCGAAGAACTTGCCAAATACCTGGAAGAGAATAAGATAGGATGGTAATGAAACGATATGCAATCCTGGCCGTCCTGGCCCTGGCGGCCGTCTCCTGCGGGGGGCGGCACGGGAAGCAGGATGGCGACGGGGCCGCGGCGGACTCGCTTGCGACGGAAACCACGGAGAAGCCGGCACCCAAGTCCGTTGCACCGAAAACCGATTCGCTGGCGAAGGTCGCCGGCAGGAACCAGTTGCCCCAGGAACCCATCTTCGACATCGTCACGTCCATGGGAACGATCCGGGTCAAACTGTACAAGGACACGCCCAAGCACCGGGACAACTTTACCCGCCTGGCGCTCACGCATTACTATGACGGAGTCCTGTTCCACCGGGTCATCGACGGATTCATGATCCAGGGCGGCGATCCGTTCACCCGCGACACCACCCGGATCCAGGAATGGGGCGAAGGCGGCCCCGGCTATACGGTCGATGCGGAAATCGTCCCTGAACACCGGCACAAGAAGGGAGCGCTGGCCGCTGCCCGCCGCAGCAACCTCGCGAACCCGATGAAGGAATCCTCCGGCTCCCAGTTCTACCTGGTCCAGGATTCCACGAACTGCCAGCACCTGAACGGGGAATATACCGTCTTCGGCGAGACCATCGGCGGCCTCAACGTCATCGACCGCATCGCCCGCGTCAGCACGGACCGCTTCGACCGGCCCCTCAGTCCGGTCACGATCCGGCGGATCGAGCCGAACACCCAGATGAACAAACGCGCACTCGAAGAGGAGCAGCGCGCCCTGGAGGCCTTTGATTTCCCGGACCAGCCGGAGAGCGCTCCTGCCACGGCTCCGGAAGAAAACGAGACCGTAGAACTGGAGGTCCAGACGCAGATTGACTCCTCCGTCCTGCGCGGCCGGAAACTAAAACACCGCGAGTCAAAAAAATCGAATTAATTTTTTCGCGAACTCAACCTTTGGCACAGATTTCGCAATAAATTTAGGCGAATAGTTTTTTCATAGGTTAAGTTTTAGGTTAGAATTGCGACCGCCGCTTGTTGGGAAACACGCGGCGGTATTCTTTTAGATATGGACCTTCAGAACACCTTCTAGACACCCACCCCCCTTGCGCGGACGCTATCCGATCGCACAAACATCTCCTCAAAAGAATCAATACCACTTACGATTTCTTCCACACGGAATCAAGCATGATTGCAAGTTCTTTCTCCACCCGGGGATCCCGGTCATCTTCGAGACTCAAATATAAGGATAATTTGTCAACGGTTTTCGTTCCGATGATGGGATAACGCCATATTTCCACGATATAAAGGCCTTCGACATTGTTCTCATTCTCAAACTGCCCGGGGACATACTCCTTGGAATAGACGGCTACGGTTCGCTCCTGGTCCGGTGCCAGTGAGGAAACCATGGAAAGGGCAGATATTCCCGACGCCGGGAATGTGTAATCAGGCAACCCCGTGCAGAAGAAGCGCTTTTTGACGGGACTCGTCATGTAGGTCTTGGCCAATTCCCACAGTTCCTTCCCTGCTGCGGAATAACTTATGCTCTTATTGCCTTTAGCATCGCGAACGCTACGGCAAAGATTCAAGGCCTCCAGGTTTTGCACTGCCTGAGCGACACTGATGTAGGAATAGGGTGTTTTCTTGACCATCTCTGCCAATGACACCGTGCCGTCCACTCCTTCCTGAAGATACCTTAGGATAAGATACTGAGCGCACGCGGAAAGTTTCCGAGGTGACGGTTTCTGCGTAGCGGGAGAAACGATGATGGACGGAAGATAGGCATTCTTCTCTCCTGACACGAAGAATACGCCCTGCTCTATCAGCCTCTTCCGGAAATAGAATAGCAGACGTTCAAAGAAAAAGACGACAGGCAGACCGAAAAGAGAGCCAAGTCGTTCCGAATAACGCTTGAGTTGAGCAGGGGTCAACTTCTCCTCTTCCTTACACTCCAGGAGCAGCATAGGAATCCGCTGAAACTCGAAGTCGTAGAACTGAAAAGACATCCGGTCCAGTACGGTTATTCCTTTCAAATCCTCCTTTGACCGTTCTCTCAGCGGGATATTGATTCCGGCTATGATGATTCTATCCATTTATAAAATGCACTATTATACATATTATATATAACAGTGCAAAAATAACAATAAAATATTGATAAACAAAGTGAGCATCAGAGCAACTGAATCTTGTAGCGGGGAGAGACCCTCACTACTTTTGCATAATAGGGAAAGCAATGCTTACGAGAGAACCGATCCAGAAGATCGACCATTATTGCGCAGCGCATAAGATGTGTCTTATGGCTAGCATGAAAGCGCAGCGGAGAAGAAAACTAAAAGCCGAGTGTTCTTATATGCTTCACCAATCTGTCGCAAGAGATTACTGCTTGGGCCCTTAATAAACAAATACCTATTCTTTGACAGGACGTACTGAGAATCCATAGTAACGATAACCTACGAATTCTCCAGAAACCACACGGTCCGAAGTCAGATGCAAATACCAAGAAGAACTAGGGGCGACGGTATCCAGAGATGAAGACCAGTAGTCACCTATGCGCCCCTCGTATATAAGGTTAGTACTATCCCGATAACCGGCGGCGGGAAGGAAGATACTATTGCCATTAGTGGCTGTAACTTGATACCCATTTACCCCGTTGCGCGTTGCCCATACCCAAGTACATCTACTATTAAGTTCTGACCACTCTTCCCGTGTAGGCATACGCCATTCCCCTCCGAGCTTCTTTGAAGCAACATCATCTCCATAAGGCCCGAGTTCCAATTTGGCCATATTGTCAACAGTTCCATACGAACTATTAGTATTGTACTTAGTTAAAGGCCCCGAAGCACTTGTTCCAAACTTATAAGTGGACCAGCCGTACTCCGACTTTGCCTCGGTCTCGCCCCAAGCATAGTAATCTCCATACTCCTCCGGTTTAGATGCTCCTATGTTGAAAGACGCCCATTTGACAGAGAGTCCCATATCAACGGCTTCGGGAGCAGGAATTGTAGGAGTGATGTCATTGACTACCACTTGGCAGGAAGCCGTCTTCCCCCCATCTTCAGTGGTGACCGTTATTAGCGCCAATCCATTTGATTTTGCAGTTACCAAGCCTGAAGACGAAACGGTCGCAACAGTGGTATTACTTGAAGACCACGTGACAGATCGATTGGAAGCATTTGCCGGGAGCAATATTAAAGAGAGTGTGCTGGTTTCTCCAATCTGTAGAAATAGAGTCGTCTTGCTCAATGAAACACTAATGACAGTCTCAGGCTTTAAGTCACCGTACACCGGACGAATTCGGCATGGGTTGACTCGATCTGTCCCTATCGCATAAGATTCAGAACGATGGGTAAAATAAACGCGATATGCGCTTGTAGAATAATCGAAATCTGATGATAGATCTGCCCCCCAATACCCCCATCCGTTACTGTATGGAAGAAATATCCACTTGTCCGTAAAACCGGGCTTCTTACTCTGCACTTTAACACCGTCGTACCCGTTCAAGGTTGTCCAAGTCCATGTGCATTCTGTACGGAGTTCCTCCCATTCAGAAGAATTGGGGATTCTCCACTTTCCCCCCAACTTGACACTTGCCGCATCATCGGATAACTCAAGAGTTATTAGATTATCAACAATACCATGATCTTTCCTTGAATTGTATTTCGTAAGAGTATTCTTTGACCCATTGCACCACTTGTAAAGGTCCCATGACCCGTTATTGTCAGAAGTGATTTCTCCCCAACTATAGTTGGGTCCAGTTCCCCCTAGTTCTGATGCGTCCAGATCAAAAGAAGACCATTTTACAGACAGGCCAAGATCAACAGCCTCTGGGGTGCGATGTGTATTTGAAACCCGCACATATAAATCTTGAGCATTATTGAGGATAATTGGAGAGTGGACACAAATTTTGGTCAAACCTTCCTTTATCCCCGTTATCGTTCCATTCTCATCAATGGAGAAGAAAGAGGGATGATCAAGAGGGATATCAGAGATTTCCGTATCGTCCCCCAACGGTTCATAATACCAAAAACCATTCATATCTGACCGGAATACGCGTGTCGCATATTCCGGTTTATAAAAACAACTCAACCGCCTCTCTTCTCCCACCTCTATTTCGACAAGAGGACATCCATTAAAAGTCTTTCCTGTGTTCTCCGTCCAGTAAAAATCAACTAGTCCTGCTATCATTTGTTCTGAAGCAGAAAGTCCGGAAATCTTATCTCTCGCCATAAGAGTAGAAGGGCCATAGTCCTTCGCACGCAACGTAATTGAGCTTCCATCTTCGGAGATTTCCGCCAAAGATTCATCAGAAACACTCCACTCCAAATCAACAAGGGCATCTTCTGGTTTAACGTCCACAGAGATAGTAAACTCTTTGCCAACTTTTGCAGAATAAAGGACGTCGGCTCCTAATAACGCGAGAGAAGTCGCCCGTGACGGTTCTTTCACAAGGACTTGACAGACTGCCGTCTTTCCTCCATCTTCTGTTGTTACTGTGATGCTTGCAGAACCAATCCCAAGGGCCATAACTATTCCATCCGAATCGACTGTCGCAATACTGGTATTAGAACTCGACCAAGACACCTTCTTATTTGCGGCATTCTCTGGCAGAATGGTCGCTGTCAGTGTCGAAGATTCCCCAACTTTCAGTGTTAGGGACTCCTTATCCAAGGAGACAGAACTAACACTCTCCGGATTTACAGTTACCATGCAACTTGCAGTTTTGCCGCCGTCTTCTGCCGTGACAGTAATAACAGCGACTCCATCGGCTATAGCCTCAACTTGCCCCTCGCTAGAAACAGTTGCGACAGAAGATGAACTAGACTTCCACGTAATGTTCTTTATAGAAGCGTTAGTAGGATTAATTATACATGATAAAGAAGCCGACTCGCCCTTTGTTAAAGATAATTCCGAAGGTGAAACCGAAATAGATTTGACAGCAACGAATCCACCTTTCTTCCCATCTTGCGTCACATAAACATCCACAGTTTCCGATTTTGACTTAATCGTTATTATCCCTTCGCGGTCAAAATCGTTATTAACTGAAGTAGAGAAACTGATAGCCCACTCATATGGTGATTTGTCAGACCGATTGATGGTTTCCAGGTTTATCCACGAAGGCATACTGGAAACATCCCATTTTGCCCCACTACGAACGCTAAGCGAACTCTTGCCGCCATCCTCGGGAAAGAGTAGTTCTTTTGCATCCACACTAAAACTAACAGGGATTTCTTCCTCCTGGTAATTAGTGCATGATACAACGACAAAGGGCAAAAGCGTTAAAAGCAGAATGACGACACGCGCAGTATTAATCTTCATAAGTATTTCCTTGAATGATAACTTCTCAGTAAATGGGACAAATATATCCTTCCAGCGGTTAGTTAGTCAAAACTGGCCGAATCGAGCACCCATAATAACGTAAATTGCCCCCCCTACTTATACTGCTAGAATAAAAACTAACAGCCCAAGCTTTGTCAATGGAGGATGTGAAGAGGGAAGATGACCAATAATAACCGCCCGTATAGCCAGTGTACGGATAGCATTCGAGGCCGGCGGAGGGAAGGAAAATGCTATTACCGTTAGGACCCGTAACTAAATCTCCCTCCCTTCCATTCTGAGTAGTCCAAGACCAAGTACAGTAACTTTGAAGTTCGTACCATTCTGCATTTGTTGGCATTCGCCAATTACCGCCGAGGAGAACATGGGCAACATCGTCTGAATATGCAAGAACAGAAGAACTGCTATTATAGTACTTGGTGATTGTATTATTGGAAGAGTTGTACCATTTATACGTATACCATGAGTAGACTTGCTTTATCTCAATTTCACCCCACGCATAGTAATCTCCTGGTTCTTCTGGCGATGATGCTCCTAAATTACAGGTCGCCCACTTAAGACCAGAAGGAAGCCCGAGGTCAACATAATCATAACTGTAGTTAACTGCCTTAACTGAGCACGTTGCTGTCTTTGAACCATCATTCGTTGTCACAGTAATTGTCGCAAATCCAGCCGCTACAGCCATCACCTCTCCTGAAGAAGACACCGTGGCAACAGATGTATTACTAGAAGACCAAGTTACAGTTTTATCTGTCGCATTTGACGGAGAAACAGTAGCAGTCAGTATTTGTGTATCACCAACAGCCATGGTAATAGATGACTTGTCTAAACTAACCCCCGTAACAGCGATAGTCTGGGCTTTTACTGTAACTGAGCACGTCGCCTTCTTGCCACCGTCGTTGGTCGTGACTGTGATTGTCGCTGATCCCGCAGCCTTGGCGGTAACCACGCCCGAACTGGAAACCGTCGCGACGGATGTATTGCTGGAAGACCAGGTTACTGACTTATCCGTAGCGTTCGAAGGGGTCACCGTGGCCGTCAACGTCTGGGTGTCGCCGACGGTCATCGACAACGACGTCTTGTTTAGGCTTACTCCGGTAACAGAGACCTTCTGTGCCTGAACCGTCACCGCGCAAGTCGCCTTCTTCCCGCCATCGGTTGTCGTAACCGTGATTGTGGCCGAACCTGCCGCTTTCGCCGTGACCACTCCCGAGGAGGAGACCGTGGCAACAGACGTGTTGCTGGAAGACCAAGTTACAGACTTATCGGTAGCGTTGGAAGGAGTTACCGTGGCAGTCAACGTCTGGGTATCGCCCACGGTCATCGATAGCGAAGCCTTGTTGAGACTTACTCCCGTAACAGCGACCGTCGCTGCTGACACCGTAACCGAGCATGTCGCCTTTTTCCCACCGTCGTTTGTCGTGACTGTGATTGTCGCTGATCCCGCAGCCTTGGCGGTAATCACACCCGAACTTGAAACTGTTGCCACGGACGTATTGCTGGAAGACCAGGTTACGGACTTATCGGTAGCGTCGGAAGGCGTCACCGTGGCAGTCAACGTCTGGGTATCGCCCACGGTCATCGACAACGACGTCTTGTTTAGGCTAACTCCGGTAACAGAGACTTTCTGTGCCTGAACCGTCACGGCACAGGTCGCCTTCTTCCCTCCATCGGTTGTTGTGACCGTGATTGTAACTGTGCCAGCAGCCTTGGCTGTTACTACACCTGAAGAGGAGACCGTCGCGACCGACGTGTTACTGGAGGACCATGTCACAGACTTATCTGTAGCATTCGAAGGTGTAACTGTTGCCGTCAATGTCTGGGTATCGCCGACGGTCATCGATAGTGATGTCTTATTAAGGCTAACTCCGGTAACCGAAACTGTTTTGGCCTTGACTGTAACCGAGCACGTTGCCTTCTTTCCTCCGTCATTCGTCGTTACAGTGATCGTGGTCGTTCCAGCAGCCTTCGCCGTCACAACACCAGAGGAGGAGACAGTCGCAACGGACGTGTTACTGGTAGACCATGTCACAGACTTGTCTGTTGCATTGGTGGGGGCAACAGATGCTGATAGCGTCTGCTCGTCTCCCTCGGTCATGCTTAAGCTTGTCTTATCAAGTGTAATCCCTGATACGGGAATGACCTTAGCCTTTACCGTAACCGCACATGAAGCCGTTTTACCGCCGTCCTCTGTCGTAACTGTAATCAGCGTCGTCCCTTCTGCCAAGGCATCAATACGGCCGGATTGAGAGACAGTTGCAACTGCCGGGGAACTGGATTCCCAAGAGACAGTCTGGACGGATGCATTTGATGGAGTGAAAACCAATGACAAGGAGAAATAATCTCCTTCTGTCAATGTCAACTCTGACGGAGAAACCGAGACGGACTCAACAGCGACATAACGACCTTTCTTTCCATCTTGTGAAACGGTGATCTCAGCTGTTTCTGTCCCTGCCCTGATGACGATACTTCCCTCACGGTTATACTCCTCATTAGACGCTGCCGAAAAACTTGCCGTCCACTCGTAAGGAGAAATGCCGGAACGCGTGATCGACTGAAGGCTAATCCATTGGGGCTTGGCGGGGACATCCCACTTTCTTCCGCTGCTAACAGTAACACTGCGACTATCTCCACCTGTCAAAAAAGACAATTCCGTTGTATTTACACCAAATGTTACGGACGGATCTTCTTCCCGATAATCCGTACATGAGTTCAATACAACTAATGCAATGATCGATACGGAAATGCCTAATCTCCTCATAACGATTCCTAATTAGAATGCCCAACCGACAGATACAAAGGGAGCAATGCCGCCCGAAATGATTTGAATATCGGACTGGAACTCATAACTGGCTCCAGGTGTGGTCGAAACCCTTTCAGTTCCTTGGACGCACACTTTAGGATAATACTTCACACCGACTTCAAGGCAGAAATGCCCGCCAACCATATATGTCAGTCCACCGCCAGCACACATTCCTTTAGTTGAAGTATTCGTTTCGGAAGACTTACAAGAGAAAAAGCCCACACCAAGCTTCGGATAAACATTCTCGGCCGCTCTAAATACCAAAGATGCATCAGCACCGAAGAGCGAAGCAGAAACAGATGATAGTCCAGGACAAATGTAGACACCCATTTCACCACCGATTGGACTCCCACCCAAATCATATACGCCGATGGACGCTCCAGGCGCTATCGTTTGGGAGAATTGTTTCAAGTCAACGATAGTTGCCCCTGCCTTCACCACAAACCGGTTGCGAGGTTCAGAGAGATGGCCTTGCCCCCGTCTATTGGTACCAGGAACAGATGGCACGTCTCCCAAAGAGTGTTGGTTTCCCCCCGTTCCCGGATTATCATAGTTCTGGCCCCTAGTCGGAGGAGGAATAACCACTGTATCGCGTTTAACCGGAGGATCAACAACGAGAGTATCTGGAAGCGCAGGGGCAGAATCTTCAATCGACAATACCTCCTTTGCCGCCACATCATCGGGATTGATGGAAAGGATGACAGTTGCTTTCTGCTTGGCCTCCTTTACATTCCCTTCCGAGCGAAAAGCATTCATCTCCTTTGATAATACAGCACAACGCTCCGATTTTTCACGAAGCGATTCAACGGTTGAGTTATCTCCGAAAATAATGTAATGCCACCTGCAGAGTTCTAGGGTACGATCGTAATCGCCCGTCCGAAATGCGGTTCGCGCATCCGGGAGTATCTCGTTCTCGTGGGTGTTGTAATACTGAAGTGTCTTTTCTTGCGCTGACAGGCCTAGGGTGACAAGGCTAAAAACGAGCGAGACAATGATGCGGTTGACTGATAGTTTCATCACTTATTGTTTCATTGAACGATCCCAACGTTCAGCTTTAGGTTTATATTCGTTTACTTGTTTATTCAGTTTGGCATTCTCACTTTGAAGACTACTAATCTTGCTATTTTGTGAGGATACCTGACTCTTTAGTTCATCCACTTGTTTTCGCAAACTACTATTGCTCTGAGTCAACGTCTTCTCCTTCCCTTGGCTGTCTTTCAACTGCTTTTGCAAATCCTCATTTGCCAAGGTCAGTGTCTCAACTTCGCCGCTCAAATCAGGGCCTTCGTCTTTCTTTTGAAAGAAAAACAACACCCCGAAAACCAGCGTCGCACATAAGAGCAAAGCCGTAGTTATCTTCCAAATCTTTCCAGAAGACGGGTTTGGGTTATCTGACGGCTGGAGTGCATCGTATGTAGCAACGACCGTCACTTCATCATCGGCCGCCCGTTTAGGGCTCTCCGCCGGCAATAATTCCAAAAAAGATTGAACATCCTGCGGTCTATCTTTCTTTTTAGGTTGCATAGAATGCGTAATGGCATTCTTGACTTCTCCACCAATATAAGGAGGCATCTCTGGAAGACCGCTATCCATCACTAGTGAAGCCTCAGGCGGCGCAACACCAACTACCAAATTGTACAGTGTTGCACCCAAAGCGTACAAATCAGTTGCAGCCGTCAGAGAAGAGATGGTCGCATTTATTTGCTCTAAAGGAGCGAACCCACGGCTGAAGCCGACAAGGGACGAGGTCGTAGTAGTGTCATCGTGGGAATCAACGTACTTTGACACTCCGAAATCAATCAGAACAGCACGATCCCGTTCATCGAAAAGAATGTTGGCGGGCTTGATATCTAAATGCAGAAGGCCATGAGAATGAATGGAATCCAATGCATCGGAGACCTCCCGGATGACCTTCAGGGCAGTTTGCTCAGGCAACGGGCTATCCTGAATCTTATCAGCCAGGGATCCTCCGCTGAGATACTTCATCACGTAATACGAGGTTCCATGCTCGTCGAAAATATCGATGATATTGACGATATGGTCATTGTTCAAGGATGCGATCTTTCGGGCTTCAGACTTGAACTTCTTCTGGCATTTGGAAACCAACTCCTTATTATCCGTTACAGGAACGCTTACCTCGGACGTCGATGAATCCCGCTGGCAGGATCCCTTGAGAAAGAATTCCTTGATAGCGACCTTCATCCCCAAGCCGGTTTGCTCTGCAAGGTAGGTAATCCCGAACCCTCCTTGGCCCAGGATATTTAATACTTTGTATTTCCCACCTTGCAGAGAAGCACCCGCAGGAAGATTGGAAAACTCGCTAGCCATATCTTCTTCTCGATAGATCAACTAAACGTAGCTGCTGGTGTCAGCGTCGTTCGTATAGTCAGGCATCTCCCCGTAAAGGGCATCATCCACAGCGGCGGCAGTATTTGCTTGGGCTTCGGCGACCATGTCGTCAATCGTAATCCCAGAACCGGCCACACCGTGAACCTCACCTTCGTCCAATTCCTGGTTATTGTTGTGATCGATCAATACAGTATCCACTTCGCCATCACCATCCGTATCAACGAACTCAGCATAATGGCCGTCAACTGCTCCATATCCGACCGTAACGAGAGTACCATCATCAGTCTGTCCCTGTTCAACGCCGACAATATGGATATCGACGTCTTCCTCCTGGCCTTCTTCAGCGGCATTTGCCGTCACCTCATCAGGAACGTTATCCTCTGTGACTTCAACAATAGTCGGCTCGTTCTCGGTGGGAGTATAAGGGGCGGGATGAACTTGGGACAAGATCGCCTGGCTATGCTCTGCACGTTCTTCGGCAGACATATCCTGCCATTCGGCATCATCTCCGCGATAAGTTCCATAGACCTGACCATGCCAGACATATGCGCCACCGGGGCCAACTTCGTTGCGGGCGGCTGCAAAAGCTTCACTGAAAGACATGTCATCGGTTACAGAATGGGCAACCTGGATTTCGGGAAATTCCTGTGGGGGCTCGGAAGGAATCTCGCCATCATTAATCTTAGGGTCTTCAACTTCATCACCCGGAGTACCAGCACTGGCGCTCTGTACACCGGCCCCGATACCCGCCCCGATCAGGAGGCCGGGCACGCCGCCAACAAGTACACTCTGCCAAAGACGAGGAGAGGACTTCTCGTTGTTATTCTTGGTGTTCTGGAGCTCGGTAGACTCTGTCGTGGGGTTGTTCATGGTTTTCATGATGTTTGATTTTATTAAGTTATTGTTCTATTGTTTTTCTGTGGCAAAAATAGGTCTCTTTTTTCTATCAAAAAACCCTTTTTTGTTTTACTACACAAAATATATAGTTTTTAGGATGAAATGATTCCCGTCAAATTAGAGTCGCTTCATGAATACATAAAGAGCAATACAAATAACTAAGAATAAGGCTGCAGCCAAAGTGAACCATATAACACGATGCCCATCCTTTTTAACAATTTCCTCCATATCTGGTGCTGCGGCATCTTCACCACTAACCGACAGAATCCGGATTAGATGGGCAGAATGATTATCCTTGTTATCTTTTGTCGCACCTTTCAGTATCCGGATCTTCTCCTGGTCCGGTTTACGCAGAGAGAGGATATTCACAATCTCGTGGTCTTCCATCTGTTCTAACATCCCATCACTGCACATGTAAATAAAGTCTCCTTCCCTCAAATCAGTCAAGTTTGTGCAATCCGCAGAGACAAAATGGTCTTGATGAGGTTGCATGGCTCGAGTGATGACATTCTTCTGTCGCGAGGTTCTTGCTTCTTCCTTTGACAATTCACCAAGTTCAACGAGCTCATTCACTAGGGAGTGGTCTCGGGTTACGAAAAGGATTTTGTTCGCAGATGGACGGATGTGGTATACACGGCTGTCCCCAATATGAGCGACAAAACAACCTCCCGAATGGAACATGACAAAAGCCAGAGTAGTGCCCATTTTCTTCTCATCGTCAGTATCCCTTCCGTTAAGAGCCGTATATGCAAATTCCAATGCCTTCGAAAAATCATTTTCTTCAAAAACACCACCTTCGGTGTGATGTGAAAGAATGAAACTACTCATCGCGGAACAGACAGTCTGAGATGCCACCTCGCCGGCAGCGTGTCCGCCCATCCCGTCGCAGAGGATGTAGAGTGAGCCGGTAGAGGAAACTTTTTCCAGAGGAGGGAAAAGACTGTCCTCTTGGTTGGACCTTTGACCGATCTCATAGATTGGATATGAAACGACTTGGATTCTCATTTTACACGTATAACAGTTTCATCGTCGATTCGAGAACCCAAATAAATGAGTTCCGTCCCTGACAAAGACAGAATATCCTGGTCTTTCAGGCTCAGTTGATCATCATCTTGCAAAACGACACCGTTAATCCTGGTTTCATTCTGATTGGCGGCATTGGATGCGTAAGCGTGGTAACGTCCGTCAGTTCCTTTGATGACATCGATGAATAAATGTGAACGGCTCATCCGGCGGTTATCCGTTGGGATAGGGACGCTGGCCTTTGATGGAGAATTGTGTGTCATTCTGCCAATCAGGTTGCGTCCTTCTTTCAACGGGTATTTCCTGCCGGTTGAAGGATCCATCAAAGCCCCGATAGTATCGTTTGAGACAGCAGCCCTTATAATTGTGCTGCTGTCTTCAATTGGAGATGGAACAGGAGATACTCTTTTAAACGCCGAGAATTTGTTTCTTGTCTTACAATTAGGACAGATCACATTCTTCTCATAGTTTGCCGGATTATCGTCCGCTTCCAGAATAACGCCACATACAGGGCATTTGATTCGCACTTTTTCCATCGCTTATTTCCAAATCATAACGGGCATAGAATCATCGAAATTTCCCCACATGACAGGATGCTGATGATTCCTGGACAGCCTTTTTACTCCAGTACTCACCGCTGTAAACAATTCCTTCGCAGTAATGATGCGGTCTTTGTTCGTGTCTGCTCCTCCCTTCAGGGAACGCAGGAGACAAGTGGCAAAAAAACCATTCTTCATGCGAGGAGTCTCAATCGAATACTCATTGCTCCTGGATGACATGAAGAGCATGATGTTGTTCTTCGAGTCATTGAATCCGCCACCGGAGTTATCCCGGATATCACCGGAAAAACAAGCATCCGCAAAGATCATCTTGCTTCTGGCCTTACACCCCGAAAACAATTTCCGGATATCCTCATATGGCAGGAATCCATCATAAGCATAGAACCCACCCTTGTTTCCATGCCCCGAGAAGAATAAGACAACGATGTCATTCTGTCCCGCCTTGCTAAACAGGTTCTTTGCCTCAGACAGAATACGGCTCTTCTTCGCATCGGTGTTGGTCAACAGCACCGAAATCGCGTTGGAATTCTTTATATAAAGCCCATACATGGCCTCGGCATCTTGAGCCGGGAGGAACAGATCGTTTCTCGTCCCGGGATAGTCTGCCACCCCGACAGAAACGAGGTGGATCTTCTGCGCATCAACATGAATTGACACGAACAACAACATGACGAGCGCTATGATACGGATCTGATTCATCTTAAGAAAGGTTTTTCACTTTTTTCACGGAAGACTTGCCCATCATCTCGCCGGACGAGATATCGGTCTTCCTGTTGCCTTTCAAGGACTCGTAAGAACCCTCCGAATTACAGATGCTCACTTGATAACGGTCAAGATTCTCTTTCGAGACCTGAATGACACAATTCTGATTAGGAGCCTCAATGGCGAAGACGGTCGAACCATTCCATCTGGCGGTCACCGGAGGGACTTCAGGCATCATGACAATCCTATTGAGACTGGTGCAGCCGGCAAATTCGTCGTAAGCAAATTCATGGACCGAAGAAGGAAGAAGAATGCTCTCAATACCGACACATGCCCCAAACGCGCCATCCAGAATTCTACCAGCTCCGGTAAGGACTGTCACTTCACCACTTTTGGCCGTAGGGCAGGCATAAAGAGTAATCCCGTCTTTGGAATAAAGCATCCCGTCATGAGAGGAGAATGTCCTATTGTTGGCATCCACGACGATTGTTTCAAGATGGGCGAGCTTCTTTACTCCCGTAATCTTGTTGACACGAGCCGGAATATAGATGTCCTTCAATGATTCCGCATCGACGAACAACTGAAGATCGACGGCAACCCAGTCACTTCCGAAGGAGATAGACGACAACGAACTGCATTTTTCGAATGCATCTGTACAAATATTCGGCATGCAACTGGGGAAGACCACGCTTTTCAGATTCGAGCATCCGCTGAATGCCCTTTCACCGATTCGCAGGATAGAGGAGGGTATGGATACCGAAGTTAATCCTTCCGCACCGGAAAAAGCGGATTCTCCGATGGACATGATATAATACACCATATCCTTGTACTTCACAGTAGACGGAATGGCCAAATCCCCGGAAGGAAGCGAAGGCGAAGCGTTGCGCAAGGGCTTAACCCGCACGATCTCCACTCTTCTATGGGTCGAGTCCGTTATCTGGAAACAGAGTTGATCTCCATTGCCCAGGCGTGCGGTAAAACTCTGAGAGTAAACCTCGATGGAGGCGATCAGGAATGCAATTGCAATCAGAACAAATCTTTTCATAATACTTTTTGATTTAAAACTCTGAGCAAATGTATTCCGAAATTAGATGACGAAAAAGCGTTCCTTAGTTTATTACACGAAGCATAGGGATATGAGGATGAAATGTTCATTCACATCCTATTCCGTGAACTTGGACTTGCAGTATGGACAGGTCCGGTTCTTCAACAACTCCTTATAAGGCGTCACTCCAAGGAAGTGTCCGCAAGCAGGGTTTGGACAGATGTATTTATCCCGAAACTCCTCGTCCAACTTTTTTGTCCGCGAGGGAATCTTACTGGCGTTCCTGTAACGGATAAGAGCAAAGACTAGAGCAAAAACAGCGGCGACAATAATCATGACAAGTCGGGCATTCTCAATAAAAACAGCAATGCCGATTGAAGTCATGGAAAGGATGCCAGGGAGAGTGCTCAACGCATTGAGTTTCCCCTGATACACCTGAATATCGTATTTCTCTTTCTGATAGGAATCATAAACCCCTTTGAGGGTCGCAATACTGTAAGTTTGCTGAGATGAAAGAGCCTTCACGATTCCTTCCAGATCTAACCTATACCGGTCCGGACCTAGTTCAATGGTATCAGACAGGGTTATACCTCCTTTCTTCTTGCAATCCATCCCATTGATATACATGAAGTTGTTGGGAGTGATATCCTCAATCAAAACTTTGGAATCGTCGTCTATCTTGACAAGGCAATGCTTGCGACTTACGCTTCTGGGGACACTTCCTGGTTTCCCCCAATAAAACGTTTTCCCATTCTGTTCAACGGCCAAGCGGGGATTATCTACTCCGCTTTCTCGCCCTATTGTCAGTTCCATCATTTGTTTTGGCTTTTATCGGTTATTGGAGTGGGAGAAATCAATTCCTTAAGGGCTTTTAAGGCAACCTTGGAGATACTTAAAGTCATCGTAAAGGATGACTGGTCACTCAGGGTAAGCTCCTGCTTCAGAGTGTTGATTCTATACACATGTTTTAAATTCACAATGTACTTCTTCCCGATGCGTACAAAGGAACCTGGCGCATCCTTGAAACGGAGGGATAAGAGTTCCTCCATCTTCCCAAGGTTCATGCATACCATACTGGACAATCCGTTGACAGAAACGAAACGAGTATAATTACCGTCAGCCTCAAAATAAACTACCGAAGACAGATCCACTCTCAGAAGTTCGTCACGAGAATTAAAGTAAATGATTCTTTTCTTGGAATCCATAGGCGTATTAGTTCCGTGTATAATAAGCAAATATAATCATTTTTCTACTTATCTGGCTCATTCTTACCGTTATGAGTTGATTTGTCTCATGCAAATCCCTTTCGTTGTTACCTGTCTCAGAATAACACATTCCCTGCTCAGCAAAGGTGAGGAAACAAGCGGCGGTATTCTTTTACTTCACCGCCCATCCCCCCAGCACGAAAGCAGGGTCGCGGTAGGAGGCCAGGAGTTTTTCGTCGCGGGGAAGGGTGAGTTGGCGGGAGTAGCGGTGGCGGTGGGAGACATCGACGGGAGCGCCGGTGTCCATGTCCCGGGTGTTGTACTCCAGCATCGTGACCGTGGGTTCGCCAAGGGCGCTCCAGCCTAAGGGATTCAGATTCCGGACCCGGCAGTCAATCAGGACCATTTCGGCATCGGGATAGACCGATCCATGGTTGAAGATGGAGCGGCCGTAGTCGGCGGGGGTGTCGGTGACGCTCTCGAAGGTACATTCCACGAAGACGTCGCCGTGGGCGGGCTTGAAGTTGCGGACCCAGGTGAAAGGGCCGCCGCGGTTCCGGAAGGCGGAGCGATAGGCAAACAGGCTGCCGCGGCCGAGGATGGTGTCCCCGCCGCCGTCGATCTCGCAGCCTTCCAGATACACGGAGCCGTTGGCCTGGAGGGCGTCGCCGTCACCGATGATATGGACCCCGTACAGGGCGATGCGGTCGCCGTTCAGGAAGAGGCCCTCGGCCTGGCCCATCAGGTCGGTGGCGAAGGTGATGTCGCGCAGGACGAGGTCCCGGCAGTGGTCGAAGGCGACGGCCGCACGGCGCTGGGGGAAGGTTCCGGCGCGCTCGTTGGTCTTGACCGTCATCGGATGGGGGTTGAAGACCTCGTTGTTGGCATAGTGCACGCGGGTGACGTCGGCGCCGGAGCCGAGGATGGTGACGTTGGCCTTGTTCCGGACATAGACGATTTCCTCATAGTCGCCGGGCAGGACCTTGATGACGACCGGGGTCGGCGAGAAGTCGGGGACAATGTCCAGCGCCCCCTGGAGCGTGGAGAAATCGCCCCGTCCGGAGGCATCGACAACCAGGGTGTCCGCGAGGGACGGAACCTCCGCCGCCGTGGTGAACGTCCATTTCCGAATACCCTTGAAACTTCCTGAAGGAACGGTGATTACGCCCTCGTCAATGGTGACCCGGTACTTCCGTCCGTACGAGAGTACATTGTTGTGCGGATAGATGACTGCCGTGTTGCCGCGGACGAGGACCGGGTGGAAATGGAAGGCGTCCGTGAATCCGCCGATGATGGTGAGTTGGTACTCGGGCGGCGTCGGCTCGGCCGTGCCGGACGGCGTGCCGGGCACGGTGTTCCGGTTGGTCGGGACGATGTCGCGGGCGTAGTCGTAGGGCACCTTCGTATAGTCGATGTCCGGCGCGTAGGTCCGGCTCTCCGTTGGTCCGGCCGGCACCGAGAGGTCCAGGCTGTCCACGCACTCCCCCGTCACGGCATCGAAGATCCGGATCCAGCCCGCCGTGCCCACGGACGGCTGCCCGTCGAAGGTCAATGTCAGATGTGTATCCACATTCACTCCCTCCGCCCCCTTTGCGGGGGAAAGAAGGACCTCTTCGGAGGAACAGGAAGACAGGAAGGCGGCCAGGACGGTGGCGGCAAAAACGGGAAGATTTCGCATACAGTTCAGATTTTCTTGGGGTCTCCTGGCAAAGATACGCAGAAAATTGATTAACTTGCAGAGAATTAGCATTTTGTCCTAAAACCACATAACATGCGAAAGATCGTTCTCTCCCTGACTTTCCTGTTTTGCGCCTTGACGGGCTTCTCCCAGGCGTTCCGCATCGGACCGGAAGGATACTTCCGGAATGAAGGCGTGGACGTGATGGCCTTCTATGACTTCTATCCCGAGGGGCACCAGGGCGGTGTCTGCGTGATCATGAACGGGAACCGCGTGGCAACGAACGGCGACCTGCGGTTCGAGGCCACGCCCGGACAGTGGCAGCCCGTGCCGCGGCAGATTTCCCGCGAAGTGCTGGGAGACGCCATCGTCGCGAAACTCGCCTATCCGGATTCGTCCCGGCATCTGACCGGTTTCAATCCGATGGTCTATCCGGACGTGGTCGTCGAATACACCGTCACCACGCGTGCCGTGGGCGACCATATCGAGGTCACCCTGGACCTGGACCGGCCCATCCCGGAGGCTTTCATCGGCAAGGCCGGATTCAACCTGGAATTCTTCCCGGGATCCCTGTTCGGGAAGCCTTGGATCATGGATGGGCAGGCCGGCATCTTTCCGCGCCAGCCGAACTCTCCCCTGCTCGCAACCGAACCCAACTATAAGCACACGGGCGATTTCCACCAGGCGGGGAAACCCAAGATCGACCTGGACCGTTTCATCCTGGAGGGCAGCGGCTACAACCCCATCGTGGCCGACGACCTCATCGCCGAGCCCTATGCCGTGGGACGGAAATTCATCTCCCGGCCGGACGACCCGTACGCGAAACTCACCGTCGAAACCCTCACCGAGGACCTGAAACTCTATGACGGCCGGATGAACCACAACAACGGCTGGTTCGTTCTCCGCTCGGAAATCCCCGCCGGAGCCACGAAGGGTGCCGTCCGCTGGATCATCACCCCCACCGTCGTCCCGGGCTGGCAGTACACGCCGGTCATCCAGACTTCGCAGGTGGGCTATCATCCGGACCAGAAGAAGACCGCGGTCCTGGAACTGGACGGTCGCGCCCGGGTGGACGGTTCCGCGGAACTGGTCCGTGTCGATGCGGACGGCGAGCGCGTGGTCCTCGCCGCAGTACCGGAACCCTGGGGCCAGTTCCTCCGCTTCCAGTATGCGAAGTTCGACTTCAGCAGTGTCCAGGAGCCCGGCCTGTATCAGGTGCGGTACAAGGGTTCGAAGTCTTCCGTCTTCCGGATCGCCCCGGACGTGTACGAGCGCGGCGTGTGGCAGCCGGTGATCGAGTACTTCCTGCCCAACCAGATGTGCCACATGCGGGTCAATGAGAAATACCGCGTCTGGCACGATGCCTGCCACCTGGACGACGCCCGGATGGCGCTGAACGAGAACGGCATCGACGGATACAACCAGGAGCCGGGGATTTCCCCGTATGCGCCCGGTGACTTCGTGCCCGGAGTCGCCATCGGCGGCTGGCACGACGCGGGCGACCTGGACCTGCGCATCGAGTCACAGGCGGGCGAATCCTACATCCTGTCAATGGCCTGGGAGCAGTTCCACCCGGAACTCGACGTAACCGCCATCGACTTCCACCGCCACGTCACGGAAATCCATGAGCCGGACGGCCGGAACGACATCCTGCAGCAAGTGGAGAACGGCGCCCTGTCGGTCGTGGCGGCCTACAACGCCCTCGGCAGGCCATACCGGGGCATCATCAGCAGCCAACTCCGGCAGTACGTGATCCTGGGCGATGCCGCCGCGATGACCGACGGCGTTCCCGGCAATGCCGACGACCGCTGGATCTACACGGAGAACAATCCGGGCCGCGACCTGTCCACCGCAGCCAGCCTCGCCGGAACGGCGCGGGCGCTGAAGGGTTTCAACGACACGCTCGCCGTCCGCTGCCTGGACATTTCCCGGACGCTTTTCCGCAATACGCCCGGGAACAAACTGCAGGCCGCCGTGGAACTGTATCTTACGACCGGTGAGAAGGAATTCCACGACTTCATCCTGGACAACCAGGAGGCTGCCGTCCGCGGTGTCGGGGCCAGCGGCTGGTACGTCGCCCGCGTAGCGAAAGCCTGGGAAGGAAGCCGCGACAAGCGAGAGCGTGCCTTTGCGCAGGCGTTCCGCGCCGCCCTGACGGAGTACCGCGACCGGCAGGCCGCAGCCGGTGCGGAGAACCCTTACGGGGTCCCGTACCGCCCCTCCATCTGGGGTGCCGGCTGGGACATCCAGCGCTTCGGTTATCAGCAGTATTTCCTGGTGTCGGCCTATCCCGACCTCTTTGCGAAGGATCCCGTCTTCGACGCCCTCCATTTCGTCCTGGGCTGCCATCCCGGCACGAACACGGCCTCCTTCGCCTCCGGCGTGGGCGCCGTATCCGCCACGACGGCCTACGGTACCACGCGTGCCGACTGGTCCTATGTCCCCGGCGGCGTGATCTCCGGCACGGCCATCATCCGTCCGGACCTCCCCGAACTGCTCGTCTTCCCGTTCCTGTGGCAGCAGACGGAATACGTCCTGGGCGGCGGCTCCTCGCACTACATGTTCCTCGTCCTCGCAACCAAGCACTTACTGGAGAATCATTAACAGACGATATGAAACGGATTGTCACCCTCTGCGCGTTCGCCGCGCTCCTGCTGACCGGCTGCGCCCGCAGCCAGGCCCCCGCAGCCCCCACCCTGGACGAAGTCTTCGCCAGCCGGCGGAGCATCCGGGCCTATCAGGCCGGAAAGACCGTCTCCGAAGCCGAACTCCGCGAACTGTTCCTCGCCACGCAGAACGCCCCCTCCTGGGCCAACCAGCAGCCCAGCAAGTACTATGTGGCCCTGGGCGATGAAAAGCGCGAGGCTGTCCTCGAACTCATCGGCGGTAACAAGGACCGCGTGGTCAACGCCTCCGCCTTCATCGTTTCCACCTTCGAAAAAGGCAAGTCCGGCTTCTTCCGCGGCAATCCCGTCGATGCCACCGGCGACTTCTGGGGCGCCTACGACAACGGCCTGAGCAACGCCTACCTGGTCCTGAAGGCCCGCGCCATGGGCTTCGACACCCTCATCATGGGCATGCGCGACGCCGACGCCCTCCGCACCCTCTTCTCCATTCCGGAGAACGAAGCCGTCCTCGCGGTCATCGCCCTCGGCTACCGCGCCCAGGATCCTTCCACCCCTGCCCACCGTCCCCTCGACGAAGTGGTCAAGTTCTTCTAAGTGGGCAGCAAGGAAACCAAGACCCTGGTCCTGCTCCATACGGCCGTGTTCCTGGCCGGATGGACGGGCATCTTCGGGAGGCTGATCTCCCTGGGCGGACTGCCGCTGGTATGGTACCGGATGATGGTGAGCGTCGTGACGCTTTCCATCATCCTGGCCATCGCCGGACGGCTGCACCGGCTTTCCTGGAAGGCGGTCGCGATGATCGCCGGCTGCGGCGGCTTCCTGGCCCTGCACTGGGTCGCGTTCTTTGCCAGCATCCAGGCATCGAATGTCTCCATCGGCGTAGCCTGCATCGCCACCTCCTGTTTCTTCACGACCCTGCTGGATCCGCTCATCAACCGCAAGCGCGTGGTCTGGGCGGAAGTGATCATCAGTTTCATCGCCATTGCAGGCGTCCTGCTCATCTTCAGCCTGGATGTGCGGTATCGGCTGGGAATCGCGCTCGGACTGCTGTCGGCCGCCCTTTATTCCCTGTTCTCCCTGGTGAATATCAATGTCGCACGCGCGACAGGCGAGGACAGCGCCACGATGCTGCTGTACGAACTCATCGGCGGGGTTGTCTGCCTGTCCCTCCTCGTCCCTTTCCTACCCGCGGCGGACATCGTCCCGCAGCGAGGCGACATCCTCTGGCTCGTGCTGCTGGGATCGGTCTTCACCATCATCCCGTTCCTGTTCCAACTGATTGCGTTCCGCACCCTGTCGGCTTTCACGGTGAACCTGGCCTACAACCTGGAGCCCGTTTACAGCATCGCCTTCGCCGCCATCCTCTTCGGTGAACTGCGCGAAGTGGGCCCCTCCTTCTGGATCGGCCTCACCCTCATCATCGTCTCCGTCCTCATCCAAACCCGCCGGGTGCTGCGCCGTCGGTAAGGAAAAATCGCTATCTTTGCAGATTAGTTTCCCGATCAGGTCGGGAATGACGGAAAGAAAAAGGTAAAGGATATGACGATAGAATTGGAACAGAAACAGATACCGGTGCTGCTGCTGACCGGGTATCTCGGGAGCGGGAAGACCACGCTCCTGAACCGCATCTTGTCGAACCGGAAGGGAATCCGGTTTGCGGTGATTGTCAATGACATAGGAGAAGTGAACATCGATGCGGACCTGATCCAGAAGGGCGGCATCGTGGGGCAGACGGACGACAGTCTGGTGGCCCTGCAGAACGGGTGCATCTGCTGCACCCTGAAGATGGACCTCGTGGCCCAACTCGCGGAGATCTCCGCGATGCGGAAGTTCGACTACATCGTGATCGAGGCCAGCGGCATCTGCGAGCCGGCGCCCATCGCGCAGACCATCAGCACGCTGCCGATGTTCGGACCGCAGTATGTCCACGAGGCGCTCCCCTACCTGGACTGCATCGTGACCGTGGTCGATGCCCTCCGCATGCGCGACGAGTTCGAGAGCGGCGGGGCGCTGGAGAAGGAGGACATCGGCGATGACGACCTCGAGCGGCTCGTCATCGAGCAGGTGGAGTTCTGCAACATCGTCCTGCTGAACAAGGCCGCCGAGATCTCTCCCGACGAACTGGGCAAACTCCGGGGCATCATCAAGAGCATCAACCCCGAAGCCCGGATCCTGGACTGCAACTACGGCGACATCGACCTGGATGAAATCATCTATACCGGGATGTTCGACTTCGACCGGGTGGCCACTTCCGCCGCCTGGATCGCGGCGATCGAAGGTGAGGAGGACGAGGACGAAGAGGCCGAAGGCGAAGCCCTGGAATACGGAATCGACACGTATGTCTATTGCCGGCGCGAGCCCCTGGACCTCAACAAGTTCGACTTCATGGTTGCCCGGAAATGGCCCGCGAACATCATCCGCGCGAAGGGCCTCTGCTACTTCTCCGACGATACGGACAAGTGCTACCTCTTCGAACAGGCCGGCCGCCAGAAGAGCATCCGCGACGCGGGGCTCTGGTACGCCACGATGGAGGAGGAAGAACTGCAGGAGCGCCTCTCGCGCGATCCGGTCCTCCGCCGCGACTGGGACCCGGTGTACGGCGACCGGATGCAGAAGATCGTCTTCATCGGCCAGCACCTGGACAAGTCCGGACTGGCGAAGTTGATGGACGACTGCCTGGCGGAATAAGATTCTTCCGCTTCGCTCAGAATGACAAAAGGAGCCGCTCCGGATGGAGCGGCTCCTTCGTGCTTGGTCAAAACCTCTTAGTCGGCGAGGGAGAAACGCTTGAAGCAAAGGACCTTCGCTTCCGGATCGACGGCGGCGAGGGCGGCCTTCACGGTCTCCTTGTTGTCGCTGAGTTGGTACTCCTGCTCCTCGAGGGTGTTCTCCTTCAGGAACTTGGCGACACGGCCCTTGGCGATGTTCTCGACCATCTGGGCGGGAAGGTTCGCAGCCTTCTCGGCACCGACGGTGGCGATGATCTGACGGGCCTGGGCGGCCTGCTCCGGAGTCAGCCAACCCTTCGCGGTGTTGGACTCGATGTGATCCTCGCTGTCCACGTGGGCGGGGTTGATGCCGGCCTTCTTGAGCGCAGCGTCAACGGCCTTCTGGACCTGCTCGTCCTTCGTCTTCTGGATGGCGACGGTCCGCTCGGACTCGAGCACCTCGGCGGGGACGGAAGCCTCATCGACGGCGACCGGGTTCATGGAAGCGACCTGCATCGCGATACCGCGGGCGATGGAAGCGGGAACCTCCTTGTTGAAGGCGACGATGGCGCCGAGTTTGCCGTTGAAGTGGACATACTCGGACACGAACGGGGCCTCGATACCGGCGTAGAAGGCGAGAACGTGCTTCTCACCGGTCTTGCCGGCCTGGTTGGTGATGTCCTCGTCGAGGGTGTAACCGGTGTCGGTCTTCAGGGCCTTGAGGGCGGCGAGATCGGCCGGGAACTCGGCGATGGCGGTGTCAGCGATGGAAGCGGCGAGGGCCTTGAAATCAGGCGTGGCGGCCACGAAGTCGGTCTCGCAACCGAGGCAGACGAGGATGGCCTTCCCACCATCGACGCGGCTCAGCACCGCACCCTGGGTGGTTTCGTTGTCACCGCGCTTGGCAAGGGTGGACTTGCCCTTCTCGCGGAGGATTTCCACGGCACGCTTGAAATCGCCGGCGGCCTCGGTGAGGGCCTTCTTGCAATCCATCATGCCGGCGCTGGTCATGTCGCGCAACTTCTTGATGTCAGCTAAAGAGATATCAGCCATAGTTCTAAAATACGTTTATGCGTTATTACTCAGCCTGGGTGGGAGCCTCTTCGGCAACCTCGACCTTCGCGGCGCGGCGGGGACGGAGTTTCTTCGCGGGAGCGGCGGCCTGGGCCTCGTCGGCCTCGGGCTGCTCGGCGACTTCCTTCTCCTTCTCGAGTTTACGCTCCTCCAGACCCTCCTGGATGGCGGCGCAGAGCACCTCCATGATGAGGGCGATGGACTTCGTAGCATCGTCGTTGGCCGGAATCACATAATCAATCGGGGTGGGATCGCAGCAAGTGTCAACCATTGCGATGACCGGGATGTTCAGACGGTTGGCCTCCTTGACGGCATTGGCTTCCTTCTGCACATCGACGACGAAAAGGGCGGAGGGGAGGCGGCTCATGTCGCGGATGGAACCGAGGTTCTTCTCGAGTTTCGCGCGCTGACGCTCGACCTGGAGACGCTCTCTCTTGGCGAGTTTCTCGAACGTACCATCTTCCTTCATCTTGTCGATGGTGTTCA
>JAEEGG010006450.1_pt1 | contig 27512 bp, 21 predicted proteins | sample 9134161 | NCBI WGS metagenome assembly JAEEGG01 (sample SAMN16246543, study PRJNA631951) | gut metagenome | biome: gut microbiome; feature: rumen; material: CR-attached | host: Bos | place: Iran: Karaj | collected 2018-10 | reverse complement strand
AGCGCAAGAAACGCAACAACGTCGAAGCGACCATCTTCCAGTACTGCTTCCTGACAAGGAACAACAAGACACGCTACAGAGGACTCTTCAAGCAGACACTACAGGCACTGGCCCGTTGTGCATGGATTAACATGCGCCGTCTGTTCCTCTTTGACGTGAAAGCAGCCAATCTGGCACTCCAGAAAGCATAAAATGTTTCAAAGAACGCATTCTGTCCTCATCTGAGGGCTATATATGAGCCCGTGAGCGTCCTGTTGGTCATCTGAGACCGATTTCCGACTCACGCCAGCTCCGGGAGTAAACGACCAACGCTGGGATACAAAGCCAGTCTGAGGTCAATGTCTAATCAAATTAATGCCACATTTTCAAGTGGACTCTTATTTCAATAACTATAGAACTATGGAATATACAAATGTAAGGTATAGCATCACCCTCAACGATGCTCAGATAAGCTATCTCGCCGACGAGAGCCAGGAGATAAGCAGGATGAAGTGCCTCGCCACATTCCTCCGCATGGCAGTGAAGGAGCCGAGGAGAGAGACAAGGAAGAACTTCTCGATATTTCTGTACACTGGCCAGTTTATGGCCTCCAAGGTTGAACTGGCAGAGGCATGGGGCTGCGATCGCAAGACGGCAACCCGCATCATCAGGGAGTTCAACCAGATGGACATCCTCAGCTCCGAGGCTTCGAACCGCACCACCGTTCACACCCTGAAGTGCCTCTCGGTATGGTTCACCGACCAGGGTACCGTGAAGAATCGTTTTTTCACTATCAACCCGGAAGTCAGGTCAATCGCTAAGCCTGTGAATAACGCCCGGCGTGTCCCACCTGAAGAGGCACCAGGCAATGTTCCAGAGGGCAGTAGTGAATGTCATCAAACTTCTATGTGATAGTTGACAAGTTGACATGGGAATCTGCGGAATTGCCTTTGCATAAAGGGGAAGAGCAGGTTTCCCGTGTCAACTAAGGCTTTTCTTGTGAAAACAGATTTAGTTGACGCTTGAATCTTTGGCTTTCAGTCTGTATATGGGACTTTCAGAAGATTCGGGCGTCAACTACGTTTTGATATTTTGTTACGGATTTTTACCTATAGCCCAACAAATGGTCATTTTTCGTACAAAAATCTCAAAAGGTAGTTGACGCTGAAATGTATGGTTTACGCCCTGTATATAGGGATTTACGGGAATTTTGGTGTCAACTAAACCCGTTTTTCTTCATTTGGGCTTAGTTGACAAGCAAATCTCGGGAAACTCCTCTGTAAATTGGAATTTCCCGAGATTTGAACGTCAACTTGTCAACTACAACTGAGGTTTTTGTGACGCCAACTGCGAGAACAGGATGGAATACTCGGAAGAATGATACTCTTCCATCTTCTTCAGCGTTGCCTTGATGACTTCATCATCGTACACCAGCCAGCCTTCAACCTCTTCTGGTGTAGGCAACCGTCCGACAGAATAAAAAAGATCCTTATGATTATACACGATGTATTCAGCCCACTTGTAATAAGCATCGTCAAGCATACGCTCGTGCTTTTCCGATTTTGTCGTGTCCCTGCGTAGGATGCACGATGAGACATACTGCTTGCTCACTCCCAGCGACTCGGCAAACTGCGAGATGTTCTTGATGGGGTATTTCTCATTCACCTTCTGGATCAAAGCCTTGCCCGTTAGTTTCTCCACGTTACTCGCGGATCGCATCTGTTGAACGACCGCTGCAGCACGTATGAAATAAGAAACAAGACCCTCTGCGTACTCATAAGCCTCCTTTCCTATTTCGCGATTTGGTGCATATCCTTTTACTATCGAATTCAACGTATGTACGATGCCCGCTATCCTTCGCACGGTATAGTTCTGCTTGGTGATATACTCTGCCAGCTCTGAATTGGATTCAGCCAAATAGTCGCAAAGTGCCTCGCGTTCCTGGTCGTTGCTTTCCAACAGGGGAAGGACCTCGGCAGAGAACGTCAATTCCATACAAGGCATCTCTATCGCCCTTTCCAGGGTGTCACGCCAATGGTTCATATAGATGGCGTTCTCTGGCAAACGTTCCGACTTTCCGTTGGACAGGAAGAAGCACCAGCGTGAAAAGAAGCCGCTGCTGTCGTTTTCGTGGAACATCTTCCTCAGCTCCCTTGGCTGTATGTCACCCAGGATGCTGAGATACGGCTTTTCAATGAGGACACCCTCATCATCGTACATCCTGTCAACGCTGATGTTCTGACTACTGTATAGATCGAGATAATAAGGGCGTGAATTACCGCTGTTGTAACGGTCAAGGTTGCCGAAGTGGCTGAGCAATTCACCGCAATGCAATAGCACTCCAGTGTTGAAGCGGTCGTTCTGCTTCTTGTCGAGAACACGAAACAGCTTTTCTGTCGTTATGTTCGACACAAAGATGCAGTTGAAGGGAGGGTGTTCAGTTCCGTTTGCCTTTGCCCTGCGCAATTCCCTTACGTATTCCTTCTTTTCCTTCGCGTCAAACTCCTTGATGGGCTTCAGCACATGCTGGACAGAAGGAGTCTTTCCACTGCCTGCATAGCCGACCAGGCATGAATAGAGATTGGGATAGTTCCAGTAGGCACCGTCCCTTATGATGACCTTGCGGCCCATGGCACACCCGAATGAGGTCAGGACGGCGCCAAGGACATAGTTCGTGGGGGCATGCATCTCTGCTGCCAACTGCCGGATGATGCTCTTGACCTCGGGTGCAAGTCCGTCCATGGGTAATTCTGGGAAGAACCCACGAAAACGCTGTGCATATTCCAGCACCTCAGAAATGTTTATTGTACACATTTTTCTTGTTATTTGATTAAGTTTGTCTTTGATAATTTGGAGAGTACAGGAAAAATGCGTAACTTTGCACCCGACCAAGAGTAGCAAAGTCGCATTAACCTGCACTTTAGAGAGTTCCTGGGCTGCAAGGCTCAGGACTTTTTTTATCTGCAAAAGTCCATTATTAGCGACTTTTCCACAATTTCCTTTTTTTGATATCATCTTTCAGCATTCCATAATCATTCTTTTATATGATTTTATCTTCAATTTCATTGACAGCTGTCACAATCGTCTTTGGCAACAACTTTGCGTATATCTTCTCCGTCATCTTGATGCTGGAGTGTCCACAGACTTTCGAAACTATTTCTATGGGTACTCCTGCATTGAGCAGCAACGTGGCCCCCGTATGCCTGGCCCAATGCGTGGTTACAGGCTTGTTAATACCTGCAGCCGTGGCCACTTCTTTCAGGTAGGCGTTATATTTCACGTTTGAAAGCATAGGTGGCTTGCCGTTGTACTTTTCAAGAACTGCCATAGCAGGACTCAGCATAGGTACGGTGTACTCTATCTTGGTCTTGCCCCGATGACCGACGTATACTTTCTTGCTATCGACCTCCTGGATCTTTGCTGGATCGAAAGTCCTCAGATCATGGTAGGACAAGCAGGTATATGCGTGAAAAACGAACAAATCGCGTACACGCTCTAATCTGGCTTCAGGTATAGCCACAGTACGTAGTTTCTGGAACTCTTCAGGCGATAAATACTTGTCAATACCATCATAGTCGTTACCTTTCTCAATTTTAACACGGTCATAGGGGTTGAGCTGAAGTAATCCCTCCTTCTGGGCATCAAGTATGAAGGAGTTCAAGAACCGATGATAATTGTTCCATCGGCTCTTGGCCTTCATGTCATTCTTTTTCTTGAGATAGCGATCCTGTTCCATTACCTTGGCCTCGGTGAGATCGTAGAAGGTCTTAATCTTGCCATACTCGCCCAAGAAACGCAGGAAGCGTTCGTAACGTTCCTGGCTGTCTTTGGCCTTGCCATACTTCCTGATTTTCGTACGTTCTGCACAAAAGTCCAAAAAAGAGACATTTGGCTTCCTTTTGGCCTTCAATCGGGCAGGAATAGCATCAATATCGATGTTACCCTCCTCGTACATATCATAGATAACTTTGCGTACATCCACAAGAAGAGAATCTAACTGCTGATTAAGGATGATAGCATCCACACGATTGACTACCCGTCCGTTTTTCCATTCCTTCGGGAAAAGCCGGATGCGCGTTGACATCCACTTTGCCTTCCGGTCATAATAGACACGGATTTCCACGACGGCATCTTGTGTCGCCGTGGCTTTTCCGTACCTATTATATACGAGTCCAACAACAGGTAATTCAACCGCAGTTCTCATCTCTTATTACTTGGTGTAGTTTGCAAGGAGGTCTGCCCTTCTGAATAGGATACGTCCTTGTTTGTTACCGCCAACCTTCACATGTGGAAACCGATCTTTGATAGTACGAAGGTAATTGGAAGAGATTCCAAGTATCTTGGCAGCCTCATTGCTGTCAACCATTTCACTTGCCTCAGGGTAGTGGAACTCCTGAAGCTGCTTGATCACGATGTCGGCTGTCTTCTTTGCTAACATATCAGCCAACTGATTTAGTTCTTTTTTGTCCATGATAATATATTTTGGTGAATAGTGGCTGCAAAATAAACTCTTTTCCCCTCAATGCAAGAATTTAAAAGGAACAAACTCTTTATTTAACACTTTTACGACCGCTTCTTGCGAAAAGTGTTAATTGCCTGCATAGTCTTCTTTTTGTCTCTAACAAAAATATAACACGATTCCATATCTTTTTTGTTGGGTTATCTTGTATGAACATACACACAAAACAAAAGGGATGCAATTCGCTAATAACTTTACTATTAGAGAGTTGCGTCCGCAGAGTGTTGACAATCAGGCACAAAAAAAAGGGAACCTGATTGATTCCCTTTAAGCGTTTTTGGCGGAGAGAGAGGTATCTCTCGCAGAAGGAGATGTCCCTCATCTATTTGTTGTTTAATGAATTGAGTACCAATCATTTAGCATTTCCCATCAAAACGGTTCAGATTGTACGAGGTAATACACTGGTAATACACCTGCTATGTATAATAAGACGGGTAATATAGTTGCCAGATTTCTTAGCCGTCACGCTGTCTTAACGCTCAATGGTTTTAATTCTATCAAAGATCTCTTATCTCACTTTGCAAAGGTAGTGCTTTTGCATCGAATAACCAAATAATTCAAGCAAAAAGGGGACAAAACACTCAAAAATCAGCCATTTCCCGACAGGGTAAGTCGTAAAATTGTTAAAATATGACTTTAAATTTTTCAAGACCACCGTTTTGGTAGCTTATTCCTATTTTTGCAACAAAAAAAGGAGATATAAGCTATGATGCGATTTGAATATGATCAGAAATTTATCAAACTCCTCGCCAAAGAAATGGTGAAGGAGATGCAGAAGGTAAAAGATGAGGCAAAGGAGCCTGAGCTTATCACAGTCAAGGAAGCTGCTGAAACACTTAATTTGTCTGAAGACTATGTGAGAAAGATAAAAGACAAACTACCCCATGTCAAGCAAGGAAACAGCAAACAGGGCCGAATCCTCTTCGTGAAAGAGGGTCTTATGGATGCCTATCTCAATGCTGTCGGAAAAACCAAGTAATGCGTACCAGATGAATTGTGCAAGCGGCGCTTGCACAAATTCGCTATCAGTCGAAACCACGAATTTTGCAAGTCGCGCTTGCAAAAATGAAAAATTGGATAAATTCTCGTCTAAATCTCACTTAAAGTCTCGCTTAAAGTCGCTTAAATTTTCTTAGCAAGAATGCCCTAAATAAAGGCATTCCAGGATATTCCCGCTTAAAATCTCACGTAAAAGTCGCGTAAATTCCCACGTAATCTCACGTAATTTTCACGTAGCCCCCACATAAATAACTTATGCCAAATGCCACAAACGCTTCTCGTCTGTCTTTATAACACCTTGACGTTTTAACTTCATAATCAAATTGCCGATTTTATTAACACGTTGCGTGTCTGTATAATCTACTGGTAACTTATTCCACAGCAGTTCGTTGATTTGCTTTCGACTTAACACTTTATGATCTTTGAGCGCTTTTAATATCCACTCCTGACATTCTGCGTCGTTGAACCCCTTTTTCAAAGTATATTCCACCTGTGTATTAGTTGCCTTAGCAATCTGCTTTGAGACATACAGGTGAGGTTTACGACCTTCTATCAGCCCTTCCTTCCTCAGTTTCTTTATAGCGTTGTCACTTATAGGTTTACCTTTCTGCACCTGATCCAGCAACACGGCATCAGTCAGCGACATATCCTGATTGGCAAGCAACATTAGGCTGTAGTTCTCATCGATGATGGTGCCAGGCAGATTGAGAATGACTTCATCCGCTGTTGACAGGTCGTAGTCTGGCATCGGCAGATAGCGGTCTTTCTGACTCTGGTACATCTTGTGGATACCATAGCCTTGCGTATCTATCATCCTGATGTTCACCATAGCCTTTACGAGTGCAGGATTGCGATAGCTCTTGGGTGTCTTCTCTCCAGTGATATACTCTTTGTAGTCCCCTTCGTAGAAGCTACCGTCATTCTGGAACTTCAACGAATCCATATTTTCAGTTACAATAATTCTGGCATTCTTCTCATATTGTTGGTGGGCTATCGAGTTATGCATACCTTCGAGTATGCTCTCCGTATCATACTTCCACACCTCTGCTGGTATCAGCGAATCTTTAGGATAAATTTTGAAGCGATAGTTGCGTATCCTACCGAGCAGTTTTGTAGTTGTAAGGACAAACGGGATGGTGTAAATATCACCAAATACCTGTCCGTCCTGAAAACACTTCCATACAATCTGAGCTATGTGGTTCAACTTATGAGCAGCCGTTTCCTTGCCTACCAGTAACAGCGTTGTACGTGTCACTTTTCCGTCGATTGTCAGTCCTGCCTTGTCAAGAAACACCTTGTCTTCCCAGCCATCACATTCCTTTGCAAGTATTGGATAACGCTGTTTGTAACCTTCGCGAGCCTTTGCTATAGCCTCTTTGTCAAGGTCATCTATTGTGGCATCTGCAACAACCTCAGCAGTCCAGTCTTCATTCACCGTCTGCCTGCGTATCTCCTCATACTTGCTCATGTCGAGAGCCACCAAACTCTCGCCACGTCGGGCATAGAAGTGTCCCTGCCAAGCCATCGGGATACCACGAGGTGCAGCAGGTATCTGGAACATCAGCACCCGCTTCCCCTCAACCTCCAGTTCGAAGATGTCCCTGAAGGTGTTTCCGTCAGTGGTATGTTGCGATAAGTCATACTTCAACTTCTGCAGACTTTTCATCCCGTTCTTGTACGTCGTACCCAGTATCTCCCGTGTCTTGTCGTGCACTCCGAACACCAGCCAACCAAAATCCTTATCCCTCAGGTTCGCCTCATTACTCAGTGCAGAGAAGTACTTACCCAAATCATCAAAGTCAAAGTTGTTCTCCGCCTTCTTGAACTCCACCACCTCATCCTCGTGGTGGTAGCGTAAATTATCGAAAGTTTCGTTTATGTTCATTGTCTTATTTTTATTTCGTTTGCAAAGATAATCTATTATAATAACTATAATCATTTATAGCACGAAGTAATTGGACTTGAGCATACATTTTTATGTCATTCAATTGGTTAAAAGCGCTCTTTAACTGGTCTGAATGCATATACCATGTCGAATCGGAAGCAACAGAGGACATAAACGACTTTGTTACCTCAATTGCATCATCTATCCAGGTTTGGACTGAAACATCTTGTAACCCTAATAATAGACTATCAAAGATAGTGAAATCTGTCTCAGTAATTCTCTTCTCACATAGATGCTTATAATCGTCAGCAATCTCTTTTCCAGTCACATCATCAACTTTTTCTAATAACTCATATAAAGAAGATAGTTTATTACACGTCCATATTATGAGATTCATAACAGCTATCAGTTGATTGAAAACAGTCAATTCTCTGGTTGTTTTGACGTTTTCATCCTGTTCTGGCACAAAGAAGAAAAAAACATCATTCTTCACAACTTCATCTGCTTTTGCGAACAAACTACCCATGTTACAAACAAGACGTTGCCCATCTAATGACACAACAGAGCCCTCACATAGCTGATATAGAGGTGATATAATCACTTTGTCTATTGCATTCATCAAAACCATTCGCTGAGAGGAGAAATAGTTATAACTCGCAAGTTTTTGTGCAACAGCCATTTGTATGTAGTAAAGGTAAGATTTATAATCTGCTTCACTTGTGTATATGAAGTCAACCTTTATTGTCTTTTGGCTGACATTTATTCGAAGTCTTTCACTATCAAAACCACAATCCTTCCATTTATATTTTATCGCATCGACAAGTTTTCCAACCAGCGTTGATTTCATCTGTTCATATCTTTGCATAAGATGAGAGACACTATTATAGTCAAAGCCTTCTCTTAATGATTCCCATACGACCCATAGACTTCTTATACTATATAGTTCTTTCTTATCAATTGTATCAAGTTCCTCCTCATAAACATATTTGTAAAATACATTCTTGAAATTGGATTGGAATGATGGTAACAACATCATTGCATCAAACAAATTCGCAGAGGCAGTGTTCTTGAAATTACCTTCATTTGCAATAGCTTTAGGAAATTGATAATAGAAAGTGCGCAGACCAGAAAAAAACTTATCTACTGAATGGTACACATCGTCAGCTTCCTTATTTGAATCCTTATCAGTGTCAAATAGAAACTTATCTGAACGACCATATCCAAACTCACTAATTTCCGATGTTGGGATTGAGAATTCTGTCTTATCTGCAAGTTCTGCTAATTCTTTAATAAGTTGTGTATATCCCTTATATGCTATTTGGGGATTTTTATGCCATTCATCGAGGAAGTGTGCCACTATAATGTTTGCCCTAATGTAATCTTTTCTTTTCTGCAAGACGAGATTTGCATACGTTTCACGATTAGTAATTCCATTCTCCTTTTTATACAGATTACAAAGAACAGTTCTTGGTTCACGCATCTCATCTAGTGGAAGATTATCGCGTTTTATTTGCTTAAATGTCGGCATCTCATCGAAAAGATTTATCAAATCATCTTTTAGTATTTCCGAACGATATTCTTCTACTTCAGGGAATGCACATCTACAAAGATCAATTATTCGCATATTAACCCGCTCGGTAATAAAACCTTTATTGTCTTCAGTCCGATAGGGTGAATCTTCATTATAATCTAAGAAACTCAGCATCATCAACGATTGCTTTTCCTTCTTAAACTGGATGATTTTATAATCCTTTCTCAAACATATGATGAACTGTCTCTCATAATCTAACACGAGATCATAACGCCCTGCATTCTTCAATCCCAGGAGAATCTGAGCACATTCATCCATATTTTCTGATTTAATGGCCTGGCTGTTTGGCTTGCCAATTATCTCTATGCCATTTGGGCTCACCCATGAAACGAGTGTTAAGAATTTAGAGAGTACAAACCATTCTTTATGATTAGTGGGATGGAAAAAAATTTTTCTACTTAACAACCACCGTTCTAAATGGCAAAAAATCTCTTTTTGATTATCAAATCGAGATACTATTTCTGTAGTATCAGGAAAGTTCGGATTAATACTCGTAAGAACAGACATACTCTTTTGAATATCAATACCTGTGAAGTTCATCGGCACAAAATATTCCCAAAGCGAACCAACCTGATTATTTAGTTCGCAAATCAATTCCTTGTGTTTCCTTTCATAATCATAAATACCACACCACAACAAAGCTCTTGCTATGCTATAAGCCTGATTCGGGGAGAGTTCTTTGCTTAAGAATTCTGAAATGAGTTCATCTACAGTTATTCCACATTCCTTCATCATTCGCAAAATGTAAAGATGACCATTTGAAATATCTATCTTATTAAATATCTCCATAGCTGTATTTTTTAGAAACAAGAACTTATTGCCAAACAGCGCTTTTACAATAAACTTTGTTCTTATTGGATGAATATCTTTAAACACATTGTCTTCAATCCTAAAGAACTCATACTGTAGCTTGTCTATCAAAGAAGAAACTTCAACTGTGCTAAAGTCTAACAACTGCAGCAATCCATTTAGGTTGATGCATCCGCCAAAATAGTTTGCAGTGCCAATATATCCTAATAGGTGTTTACTCTTTTCTGATTCACAATTGATTTGAAATTTAATTCTATTCTCAAGAGTCTCTCCATGAGTTAGCGAATAAATAAACTCCAGCAGATTGCCCGATTGTTCTGCCTCTTCCCAGACAACTTCAAACGAACGGCGAATATCAACATCTCTCCCTAGCAATCTGTTGTATATCCGTTCCGCTTCTTCCCTGTGTAATTCTAATGTAACATCCTCATAATTAAATGCAGTACAGATTCTTGGGTATTGTATGTTCCAATCCTCCTGTCTCATGGTCACGAGACATCGAACATCCTTTCTGCCAGCCAAAACAGAAATAGCTTCAATCCACTCTGGGTTTGATGGATTGACATCAAAATAGAACATGGCGGGAATCCTCAGCCCATTAGCAATTGCCGATAACGACAGCAACACATCATTCACGTTCTTTAGATTGCAATTCCTAATTTCGTAAGCCATTGCACTGGCATGTTCATAAATGTATCTGTATGCAAATGTGCTTTTTCCTGCACCAGACAATCCATGCACTATAACTATATTACTTTTCCTAAATGCTGTTTCAACATCATTTTCAATATCTCCACGTTCTATATCCAGTCCAGCCATAATATGTTCCGGCTTTGCAGAAACGCCATCATAAAATTCATTCGACAAAATTTGTTCATCATAACCAGCCAAACCGTTTTCCGTGAATAGCGGAATAATAGCAGAACCAAGTTGATTACGGAAAGCTTGCATTTTAGACTGGACAACACCAATGGCCCGAATCTCTTGCTCCAAGTCTTCGATTGTCAGGCGTTCTCCATGTTCTGCAGCCTCGTAGATCCATTGTGTCAACAGCTTTATGGCAAAAGTTGGATCAATTTCCACGAACCTTGATTTCAACTCCGATGAAATAGAAGAGAGCATTTCTTGCTCATTAAAAACAGCAGCATCTACAATCGTTGCCAGATCTTTTGCATCACGATCTTTTAATTTCAGTTCAGAATCCCCTTTCAGTTTCCGTTTTAGTTTTGCTTTATCTGTAAGTTCGTTACTTATCTTCCCGTTGATGGAAACTATTCTTATCTTTACTTTCGAATTCTTATCAAGAGAACAGATCGCCCTGCTATACAATGATGTCTTTCTTCCTGTCGAATACAAATCTCTATACGTCAAAGTCCCTGCGTGACATTTTATCTGAATACACTCATTCAATATCTCATCAACATAAATATCCAAATCTTCCTTCCCCTCAGGCACAAATACTTCCTGAGGATTATTAGAAACTAGCATCCTATATAGAGTATATAGGAATTGTACCCTATACCCATGTAAAGTTGATTCGATACTCATATCAGTGTCAGTAATCGTATATTTATTCTGATTCTGTCGCTTTTTGGATAGTCATTAAAACATAATCTTTTATCTCTTTGATAAAGCTATCAATTTGAGCTGGTGTCGGATAAGTACCATATTTGTATGTCGTTTCATTGAAAACATAGTAGGTCGGTTCAAATAACACACTTGCTTTTAAGAAGATAGGAGAATCTTTCATCTTATATACTGGTTTTACTCCCTGCAAAGAAATATGTAACATAATAGACTGAGACTCCTTTAATACCTCCTTATATTTTTCTGGCAACTCAGTATTAAGATCTTCTTTAAAGTCAAGTGCGAAGAATCCAGAACCACTAATTTGGTCCCGATCTTTAGTCATAAAATAGTGGATTGTCAGAGTGTTGTAAAATGCAATTGCAGGATTTAATGCCGTTATCAGCCGTTCTGTCAAGCGCCTATGAAATCTGTTAAAGACATCTACCTTATCCTGTGACGTTACTATATGCGAATCTTGTGGCGTTTCTTTTCTTGCATTCCTTTCAATGATTTTCAATTGTTTCTCGAAATCATCACCTTCTTCAATACTCTCGCCCTTTGCAGCCTTTATTGAAATAATTAACGCTCTTTCTAAACAATTCGACAAATAATCAACAAAAGGCATAATTTGTTCAAGCGATGCATGAGCTCCTTCTGATGGAATCTTACTAATAGCAATATCGCAACGATTAAGAGCCATCAGATAATTGGCTTTGTCTGCACTTTTTACCACAATCATAGGATATCCATGACGATGAAGTATATAATTGACTATCAACCTGGAAATACGTCCATTCCCGTCTTCAAAAGGATGAATACGGATATATCTGTAATGAAACAATGTGGCAAGTTCAATAGGACTCATCTGTCCTTTTTTCTCCTCTTCATTGTACCATCGTATCAAATCTGCCATCAATGCAGGTGTCTCTTCTGGTGAAGCATATTCAAATTTTTCACCTGTTGCAGTAATAACAGAGTTAGGACGTGTCTTATATCGTCCAGCATGAACAACGTACGATGTGTTTGTTCCATCAGGAAGTTGGCGATAAACCACATAGTCCTCACGTAGCAAAGTCTGGTGTAGTGTGCGAATGAAATACTCAGTGAGCGGCTGCTCTTTGTCTATTGCCGCTTCTTTCACCATTTTCAATCCCACATTAGAGGCTTTCATTTCTTCCAAGTCTTTCATGTTAGCATTATCTACTACTTTGCCAAACATCAGAAGAAATTCTGTTTGCCCGTATGTAAGCGTATTACCCTCAATATGGTTAGAATTGTAATTAAATTCCAACATGAACTTCTGGTCAAGCCGCCTTTGATTACTTTCTTTTAGAGGCTGAAGAGATTGCCACTCATTAAACAATGTATCTATTTTTTTCATGTCTCATTATATTAAATTCACACTTTACCTATCATATACAACCATGATCAATTCCATATAACTGTGCCTGTTCGCATATTCCGTTGCACTCATGTGGCTCATCGGAACTTCCGCATGCTTTTAAAACAATAATCCGTTTGTGCATATCGATAACTATTTGTGTTACTTGTTTACAATTCCCTATAGATGTCAAATCATCTATTGGGGTATCTATGTTTTGCTTCTTCTAATAATTTTGCAAACTCGGTTGAATCCTCTTTATATAACTTTACAATCTCACGAAACAGGTTACTTACATGAGAAATACCATGAGCACCATCTGTCATAAGGAACTGAATTGCTCCAAGTTGAAGAGTAATGCCATTGACATTCCTATAGGTTTCACTATCTTGCATACCGGATGGTCTTAATCTTTCTGATATTCTCATAGCCACTTCTTTTATTGAAGCATGACCATTCGCAGCTCTATTATAACCATCTATTAATAGAGCCGCTTCATGTTTATTCCATTTTGTATTTCTCATTGACTATAATTATAATCGAACATCGTAATAATTAGGCATATATTTATAAAATTTTTTATATTTTTCGATATCTGTTGCTTTAACAATCTTTCCTTCTACTATCTCTTTTTCTTTTTCTTCTATATTCAGAATTTGATTCAGATATAAGGCTTCTTTACGTGTGATATTTGGAATATTAATTTCAAACGGAGTTTCTTTGTCCAAATATCCGAAGTCATTTACATGTAATTGCTTTTCATCATAATCTTTGTTTATGATAATGCCCCCGCATGTATACATTTTTGCTCCCCCTTGCTCTTGATACTTTATGTTATATAATGACTTATATTTCAGAGCTATCTTTACAGTTTTATTGCGTTCTTCTAAAGTCTTATTGCAGTATGAGTCTACCATTTTTTTTATAGTTTTTGGTGCGTTTATATTAGCACAACAGTTCTTCTCAATGTCATATGGAACTAAACCTTTATATATTTTAATAAACTCTTCGTTTGTATACGGACGAATGGAATCTGCATTATCATTTTGAAGCTGACTATTACATGTCATAATATAAACACTTCCATGTGGTAATTTGTTAAACAGAATATTAATGTCTGTAAAAATATCCATTGTCAAGGCTCCGTCATAATCAAGCCATACTATACTAGGTTTTGATAAATCAATTTTTAATAACATCTTCGTCGATAATCCATGCAATATCTTTATGCAAGAAAAGGGCTTGTTAAATTCCAACTTTTCTGGCGTATAACATCCTTCGATACTATACATAGAATCAACACTCAGTTCTTTATGAAACAACTTAAAATCTGTAAAAGCCAAACCACCAAATCCGATATACTGATATTCTTGCCTCATATTAATGACTATCTGATATAAGGAAGCTAACAATATTCTTCTTTCTACAAATTTACATGGTCGAATTTCATAATTTACCACATCAGGACTCTTCATAATCAATATCCTCCATCTGTAAATAATACTCAAAAGTTAACGTCCCTAACTCCTTATAACTTCTCGCTTCTGCATGCAACTTTGCTGCATTTGCAGCATTCTTTTTTGCATCAAAAGCAATTCGAACAGTATCTTTCTTCTGAGAAATAATATCCATATCTAATTCTGGTGCTTCGAACCTTTTTGCCATATGCTCATGAAAGTCGAGCGTTTTCAGCTCTAGAGCTGTTTTTCTTTCATAGTTATCGCAAAGCATCTGTCTATATTCATTTGCTTTATCTCCCATCTGTGGAATTTGTTTTAAGAAATCAAGAACACTAATCATCGCATTTTTCATTAATGGCAAGATTGCTTTATACACGTCAGAGGTTGCATCGATACCCTTTTTCGTTGTTGTTAATGGTAGATTTAGAGTTTCCTCTGAATCTAAAAACAAAAGTCCTCTAAACATTACAAAATTTACATGCCATTTGGGAATTGGAGAAATCCCCCAACCTGTAATATTGGAGGTGTCGGCCTCCATAACAAGTCGGTTATTGCAATAAATATACCAACCTGACTGTTTGGGATCACCTATTTCACCTAAGCCAGCAACTAGTCTATATTTTACGTCGTCAATCTTCCCTTCTGCATAATATGGTCTTGAAGTGTCGGCATAAAGCAATTCTATTTTTTGCCCATTCAGGATTTTTCCATTTAAGGTTATTTTGATGCCTTTAAGTAAACTGAAATTCAATAGTTTCTGAATGTCATCAGACAACTCTGTAAGGAAACTATTGTCAGAGAACAAATCTTTAACCTCGTTGTTTAAGTTAGATACTTTTATAATTGTGCCTTTATAACCTAATGAACTATTGTCGATTGTTTGATAATTGAAATTCCAATCATCAATCATTGTTTCCACGCCTCCATCAACTATCACCGTTCTTTTTTTCTGACTCCATTCGTCAACGTTCACTTCAACCTTAAAATGATCCTCAGCGGACTCAGATTCGACAACAAAGTTCTTACCAATCTTAAACAACGATCGTTTCATACCAATGCCAAAACGCCCGACTGTGTTATGACTTATTGGGGCATCATCAGGACGTCCAAACCTAAATGCATATTTTTGAGCAGTTTCTAAAGAAAACCCACCGCAATTATCTCTTATAGAGAATTCATTGCTATTAACGCTTAATTCAATTTCTAAACCAGAATAATCATTTGGATTAATGTTATTTGCTCCGTCTATCGAATTATCAAGCAAATCAATTATTGCATCTTCAATCGATATGTCTCTTGTAATCATCTCAATGAAGAATTTCTTCGTAGGATTACCATCTATTGTATTATGTGCCATAAAACTATTAACTTAGTCAATTTCTTTTAAAATATCAACAAACACCGTTGGGGACGAAAACATAACACGCTCCTTTTCCCACTTCTCATATATGTACTCAAAGCCACGATTTGCATAGCCCTCCATCTCACGGACAAAAGCCCTCAGGAACTTGGCGATGGTTTCATCATCAGCATTCTCCAAATCAATCCAATTATAGCCATAATCTGCCGAACGGTTAAGTAACATCATTATGAGGTAATCTTTAATAGGCTCTGGCTTCCATCTGAATAATGGAGCAAATTCCCATGTCTTTTCTTGTGACTCAAAATACTTTGGCTTTCCCAAACGTAAACCGATTACACAGGCATACATGAACGTCTGGAAATAAGGGCCAAACTGAGCAATATTACCTTTACCAATTTTTTCTTGCTTATTGGATATAGTCTCTATCATCGAACGATATTTGTCACTATAGTTAGGACGTAAATCGCTTATTTTGTTTTTCAACTCTGCACTATTCATAACATCTACATTTTATTCTGAATAACACTTTTTCTTAGTCACGAGATTTGAGGCATCGGCCCTCTCTTCAGGATAGTTCACGTAGAAAGTTCCTTTTATTTCGCCAGTTCTCATTTTCTCAGCGATGTCTTCTCCATGTTTAGTTATGAGCAGTTCTGGATTGTTAGGCTCACATAAATCTTTAATCATGATAATACACTGGCGGAAAATGTTAGGAGCGACATCAAAGAAATTGCGAATAAAGTTGGGACTAAATTCGGAGAAAGGAGCATCTGAAATAAATGGATATTCAAAGCTCTTATTACCCACTTTCGATGATATTATTGACATGACAATAGCCAGTTGCTTCATTCTCTGAAAGCCTGTACCGTTGCCAAACAATTCATCTCCAAAGGAATTGGTCACCGAAACTTTCACTGTACCATTTTCCTGACGCACAAAATTAAGAGTTCCACCAAATGTTTGGTTTCCTTTTGTCAAAGCACCATACATTTCGTTGGCAGAAACTTGTAGCTTCGATACAATTTCCTCAAAAATCCGCTCCTTCGTTTTATAGAAGATTGATTCAATAACTTGCATATCTTCATAAAGTTGTTTAGCCTTTCTTATGGGAGCGCTTCCTTGGCGCTTGTCAAGCTCTTTCTTTGCTTTATCAAGTCCTTTCTGCCAAAGATCTATTTTGCTCGTATATCGTTGGATTTCTTCTTCCTTCTCTTCATGTGTTTTTTTTGCCTGATTGTAACCAGCAAGAACGCGGCGGTCATCGTCGTCAGTACTAGTTTCTGAACCTACCAGAGTTAGTTCATTCTCTTTAGCTTCTACCACTTTGACTTGCTGTTCAATCTGTTCTTCCAGATTAAAAATTTCAGACATATACTGGGTGTAGTCATCTGCTATCTTAGGAATAGTAGTCTCGTAACGACCTGTGGATTTTTGAATATCACCATAAAATTGCATAAAGGAATCTGAAACACGCATTGGTTCCTTAGGGCGCTCCATTACCTTTTTTATATGTAGCCAAGGCTCAGAACCACGTGGTGCCTCACGATTACATACTTCACACCACTGGTGTTCAAGCATACGTTTCAGTGAAGGTGCATCTGGAGAACCTTCTGGCAGCATAATATCAGGATTTTCTTGTATTTCCTTTTTAGCAATCTGTTTTGTTAAAGCTATACGGTAATCATCAAAATCACTTGTCTCACCTACCAAACCATAGAGAAGCCAGGGACAATTCTCATCGAACAGCCTACTGGTAATAGACAGTTCCTGTTGCTCATGCTTGTCCTTCAGTTCTTTTAGTTTTTTACACTCTTCATCGTATTCTTTTCTCAACTGAATACGCTTTTTGCTGGAGAAGAAATCAGACTCATACTGTTGTTCTTTCTCCTTTGCTTCAACGGATTCCTTTCGAGCCAATTCAATCTTTTCTTTGGCTTCTTCTATCCATTTTTCATAATTGTCGCGTTCTTGGCGTAAACGGATTATACCCTCATCAGCCTCTTTGTTACGTTTTTCTTCATCTTGATAGCTCTTTTTGGCTTGTTTTACAAGTTCTGATGCAAGACCACACATCTTGATAAGATTGTTGATATCAGCCAAAACGTTTATGGTCTTTTCGAGTCCGTCAAGCGTTGAGAGGTCAACAAGGCGTTCCATCGACTCTCCCTGTAGCAAAGAGTATTTTTCCATTTCTGCAGGAATAAGACAACGGATAGCCGCTAACTTTTCGTCTTTATCCAATAAGGGTAAATCATTATTACCCTCTGTCTTCATGACGTCTGTTCTTGCCTGATAATCCCATTCATCATCCTGTTTCTTGCATAAAACACTTTTGCAAACATTGTATGTTATGCCATCATTCTCATAAATGATACGTACGCCCATTTCCAACTCAGGTGATTCATAACGCGCCTTGGCAGACATCATCTTAAAATACGATGCTGATACAGGGTAGTATTTTTTTTCATCAGAGTCATATACTTCATCTCGCAAAATCCACAAGAATCCGTTATAGAACTTTGACTTACCCATATTATTATCGGCATTGATGATATTTATGCCTTCTGTAAAGGTATAGGTATTGTCCTCATAACTTCCATAATAGTTATAGAAGTTCTGAAAGCTGATAGACTTGATAAGTGTTCCCATAATCTTTACTGCTTTAGTCTGACACTTTCTTTAATATTCCTTGGAATACAGTATTCGTCGCTTTATTATTAGCGACGCCATTGATGACATCCTTGATAACTTCTATCATAGGACTGTTAGAAACCTCCATGTAGCTGGCCTTCACAACATTTTCCTTGCTAATGCCCAAATGCGTCTGAAGCTCATCGGCCTTCATCAGCTCTTCAAATATTCTTTGTGGTTCCATAATTATGAATTTTGATTTTCTTCGTTCAACACCATTTCGTCCAAATTGATTTCATAAAATCGGACTACTTCATCAAGCATGCTCAATGCTCCTGTATAGTAGTTGCTGGCAAGGTAGCCAAAGTTTGCCACTCTTCGCATCTCATTTTCCACCAGATTCTTCTCCATTGTCCAGAAACGACGGTCATAATGAGGCGAGTGGAAATTGGGCACCACTACCATATCGTAGATGTATGCAAACGTTTTGTCTTCATGACGACGTAACAATCTTCCTCGTCGTTGTATGAACTGGCGAGGGTTGCCAGTACTTGATGTAAATATGCCATATTCTGCACGAGGCACATCTACACCCTCATCAAGACAATTCTTTGCAAATAGCACATTAAGACGACCTTCGGCAAATGCAGCGAGTTTCTGGCGCCGCATTTCCTTTGAGTCTTCTCCAGTATATGAGTTGCAGGTCACATTAGGGAATGTCTGTTTCAACACAGCCTGCATTTCTTTCAAAATATATTCATCAAGTCGCTCATCATCTACTTCATCCAGCCTTGTACGTTTACCTGCAGCTGAATAGACGAAACAATATTTGAGTTTGTCTTCGCCAATAGTCTGCAATATCTGACGGAATACGGCCATCTTGTTACGTGCCTTGTGCAACAGATTCTTTCTGAGCAATAATAGTTTTCTTGCCCTCTCAGGATCAGTGAATCCACCCTTATTGCTGTTATACATCTGCACCAGTTGTCTGGTTATTCTTGCATACTCTACCATCTCGTCATCTTCAAGTCTGGCAAGATATGGGAAGTAATAATATGGCATCAGGCGCTCTTCCTTGATAGCTCTACTCATCGAGAAGCTATAGGTGTAGGGATGCGTATCATTGAAGAAGCTTTCAATCTCTCTTGTTCCTTCTTCATCATAGATACGATTTGGCGTGGCAGACAATGCGATACGCCTTTCAATCGTCAATGCGTGGAATGCATTCCTTACTGATGCTGAACCAATATTATGGGCCTCGTCAGCAATGAGAATAGTGCCTTTTGAAAGTTTGGGGAGCATGACCTGGAAATCCTTCATAACAAAGGATTGGTAGGTTGAAATGATGACATAGTTTACATTTCTGCCCAGTCCCATTTTCATAATCATCTTAGCCAGTTCTACTTTCCATTGAGCATTCTCTGACGATACCTTAATCACATTCCTAAAGTTGAAGTTACGCACCTCATCGCCCCATTGTTCCACAAGTGCAAGTGAAGGAACCAATATGAGCAATCTATAGAAATCATCGTCACGATATTCTTCAAGAGCACAATTGAGTGAAGTGATGGTTTTACCTGTACCAGTAGCCATTGCAAACACACCTCGCTTGCCGCGATCTTTCCATGCTTGATAGGCATCTATCTGATAAGGACGTGGCCCATCCTTAAACTTAGATGGAAAGTGAGGTTCATCTATAGTAGCAAGATAGTTCTCTTGTTCCAGTTCCTTCATTACCACATTTTCCAACTTCACCAAATCGTCTATATCAGACGTTGGATAGGTTACAAGTATTCTATTGCAGAACTCTTCAGCTGGGAATACCATGATGTCTGGATTCCGATTCTCCCATATACTTTCGAAATCGTCATGATATCCCTTGATGCGTTCGCGATCGTCATCGCTACGCCAAGAACAGATGGTGTCTATAGCCTCAATATTCTTTGTAAGACCAGAAGCAGTAAGGTTCATCGATCCATTAAAAGCGACCTCGTTTCCTTCTGTATCAGCAAAAATGCCAAACTTTTCATGAGCGATACCATCCTCCTTTAACATGACGATTTTAACCTCTATACGATGCTGACTTATCAAGTACGATAAACAGCGGAAAAATAGTTCATCACGTCGAGAGAATATCTTCAATAGCCTGTCATATGACTGTATCATATACTGCTCGAAACCTTCGTAATCGCTATTCTTCAATAGTTTGTAATCGTCTTCTGTAACACTGGGGTTGATATACATGCGCATGTTGCCACCATTCTTGACGAAATGGGCAAAGCCACACGCGAGTACATTGAAGCATGCACTACTGAAATAGCCCAGACCTAAATCTAAATGCGAACTATTAATCAAAGCCTTTGTGAAAAATTCCGTAGGCTTATGTTCGCGTTTCGATGAATAGCGTAACTCAAAACTCTGAGATGCTATGTCTGTGCGAATAATCACTTCTTCGCGAGCACACCAAATGGGTTCCTCAGAATGACCATGATCAATTACCTCATCTTCATCCCAAGCAGAATGGTCCTTATACGGTTTACTTCGTAATCCCCACGTGTCTTCATCATTAAAATGCACGAAATTAACCTTATCCTGAATGAGCGATGACTGCAAATTACGACGCGTTGTTGAAGTTTTACGCTGGTTATTAATATAGTCAAGAATTGTATGTAGTTTTTGAGGTTTGCGTTTACCCTCTAAATACTCCTTGGCTAATTCTCTAATACTAGGCTCTGTTTCCTTCTTAACCTGCTGTTTCACAAACTTTGGCAGTATGATTCTGTCATCAGGGTCAGGAAATAGTCCATACAAATCTGCAACTTCTATAGCCAAAACTTCTGTGATTTTTGCAATTTTGTTTAGGCTATAGTCATGCCATACTTCATGATGGTCTTCAATAAATGAGGCAAGTGTTATACATTCATCACCCTTAGCAACAGTCAACTGCTGCCTAAACACCTCGTGGAACTTATCAAAGTCAAACACATCGGCGTAATCCATTCTCAGGGTGATGTCAATCATATCTCGCTCAATCCTTCATGAATCTTATCAAACAAATAATCGAATCCCACCAAATTGGGGTTGTCTTTTACGTCTTTATCTATCAGTTCCAAGCCATCGTCAAGATGCAACTTGAAGTATCGTGGCAGATCCTTGTCTGTACTCTTTATCTGGTAGTGTTCGCAAATCATAGAGAGATACAGCGGAAACAGATTACCAAACAATACATTCCTACTATATTCCTTACCGCCAGAGTCCTTGACTTTTGTAGGGTCGAAATGCCCACCTTGCTTCAATGAGTATGCGATGGCTATACGTGCAATGATATTCTCTGCACCAAGGCCAAACTTTCTTGTCAGCCTTGTCACACGCTCCTTGTTTTCTGTGCTTGTCTTAATCTGTCCTATCATTGCCTTAATTCTTTTGCATTAAACTTTTTACGTTGGCAGCCTCGAAGTATGACCTTGAAGTATCGTTGACTATCAGCGTAGCACTTTCCACAAATGGTTGCAGGGTCTTGTATTCTGTCTCCGTCAGTTCCTTGTGCAACAGTGGGAACAGAATCACTTGCTTCGAGATGGAAGGGTAGAATTCACTAATAATCTTCGAAGAGTGGCTCTTGTCAAACTTCTGTAATGGACTGTCAATGAATACAGGGAACTGGATACCGCTCTCGTCAACAAGTGCCTTCAGGATTGAGGTGGCATAGAGTTGCTTTTCGCCCTTTGAAAGCATATTCTTGTTGATAACGTTGCCGTCACTTGAGAACAGATTGATATCCATCGTGTCAGAGTCAAGTTCTACTTCCACATGACTGATAAAATCTTCCTTGTGCATCAGTGTGTTCAGCGTATTCTTGATGCGAAGTTCAAGAGACGATTTCTTGTTCTTCTTCAACGAAAGCAGGAAGGTATCAAGTTCTGTAATGAGTTCGCTAGCCAACTTGTCCTTTGCTTCGTCAGCATCGTCAACGCTAATCTTACGACTGAGTTCTTTTATTTTTTTGTCGTAAGACTCTATTGTCAACTGCAACTCGCCAGTTCTGATGTGGCCTAAACGCTGTTTCTCCTCGTTGGTCTTGATTTCTGCTTCTATCTTATTCTTGTTGTCACGCAGACCTTTAATCACTTCATCGCTCTCCTTGCTTTGGATGTTTGACAGTCTTTTGACATTGCGCTCCAAGGTTATCTTGTTCTTGCGATAGGCTTCTGCCAATGCTTCAAATTCGATACGATAGGTCGTTGTCAGACTGTTGTAAACAGCTTCAACCTCTGCAAACTCATCATCAGTAAGGGTTACTTGAATATCTCTATCACAAGCACGTCCTCTGTATTTCTCGATGATAGCTTCCAGTTGGGTGTGGGCATCCTTTTTGGAGTCCTTATTAACTGGCATCTTATCAAGAAGTCCCTTCATCTCTTTGCTCAAAGCATCCAAGACACTGTTCTGTGCAGTAGCAGTATTGTTGTTGGCTATTGCTTCGTGGTCTGCTTTTGCCAACTCATAGGCACGAGCAAACAACTGGCCAGAAATGGCAAATGGTGCATAGTCGATAAACTGCTTCAAGGCAGATTTCATCTCAATATCGTCTTTCTTACATTTCTCGATGACAGCCTTTACGCGCTGAAGTTCTTCTGTCTTAACTGAGTTACCTTCGCGAGAAAGCTGTAATTGCAACTGGCCATCTTGTCCTCTCAGGTTTGTCAGAGTGGTTTCTATTTCTGTCAGAGAATCTGAAAGCTTAGTCAGTTCATTTGACACACCCTCACGTTCTGCCTCCAGTTTTTCCAACTCGTCTTTCAAACCTATATCCTTCGACTTCTTACGATAGCGCAGACGCAGACCTTCGAGGTTGCTTCTCAGTTCTTCATACTTTCTGATACCAAGAACTTCTTCGTAAGCTTTACTCAACTTACGACGTTCTGCAATGGTACCAGTATCTGCCAGTGATACGATTTCTTCTGAGTCAAAGAAGAAGAGCTTGGCAATATCCTTATTGAGGATGAAGTCATTGATGAACACCTCTGGGCCAATCTCATCTGTCAGTTCATTCTTGACGCCATCTATCAGAATCTCCACATACTCTTTTTGCAAGAGTGAATCATAGCTTCTGGTAACAACTATCTTCTGACAAGGAATTGAGGGGATACCAACTTCTGCAAAGCAGATGGCAACGCTATAGACGCTGTCTTTCTTAATCTCTTCGTAGCCATTGGTGTAACCGTTCTTTTTTATCAGCGCAACAATCTCTGGAGTCGCTTTTTCTTCAAATCGCTTTGCTGCATTCTGGTTCAGAATCTCCTTCTGCATCGCAGCATAGCTGCTGTTAGTCTCTTGGCCTGAAACTGGCACATCGCCAACGAATCTGCCAAACAAGCACCACAGTAAAGAATGAAGCAGCGTGGTTTTTCCAAAGCCGTTTTCGCCACAAATCAAATGAACATTCTTGGCTTCGTCGAAGCGGAATTGGATAACATTCTCACCTTCATAAAGGCGATAGTTGTTGAGGGTAATGCTTTCAATCAGCATACTGACCTCCTTTCTTTACAAATCTATCCAACTGCTCGTCTATATCGTTCTGAAGTCCAAACTTACGCATCATCAGCACCTTGCTCTTTTGCAGGGCAAGCAGTTCCTGTATCAACTGGAAGTGCTTAGAATCTGTACATGATTTTTCTAAAATCAAGCGCTCCTGCAATCCAATCTCCAAGTTGGGAATATTGTAGCCGTAAATATCATTGTAAATATCGTTCACCGTTGGCTTGAAATAGCCATCGCGAAACCAGATTACCTGAATAGCTATCAGTTCTTGGCTTGTTATCAGCCTTACGCTGGAGTGTCCTTTCTGTACCTCCTTCTGCGTTTCCAGCAGTTCGCGTAACATCTGAACTCGATACTCGAAGGTGTAGTTTCCTTGGTTATGGCCTGTCTCGTCAACGGCAGATTGGCCGTTGCGACGTGTTGGCAAACGTAGTTCTGATTTGTTGCGATTCTCTACAAGACGATCGTGATATTCCAAAAGTGGCGTCATCCACGTGAATCCATTCCTGATAAGTGAAGTCATCGACTTGTCTTCTTTTGCAACAGTACAAATCCAACATCCAAAACGGCTCTGGCCACAAGAGCGGTGACTATCATCTGTCACAACAGTAGGACATTCATAGTCATCGGCAGAGGCGTTCATGTATATCTGGAAAAGTATTTCGTTGTCAAAGCCCCAGGGTGATGGGATGGAATTGATAACCCACCAAACTTCTTCAAGCATCAGTTCCTTGATAGGAGCATAAGTGAAAGTGTTGGGGTTCAATGGATGTTTAGACAAACGGTGTCCCTTAATCTCATGCTTTTTGATGGAGCGTTCACGCTGCTGGCTTTCTGTCAGACGTGTGCCAACAAGCACGATGGCCTCGCCATCTGCCACCACCTGATCTGTGATAAACTTCGAGGTGGGCTTGATTTTCATCTTGTCTGTGCAGAAACGGAAGGAATTATTAGGCACAGGATAACCCTTGCCAATAACGCAACTCCAGAAGGTATCCTCCAATTGTGGGGTTGTCCTCACCACTTGAATTGGCAGTTTCTGCTCCCTTGCTGCATCCTCGATTTTAATCAGCACCGTAGAGACATATTCATCAATGACAGGGTTCTCTACCATCGTGTCATTGCACACTACATAAACCCTACGCTTCAAATCCTTGCCTTCCTCCCTAAGCGATAGCATGGAAATCCACGTGAGCATCAAGAGTGATGTTGAGTCCTTGCCGCCCGAAAAACCAATAATCCACGGACGGCAGTTCCTGTCTGCCTCCATGTACTGGTCTTTTAGCTCGTCAATGACGGCACGTACTCTTTTAGACTTTATCTCGATCATGTCATAATTCAAATTGTTCATGTCATCCTCAATGAATATCCTTATGAATAATTAACTTTTATCTCAGGAAAAATCGAGTTAACATATTCTTTGTTTATTAATTCCTCTATTGTAATATTTAATAGCTTCGCAATCTTAATATACGTCTCCATCGGAGGTTGACAAGCATTGGTACACCACTTAGAAACTGTAGTAGGCGCACAACCAAGTTGTTCTGCCAGCCATTTGTTGGTTCTCTTCTTCTCTGCGAGCACCACTTTGATGCGATTGATATCTTTGTCCATATTAGGATAATGAAATGTTGTGGCTACAAAGATAATCATTTTTGTCGAAACAGAAGAAAAATATTACGATAATTAACTTTATCTCTCACTAAATTGTCTTTTTTCTCACTTCCGGTTTCATAATTCACCTCTGGCGACAACGATTCTTGTCTTTATGAATGATTGCCCTTACAAAAGCAAACACAAGGGCATACATTTATATATGAAGTGCTTAGCCAAAGAGAATATAAGTCGATAGGTACGTTTCAAAAATCTCCACACCAGTGGGTACATGTTTTCCAAGCAATCGGTAAACAAGACTCTTGCTTTTAAGCTATTTTTCAATTGCGGATCTTTTGCACATATAAAGAGTGGAAAGAACTGCGGAATGAATATGTGGAATTTCCCAATAGAGGTATGCCACTAATCCCGTACTAATTCCCGCATTAGTTTCCTCACTATAATGACTTACATGGTCATTATTCATTCTCGGTATTCTTCTGCTTACATTCGATGGATGAAATTTCCGCATTGAAATCAAACGATAATAGTTGGTCACCGAAGGGCTGTGTTCACATGATTACGTGTAACCCGAAAGAGGATAAAACTGACACGCTATTATGTTCCATTTTTACACACTCGGAAATCATCGGGCAGACCTATCGGCAACCAAATAAAAACCAACTTACAACAACAGAGATGTTCTTGATGGGATACGATATTATCATGGACTTGACGAGGGGCTTTTCTGCGACAACCTAACGACTCCGAAATCATATCTTGTCTATGGGGAAAAGGTCGGCCAAGCAATTATATTTCCATTCAGGTTCTTCTTCGACGCTGAGATTCTCGCCAAAGATTGCTACAGAGCAAATCGCCAACCAGAATACAGGCCTTATAACAGGCAATTCTTCGCCATTTTTCATGAGAGTGTTAAATTCATCAAATAATCGTTTTGGTGCGGGGTCTCGGGGTGTCCCTGAGCCTATTCAGCCAATGAGCTTGCTCAACCTTGGTTTGTGGCGGCTGCTTGCGGGATTTTTCTCCAAGGCAGGTATTAGGCTACCTCTATTGCGGAATTTTCGAAATATGCGCAAGCGCCTTTAGGAATTTTTCGACACTCTGCGAAGGTTGTTGAGAAAGCTGTATGACGGTTCCGAAAATACATGTGTGAAAAGAGTGCTGTTACACGCCACCCAATTTAAGACGGTGTAACAGCACTAAGGACGTCAGGATTATAGGGATATTACAAACAGCGGTCTTAAGCATCAGAGGGCATCTATGGTGCCTTAGAAAGGATTATTAGCCGACAGTACAGTTCAGTTTTAATACTGCGCGCTTTCCTATGTCGTAACGACTCACCGCCCCAAACTTTTCCAGATCTGTAATAAAGGCACTCGTGGTATCTCTATCCCAGTGCCAGGATCTCGACAGACTGCTTATACTCCCAAAGATGCATTCGTTCTCTTGCTGTAGTGCAGCATACTGCCGCTCTATAAGATCGCTTTCACTTCCTTAATTTTGCTCGCATCGAAGTCGTGTAGGTCGGTGTAAGAAAGACAGGTGTAAGTTTGGAAAACGAACACGTCGCGAACTCTCTGAAGACATTCAGAAGGTAATGCGACATCGCGAACCTTCGCAAATTCTAATGGAGAAAGATACTTGCCAATGCCACCTTTCGATTTCTCCTTGTCAATACGAATCCATTTGTAAGGATTACGTTTCAAGAATCCTTCGTCAATAGCATCCAAGATAAAGGAATTGAGAAATCGGTGGTAGTTGTTCCACTTAGAATAAGGTTTCAGCCCCTTCTTCACCAAATGTTCATCCAATGCCAAGATGTTTGCATCGGTGACTTTTTAACTAAAAGTATTACTTTAAACTATTGACAGCGGGGGGCGGTAATACATCTGGTAATACATTCCGTGCTTATAATAGCGGAAGATGTCCAATGACTGCTTATGTCATTTTAGGGACGTTCCTTCCTCTATATAGCAGAGTTTCAGTGGGTTAGAAATGCAAGTTATTGATTTTTAGGCACAAAAAAAGGAAATCCGTAAGGTTCCCTTTTCATTAAAAAGCGGAGAGAGAGGAAAGTTTGGGCTGATTGTTCCTGATAACAGGAAACAATGTAATACCTTTATTTTCAGCTACTCTCATCCTTATTATTATTTTTTATATTCACACATTT